>JAAUXT010064202.1_pt1 | contig 60904 bp, 67 predicted proteins | sample 7278171 | NCBI WGS metagenome assembly JAAUXT01 (sample SAMN14350112, study PRJNA611818) | marine sediment metagenome | isolation source: surface marine sediment (1.8m) | place: French Polynesia: Moorea | collected 2018-08
AGCTGTGTTGCAGTACTTTAACTGCGGCCCCGCGCCACATCAAATCTTCGACAATTTAGTGTGGCAGATCGCGCAGTCATTGTAGGTGAGTAATATCCATGTCACTCCACACACAGCCTGATCGGATTTGTGAAGTGTGACGCGAACACTGAAGGATTCTGAAACCAATAACCCCCTTCAAGTGTTTCACCAACTTCGACACTGGTCAACAGACTGAACTGAGTGAGAAGACGGTGGACAAGCGCAAGGTGGAGGATAGACTCTGTGTCTCACCTGCACCGGGCCAAACTTACTCTACAGCTGTTTAGTACTGTCTGACCCAGAGAGACGAAGTAGATTGTGGTGCGACTCGAATCAGGAGAACCATCAGATACGGACCTAAATGGCGTGTTACCTCCACCTGAGCCACGAGTCACTCAATCAGTCTGGTCAAACAATGGTTTGGGCAAGGAGCCAAACTGTAGTGATATCACAAACACACAGGTTGGTATCTCAGGAGAGACTGTCCCCGAGGGCGGGAACCTCCGTATTTATTGACCTTGTTCCAATCATGCTATCTGGTGAGCAGTGGTTCTAACTACAGATTCACAGCTGGTGTGTCACACCACACTCCTCCCCCAGTAGGGGGTATTTGTTGGCAGTGCCTAACAATTTTTAACATTCTGAATATTTTTATAATAATTAGACACAATATCACTATTTTGCTGGCTTTGGCCTGCATTCCTCCCCCCCCCCCCCCACAGGGGTATCACATGATCACGTGACTTGGGTTTTTCCCTCCCTTTGCAACATGGACCTGATTGAGGCAGAAGCTTTCTCCTTTCTCAGGCAAGAAATCACCCGATGGATTATTGTGGAAGCCAACAGACAGAATCGATCACCACTATCAAGGGGTGTGGTCGATCAAGTGATCAGTCAATTCAGTCACTTGGCCCCAGTGGCCAATCAGTCGTTTCAGATGCTGGTGGTTCAGATAGCCTTCAACGTCTATCTGTCTTGCTTGCAAGGTGAGTGGTGGTTTTCCACATTTTCTCAGTTCATGTCACCCCACAAACCATAAAAGTGATTGCTAGATCAATCACACATCAATAAGTCACTGGGCAACAAAGTCTGTCCACTTAAATGATCAGATGATGAGTGATTTCCTGTCTCAATGCAGAGAAATCTTCGATCACCTCAACCTGCTCTAAATCCATTTTCAAAGGGGTTTTCCAGTCATGTGACATCACTCTGGTTCCCCAGGGCTCTCTCCAGGGGGGAGGGGATCAGCCAATTCAGTCAGATTTCACAGAAATCAGCCTTAAAAGGCAATTCTCTGTATATGGATGATTCTTGTGAAATTATATTGAAATGTTAAAATTGGCCACTGAGGCCAGTGCCCCCTGAGAGGAGAGTGGTATGATGCACCTGACCCAATTTGTCAGAACCACTACTAGATGGTATGAAATATCTCAATAAGTAGGGAGATTAACGCCTCAGAAGACAGTCTGTTCTGAGATACCCAACTGATCGTTTGTGATATGAGGATCTATCCAAAAGTCCCTGGAAACATGCTGAGCGCTGTGTGACGAGTCTTGCTGGGTCACATCAATTCTTTGGCCCACTTTGGATTGTGCAACAGGTCAACCACAATGTAAACAAAGACAGTGAGGTCAAGTGCCAGTTCAAGGTCTTTATCTAGATCTATGTACAGGAACTGTCTGAATGATCTCATGGCTTCTCCATGCCCTCGAAGTATCTGCCTCTGAATTTGATGCACTTTTTCAGGCGGCATTTCTAATCTTTGAACACAGCTCTCCACTGCTCCCTGGGAATTTCTCCAATCAGTTTGTCGACGTGATCAGTGAGTTCTTGCAGTGAATTGAATTCCACTCCCCTGATCTGTCTCTTCAGATGTGAAAAAAGGAAGAACTCACAGGGGGCCAGATCAGGGGAGTAGGGTGGGTGGGGGACTCTGACAATGCCATTCAGCTGCTGGAATCTTGCCGTGCCATCTGAGGTGTGACAGGAAGCATTGTCGTCATGCAGGAGATAGGGCTGAACAGTTCTGTGGCTCCATAGATGCCTCCGCCGATTCCTGATCGCAAGTCTCAAGTGTCTGAGAACATAGATGTAGGTTTGAGTGTTGACAGTTCCATTGAGGACCCAATGCCAGTACACCAAGCCATGAGAGTCAAAAAACACAATGATCATGGCTTTTCTGCATGTGCGGGATCTCTTGGGAATCTGAGGTCTCTGCTCCCCTTTTTCCAACCACTGCATCTCACCCAATCTGCTGTACGGATTTTCCAGATGAAACCATGACTCATCTGCAGTAATCACTCTTCTCAACCACTTGGGATCTGCAGCATTGTGAAGGAAATTTTGAGCCAAGGTGACATGGCACACTCTCTGCACTGGGGTGAGGACATGTGGGATTGACTTTCCACACTTCTTTTTCAGTTTGAGGTCAAGTTTAACTATCCTTTGTACACTCCTGTATGAAATTCCTGTCTTCTGCTTCAGGTTATGCAGTCCAACCCTTTTGTTTTGATCAATCTCAAACTGCACGAGGTCCTTGTTGTTGTCTGTGCGCACTGACTGTGGTCTCCCAGAGCGAGGCAGTTCACTGATGTGTGTGTGACCCTGTCAAAATTGCTTGATGAGCAAGTAGATCTGTGACTTTTTCAGCGCAGCTCCTGCAAAAACTGTGAACAAGTCACTCTCCATGGTGTCAACTGGCTTGCCCAGCTTCCAGTAGAACCAAACAACAGTCCTCATCTGGGTTCCAACAGAGATATCTGGGCTTGGCACTGCTGCCATGTCGGACAAGCACACAAAGAATTGGACTGTCAGACTCATGATTGCACAGTGTATCTGACTATTGAACTCTTGGAATTGTTCGAGCAAGAGTAGAAACCCCGGTAGAACATGCAGAGCGCTCAGCATGTTTCCAGGGACTTTTGGATAGATCCTCGTATCACTACAGATCTGTGTTGGGCAGTATCTCTGGTCTTCAGCACTTTTCGGTGAGGACAGAGTTGAACAAACAGCCTCACTACGCAACTCATAATCTTGACCAAACAATTCACCGAACAAGTGGGTACGGTGGTGAAACCGGAGCCAGTGACCACGATGAAGTTCAGGAGCAACAAGGGGAAATCACCCAAAGAGGAGTCGGGCCAGCCAAGACCATAGAGGTGCAGCCCGATGTCGCGTGTGTGCGCGCACAGTCAGTTCTTGGCCCAGACCGTTGCATCAGTTTTCTCACAGAGCCGTCCCGGGTCCATGGCGGTGAACTCAGCAGTAAACGTGTTTTCACATGAAACGAAAAGCTTCAGACGATCCTTGTCAATGGAGAATGAAAACCATTGGTCACGAGCAGTTTTTCCTTCTTCATGAAAACGCCTTCACAAGCACGGATGTTCAGAACAGTCGGTTGCCAGCGGAACAATCAGATCTACTGAAACAGAAACACTCCACCTTGTTATCATTGACTGACCTTCATACTCACCAGACATGTTCAGGAGCAATATTTCTTCTGAATTCCCTGACTAAATTCTCTCGCACCCTTCGTGCTCAGCAAAGACTCTCAGACAGAGGAACAACAAACATGCTCAATCACGAGTATTGAAAGTGCTGCGAGAAACTGTGATCTGCCTGTGTTCACTGATTTCACAATTTTATTCCTCTCTGTCAAATGTCAGCAAACAGGACGGTGGGAAAAGTAAACTGCACAAGACTCCGATCTCTTCCTCTTTGCAGGAAGTGCAAGTTGACTTTGAAGCAAGAAATCCAGAAGACGGTGACTTTCATGGAATTCGGAAGCTACTGCAACAAGTATGTTCACACTTTGTGGTTTCAGTGGAAATTATGCACCAGCGCCGGTAATCTTTGTTGCCCCCCAAGTTGACTCAACCTGCAACATGTGTTGATCCAGTACTTTGGTGCTTTCAGCTTTTCCTGAAGGCAAACATCAACTTGTCAGAAATTGCAGACACTATCATTTCGCAAAACTACATTGGAAGCATCATCAAGGTGAGATCCAAAGAAAATGGTTGCGAAGTGTTCAAAATTTTGTCGCATTGGCTGTCCGTTCATAATGCGAGTCCGGTTGGATTTCGTGTTTCAGCAAGTGGAAGACATTTCAGAAGAAGAGGATGACGATGAAATTATGGACGTGGACGATATCTTCGGGATCACGTCCGTCCTCAACATAACCGCAAGAAAGGTATTCCTCCCGGTGTTGAACTGAAGCCATCGTGCATTTCGTCCTCCTCAAGCACAAGAACTTACCTTGACAGGCACGCCAAGGTTTTGCATGATATCGTACAAACTGTTTCAGGATTTAGAGAGTGTGAACGAACTCAAGTCGTACGTGCTGGACAAATGCCACCAGTGTGCGAAGAAACACCACGAGCAGCTGAGCGCCGTTCTTCACGACGACTCACACCACGTGGGTTTCGTGATCAACGAACGATTCATCAACATTCCTGCGCAGATCGCTCTCCCATCGTTTGACAGTCTTTGGTGAGTTGATTGGGCCTAGTTTATCAGACTTGGTAACATTTGTGACAAATCAAGCTGCGCTGACATTGTGACCGCAACACAAGATGTTTTTGAGCCCAGACAATGCAATGGTCTTCAGAGTGGAACATTCTGGATCATGGAAAGTGAAGTGACATCGATCGTTTGAGAAGCGTGTGAACAACATTGCGCGTGATGTCAGATCTCAATTTTGTGAGCAGTATTTTGGACTGTTGTGTGTTGCAGTACCATTTTCATTGCCTGGTGCTTGAACTTGGTGCATGTTGAAATTGTTTGTACCTCCGTTAGTTTCAAGAGCTTTGCAGGTTTCCTCTCATTTGTTTGAAGGTAGGCAGTGGTCCACCACTCATCCTAGCAGTTCCTCACGAACCTTTGTTTTCATTTTGCAGGAAAGAAGTGGACAGAGCAAAGAAGAAACGTATGAAGTATGACCTTAGTTACATCCTCTTGGTCAGCAAAACGTACCGACTTCAGGTTCCTTCGGGCGCAACTGTGGGCAAGAATAAAGGCGCCGCGAAATCTCCACTGCTGTTCACCAACGAGGAGGAGGAGTTTTTCCTCGCCGAGGCGGAACTGAGTTTCGAGTACTCGGTCAAAGGCGAGCACGACACGGTGGTTGGTGGCGGCTGGGACGGGGAGGAGGGCGAAATGGAACCGCTCAGGACTGTCATGTTGATCCCTGCGGACAGAATTGGGGCGATAATGCATAAACTGCAGCAATGCTTGGCTTTGCCGGCACAATGAAGATTTTCTTTGTGAACGTGTGTGAAGGTGTTTTTTGCGAGTGCCTTTGTTGTTTTAGTCGAGGTGCAAATTCGTCAGAAATTTCTCATATGCACCAGACCGAAGGAATAAAGTGAACTGTACAAATTCAAAGTGAAGGCAGTTGTATTGGTGAAAGGCAGAACCGTCAAAAAATCACAAAATGAATCGTCATGGCCTTGACGCATTTGTGTCCATTGCTGTGGATGGAGTCTTTCGTTTCTCGATCTTGTCCGAGAAGATCGGGAGCTGCTGATTGCTGTGTTTTGCAGCCAGCAGCATGTCCGTGAACAACGAATTGTCATGACGCCCAACAAACACGAGTTCTGGGCCCGAATTAGTCTCGACACGCGACGGATGAAAACGACGATGAGGAGTGATTGGGTTTCATCGTTTCGGTGCACGAGTTGTTGTGTTCAGTAACTGACATGAATATTTAAAGCGATTGGTTGCAAGTGCAACTGCTCATCAATAAAGTTGTGATGAAACTGTTTCCTATATTTGGAACACAGGAAAGCAACAAACCGCCAACCGGCGGCCACAGTACTGAAGGCAGTTCACACATCGAGTTGCAACGAGCAACGGCAGTTCACCACAAGTCAAAGCAAATCTTGAGGCACTTGTTTCAGGCCTCCTTTGTCAAGTGCCCTGGGTGACAAGACTGTCAGCTGAGAAGTTGACTTCAGGTTTTTGAAGCTCTGCTCGACATTTAGACCTCGTCCAGTGGAAAGCGACTCGACTGGCTGAGCTTTTTCGCTGTTGGCATTTTACGCGGTGTGTTTTGTTCACCTCTGCGTCTGCGGCTTCCAACGAAAATGGCCGGCTTCAAACTCCCGAGAAACTTTTGTCAATAAACAGAGCAGACGGGAGACGTGACTGAAGTTTTCTTTGCGGCAATCGATGTGTGTTTCCACCAGTCTCGATCGTGTGTCCGATACAATTTGATCGCATGAATTCGCTCACTTCGTTTTCCTCTTCGGAACGTGGGCAGCGACACTCGGATCCAGATCTTGGATGCCGACGCACGAGCGTGCGCAAGTTCGCAAAAGCTTATCGTGTTTTTCCAGTCACTGTCAATCAACTGGCTCTGGATCTGATCAATGAGGACAAGAATGTCATAAATATTTGAGCAACAGGAACTGTGACAATTTCTTTCGAGGAATTGTTCAGTTATGTTTGAGAGACAGATGACAAAGGATTCCTGCTCAATTTGTGAATGTGTGAGCAAACATAGTTGAAGGAAGCGCTTTTTTTCTTTTCATCGACTGGTTTTCTTGCGGAAGAACCGAGACCGAAAATTGGCACATCAGTGTTGAGACAGGAGCACATGAATGGTATGTTCACTGTGTGTATGTGTGCGTCCGTGTATGTGGATTTGCTTTGTTCTCGTTTGTCTTTCTGAACCTTTTAGTCTTGAATTTTGATGAAATTTGGACAATGATTCAACACTTTAAAGATTACGACAGCACACTGTACGATCCAGCAATGCGTTCACTTTGATTGTTTGTTCTCTTTTGACTTCAGCTGTTCGCAGCCATTTGTGAACACCTGAGGTTGGTCGTAAAATGTTTGTGGCAGTGGTTTTGGCCCCATTTACCGGTATTTTGAAAGTTGTTTGGGTGCAGCGCACCGAGTCCGATTCCGTCGCACTGGGCTCATCTTCCCCATCACACAGTCATCACCGATGCCGGTGGAACCTCGTGTGACTTTTCCTTGCTGCGAAGCTCCCCAACGAGCAGCGTTTCTTTCGCGATATTTTTCTTCAGACATTCACAAATGTGCAAATTTATTGCAGCACTTGGAGATGTCGGGCTACGAGAGGTACCGTACACCACCACAAGGAAGATGTCTGTCCAGTCAATGGGGCCGAAACAACAACTCCTTTTGGCCGCACGCATCCCCGAGGCTGACGAGGCCTCAGTTCGAACCGTCCTTTGCAGTGACACCCGTTAATCTGAGGCTCGAGAGAGCAAAACCAGGCGCATTTGTCTCACAAAGTGCATCATTTGCACACGAGAGGGCGCGTGTTCAGGGAAACAAGTTCTCCAAAGGCAATCAACAGCGAACATCGCACGAGAGCCTGCCGTCTTTGTCACGCAAAGAAAATCGTCCAAACACTCGGCAGCATCACTTGTCCAAAAGCGTGACACCATCTGGGCGATCATCAGGAAGAGACGCAAAGACAACACTGGCCTCACCAAGGCAACCGAACTCAGCGGAGCAGAGTAACCTGCTGCGTGTCACAGACTATACCATCCACGAACCGGACTCCGAAGTAGAAGCTGTTGAAACAGTCACTGATGAAAATGCAAACGAAAGCCCTGCCAGTACTGTTGCCACTTCGTGTATGTATTCTAACAACGCCTACGGAACAACCAACTTCCTGTTCGAGGAATGGAGGCATATTCCAAACTTCAACCAGAGGCTGTTGCTCAGCCAGTTGGATGCAAAAGGCAGGCGCGCTTTGGCGAGAACCAGATCGTGGCTCGTGTCCAATCCAGTCGGAGTGATTCAAGAGGACGAAGTGTACCCAGATTAGGTCGTTTTCGCGTTTGTGAGTTCTGGAAAAGTGCGCAACAACCAGCGCCAAGCTTGGAGGTTGCGCAGGACACCACTTGATGTGTTGAATTGCAAGACGTCGCACCAGAATTCAATCACACTGACAATGCATTCCATTTGCGTTGAATTACTGGTTCACCTGTGCAGGTTATTGAACGAACACGAGCCTTTTTCAGGAATTCTCGCATACAACGCAACCACAGGTCTCACAAGAACAGCTGCCAAAGACACACGAGGTGGGGTGTTTTCTTGGTTCACCTTCCTGAATTCTGCCGCTTGTAGTGTGTCAAAACTAGTGGAAATTGGAACTCTACTTCTGAACTGGTTTATTTTTATGCAAATAAATATTCTGTACTGTACACGGCACAGAGTCTGTACAGCAACAAGAGACAAACACAGCATTACAAAACACGTCAGCACCAAACTTGTGACCATTGTATGTGAGCGAGTGTGCGGCCAGATACCTGTAAAGTTCTTTTCTGCGGAACTTCTGACCAAAACTGATCGACCAAACATAAAATTACGATTTATCTCTGAATTCATCGCTCTTCTCGTTCTCCGAGTTGAAACCGGAATTGTCAGAAGTTTGTGGAACTCAATGCATCAACCATTTTGTCTTTTCATCAAACTTGACTGCACAAAACATCTTGTGAATCATTTGAGCTGGTTTCGTTGGAGGAGGGCAGAGCTGAGTCCCTCCGCCCCATGTCGGGTTTGCTTTTTACAACTTGGATTTCTCGGTTTGGCGGCGCTGTTGTGTTCGCTGGAAATGGAGGCACCCGTCTCCTCGGCTGGAGCCGTTTACTGTTTGTGATGTCAGAATTTCGAGTTGCTCTCGGTTGCAGATGAGGCGGTAGCTCAACACTTATCCGAGGCGAACTGGATTGAACTGACAAGTTTGGATGTGAAACCTTCCCCACTCGTGCTGGCAACTGGGGAAAACTTTCCGAGTTCTGGCTGTGTAAACCTGAGCTGAAACTACTATTTGGCGGCAGATTGGAGGAAGACCGGCTCAAGTCATCAAAGGAACTAGTCTCAGTTGTCACCACTGGATTCGTGTAGGAAAACGCGGCTTTCCTGTCCGGGGACGGCAAGCGTTCCCTCTTGTGAAGTGGCCTCCCTGGAGAATAGTTTCTTGGATGTGATTTCTCTGGGGGCTCAGCTTTTGGCCAACCGCTGCCCTGACTTGCCCTGTTGGGGCTTTCTGTCCGACTGGTCCTCTCTCGTGACACCCGTCTCGGGGGCAACACCGGAGAAGACTGGGCTGCAGGTGGAGAACTGAACTCTCGGGAATCCCTGTAGTACTGTCCACACTTGCTCCTCAAACTGTTCCTGTAGTTGCGCTTCAGTGTGTTCTCAGGAGTCTCTGACAATTCAAAGTCTCCGAATATGTTCCTGTTCACTTTGCGCCTTGGTTCGTCATCCATAGGTTCGGTAGAGACACCGGGGACGTCACTGGAAACAGGCGGTTGGGAAGAATCTCCATTTTCTGCGTCTCCATCTGTGCCGTGTATTCTGGCAGCCAGTTCTCGTTTGAACTTGCGCTTGGCGTTCACTGGAGTACCGTGCGGGGTGCCGCTGCGGCCGCCGCTGCTGCCCGCGGGCTGGGCCGCACTGCCTTGATCAGAGCCGGCTGCGTCCTGGCAGGAGGACCTCTCCGGAGCAGCCCTCAGCAGGGCGTCGGCCCCGTCCGTTTCATCCCTCGAGTCTTCAAACGTGACCCGGTTCTGTTTCCTCTCCCCGGATTTCCTCAGGGCACTGGTGGGGCTTCCCAGTCCGGTTTCGAACCCAGGGAATTGAGGATTTGAAATGTCCGCTAAAATTGGGCGCGCCTTTTTCTTCTTCTTTGGAATTGGGTCTTCTTCGTTTTCACCGTCTGCAGCCCCCGTGGTAACGTGGCCGTTTGGCAGCGGCCCATTCAAGCTGTTGGTGGAGAGGGTGTGGTCGTTCTGAATGGTGTAGATTTCTGACAATGACAGCCCAGTGGGAAACCTGAAGGCTAGGATTTTGAAACTCCACTCTTGCTTGATTGTAAAACAGAACCAGAGGGAGATCCATATCAACATGTAGCTCACGTCAAACACAATGGATGCCAAGGCGACATTGTGACTCAGATTCCTGTACACAGTGACACTGTCGTAAACCATCGCTCCACGCAAAGCGACAAACAGCACCAACGATGCAGTCGCAATGGTGTGAGGAAAGTATCCCTGACATCCCGTTGGGGGCGGGGACAACCTCCCGGATTTCTGGTGGCTCCTCAGAAACTTCTTGTGCGCCTCATTGTAGTGCAGATACCCGTAATTGAAAATTGAAATTGCAGACAAAAACATCACAGTATCCGCCAAGAGAAACAGCACAATTCCCACAGAGGGAGACAGCACCATTTGCAGGTTGGGGGTGACGGAATCCAGATTGACTGTGAGTTTGTAGAAAAGCGCGGCGATGCAGTAGGAGACGACGTAGTGCGCCGTGGCGAGCAGCAGCATGAAGGAGAAGATGAGACTGAAGATCATCTTGCTGTACCAGAACACCGCGGGGTACCTGCAATACACAAAGGCTGAAACATTCAACAACTGTGCAAAATGCGAGCCTGCAAGAACCAAACAGCCACCGCAGTGAAAGCTGTCTCGAACAGACTTGCTGGTCTTCTCGTCTGTTGCTTCATTCACGAAGAAAGTGAATTGAATGTCTTCATAACAAGCACTGCAATTTCTCGCCTCGTACCTGCGATAACGTCCTTCCGTGTATTTATTGGCTGAATTCACCATGGTTATCAATCTTTGTCGCTGCCGTCATTGTGGTCTTATTTGAGGCCAAAACACAAGGACTTTTCGCCCCTCAACACAAGCCTTACCAACCAAATGCAACACCCACCTGACACTGTAGATGATGAGAGCGAGGACGTAGTTGACGAACTCCGGAGACACCGCCTGGGAGCTGCTCGGCGCGCTTGGGGGAGCGGCGGTCACGTTCAGGGGAGAGATGATGACGGGACCCACGCTCCCACGGCCGATCTCCGACCGTCGTTCTTCAAATGCGCCCAACTCTGTCTGCCAGATGACACCTGAGAATAGGAAACATCCGTTCATGAACACAAATTTGCAAGATTGATCTTGCGTGGTGAAAAAAATACGGAAACTTCAACGTTCCACAAAGCAACGCAACTTTTCAACACAAATGCGCCAGTCACACAAGTAGGAAAAGATATTTCGGAACAAAAACAATTGTTCCAAGCTCAAGTGAAGGGGTTATATCAGACCGCTTCTCAAAAAGTCACACTTCTTTTCTCTGCAAACGATTTTCACCAGCAATTAGTTTGTGATGTGGCGTAAAATAAACTTGCCAACGGAAATTGACAACGTTAACTCTTTGCACTTGTTTCACCCAGGGAAAATTTAATCAGAGAAGCAAGCCAGTCGAAAAATTGCACTTTGGGGTGAGGTCCATCTGAGGAATTGCGGATGGGAATTGCAGATGCTTCACCTGGCCCAGACGGCTTTTGAAGTGATCTCCTCAGCGCAATGTTTGTGTGAATGATACACAAACACTTATCAACAGCCCAACCCTGGTGATCAATGGAAAAGTGCGAACCTGAATTACGACATTCATAAATGGATTCACAACGACTCATAACCTGAGGATCCGAACGTTGCGCGCGCCTCGTAAATCACTCAGCGATGCGCAGTAATTACCGGAGGAAAAGTCAAGTTGGTTCACAAGTCAGCGATCGAGGCTATCTCGGGTCTTCATCACTCAACAACTACTTTCTATCAATCTGCAGGGACGCGTGGTCACGCACGAAAACTCAGGGATAGCACAGCAATTTCTGTGATACCAGCTGCAGATCCGAAGGGACCTCACGCAACACAGGACGCCACAAATTGTGGCCACAAGTTTTTGGAAAAACACCTGAGCCAAGAAGATTTTGTTGGAGCGGACCACCAGGCATGCAGTGTCCCAACTGTTTTGTTCGTTGCGCTTGTGAGCCAACAAGGAGGTTGAACTTCCCGCAGCAATGACTTTATCGTTGCTGACTGACAAGAAGATATCCTGTGTCTGCCCACAAAAGTGGTTATCTGCAACTGAACTTCTTCATTTCAGTGGGACATGCATGTACGTGTGTGTTGTGTGCCCACGTTTGTTCTGGACACGACTATTTTCAAGGTCCAAATTGTCAGAGGGACTCAAGTGTGTACGTTTGGCCGTGAAGAAGATCGATGACAGTACATGTACAGTACTGCAATCCCGACAGTCACAGAGCGGGTGGCTCGACCTTCCCCAGGGGACCGAGTCTCTTTCTCACCGTCTGGCATTTTGACCTTTCTTTAGCTATTCCACCAATGCCACTTCACCTGTTTGCATTCAGGCTGGTATCACTTCGGCCCACTACCCAGTCCTTAAACTGGCAGACAAACTGACCCGAACAGATAGACACACGTGTTTTGGCCACCATCTCTGCCATACCGCACTCTTGCGGATCCAAAGGTCTCCCTGAAAATTTTGAATTTTGTGCCGCCCATTTGCCCTTTTTTCCACATTTGGGCCTCCTCCCGACCCCACTCCCCACGAGAAATTAAATGCACACACACACACACACACACACACACACACACACACACACACACACACACACACCGCAAAGATTTGGCTTTGAAGGAACCCCCTGGATCCGCCAGAGCAGCATCGCAATTATGACTTGACTTAACCCAGAGGACCTTTCAATACTTCGAGGCGAGCCTCGGGCAACAACATAGTTACTCGCCGAAGGGTGAAGTAATCTGAATCAAGGGTCAATAATGAGTGGAAACATTATCATGACCACCCAACGAACGGAGATGGGCCTGGAATCAAACTTATTAACTTTTTCCCAACTGAGAGATGGTTCTGTTCGCCCTTGACCTGTCCGCCATTCAAAGTTATTAACCCTGCCCAGAAAACTGAAAATCAAGTTCGTGTTCCTTTGCCATTTGGTGAAGAGAACAAACGGCTGCTCTGCAATTCTGAGCGTTTAGACTTTGATCATCATGCCAAGTTGACCAAAAAGTGTTTGACGTTTTCTGCCTGGGGTAGAATGGTTCTCCTTTGAAGTTGAACTCTTTAATTGAGTCTTTACCTTGGCACAAAAGTATGCGCGGGGGTACAGTTCATGTGTACACTTGTCGCAGACAACATTACAGTGCAAAAGTGACTTGACCCGACACAACGTATGGGCCTGTCAGTGCCAAATTCCTCGAGACCATTTCAAAATTTCCAAGTTCTTGCAAGAGTTGTAGAAGCTTTCCAATTCTGAGAACAAAGCACAAATGCAGACTCAGTGCGACGAGCTTGAGCGTCCACCCTCTCCTTAGGATGTAACAAGTATGGCTTTGAAACTTCCATCAATGCACTTCTTTATTTGAGCAAAACCTGAAGGCTTTTCTGTCGTTTGTCAGTCACTGTCGACGCAAACATTTGCTGAGAATGATAAATGTAATGAGAGTGATGCAACGCAAAAGGAACACCGCAACCTTTCTCTTGGTGCACCAAACTTCACAAATCTTTCTAATTCCCAAACAAGCATTGCGTCCGCACAATTTTGCAGCAGTGTGATAATCTTATGCACAAGGAAATGTGTTTAAAAATCCCAAGCTTCATGTTTTGCGTTGATTTGGTGATCAGGTCTTCTGACAAATTCGACATCGAAATTTTTTGCAACAACCCCCCAAAAGTCACCCAACCTGCAAGAAAAGTTGGGGAAACAAACCCAAAAACATGAATTTTCAAGCTTGATCTTTGACTTCGGAATTTCAGAGTCCGATCTCTGGGACCAGCGTTTGCGCTTGTAATGTGGCACGATGTGTGCAGATGTGTGTAAAACCTAAATGCTTGACTTTCTTGACCTTTGCGCCCAGACAACCTGTCTGCATCACCCGAACCTGGGTCTTCATATATCACGCCACAAAGTGAAGGTTCGGGGATCGAGTAATTACTGACCACTGCAGCCAGTTTCCACTAATTTGTAGCTCTGATTGTGACCATCTGTTCGCAGTGACATGTGGCCATTCATCATCCAATAGAGACGCACACGGCGACCCTCCTCACCTTCTGGCCGTGCCCGTCTGATGTGAGCCACTTTGATACATAAACAACCAGTATTGGGTCAATTTGTTGCAGTCACACACAAGATAGATTACAGCCAAAAGTGTGGTTAATTTTGTTGACAACCGGAAGACAACTGAGGTCAATTACCAGACACTTTGTTTGTGTGTCTGGCAATTTGAAAGCTGCCACACCAGAACAACCGCTTGTACGTTCCCAGTGCAGACATTTTTTTTGTTTCGTGAAATGGAGGAAGTTTCTGAACTTATCTTTGAACTCACCTGGGTCAAGGAATCCGTGTTCGATCTTCCTGGCGTCCAGCAGTATGTTGGGCAGCAGCAGCGAGAACGCGGCGAGGACGTGGAACGAGTTGGACAGAGGTCCACAGTGCCTCCAGTAGGACATCACTTCGCTGTCGCTCCTGTGGGTTTTCCTGACCAGCGAGTCCGGAGCACCCGGGTTGCTGCTGTCCCCGACTGAGGCACCAGTCGCTCCCACATCCAGGGTGGAGCCGGACGGGGTGGAACCGACTGACCCGCGGGATCTGACCACATCATCACGGCCCAACCTGACGCCGTCGCCCGCGTAGTTTCCCACCTTGCAGACGGCGGTGAGGACGAAGAAGGGCATGCACATGATGCTGATGACAATGAAGGCGATGTAGGCGTACAGCTCCGAGACGGGTTTGCGGTCCGAGGGCCACGGCAGCTCGTTGTACTCCTTGCACTTGTTGACGGCGCGGTACATGAGGAACGCCTCGACCGCCACCACCAACCCGCAGTACCACCAGAGCCACAGCGAGTTCACCCGCACCGACCAGTGACACAGCTTCGCCATCGTCCCTCTTTTCTCTACATCTTCTCTCCAATTGGGCAATGCCTGTTGGTGGGTGTCTGTGATGATTTTCGGCCGTGTGCCCTGTCATGCACAACGCTCATTTGAGCCAGGCTCATCTGAAACGAAGAATGAAGATTGGTTCATGATGTGACGACAGTGGAGGTCAAACTGCAGTCCAGATCACAGACGTGCAGCTGGAAGCTGTTAGAGACTCGAGTTGTATGATCACAGGACCATGGTCTCTTTATGATTTAACACGGCGGCCAAACAGTCACAAAGTCGCTGCCACGTGGAAGTCATAAATTTAATCCAGAAACCCCGTTCATCATTGACCAAGAAACCACCCCGTAGTTTACTGCTGGAGAGCACAACACAACACGCATGCAGATGCACACACACTTACACACAATGGAAAACAAAACCAAACACATCGAACTGTGCCTCACGAAATTCTTTGTTCCAAAGCTTCCGTTATCACCTGCAGACAAGATACACACTTCTCGAGATTCGGTCAAGTACTGGAGTGGCTGTGAAAAAACAAACCTCCCGCAGTGCGAGTACTCCAGAGCATCCCAAGCGAAGCTATCCAATCCGAAACAATGTTTTTGCACAAAACAATCTTTTCTTACCTGACACTAATGGCATGTGAGTAGCTGAACTATCGCTGTACAACAAAATCCGCAAAACTTTGCAGTATGCGGATTATTGAAGCCACCTTCTGGTAATCAGCGTCAGCTTCACTGAGCTCGGTCGTTACATTTACAGAGCTGAGTTTTCATCATCACATCACAATCTATCCACCAGAGGCTAAAGGGGCTGAACTGTGAACCATGTACCCTCAATGACACATCTTTTTCTTTGCTATTGTTGTCAAGCCACTGTGCGCACATTTTCTTTTTCTCGCAACAGCTATTTCACTGGAATGTTTCCTTGGTTATTTCATCACAGGGCAACAATTTACCTGGGTGATATACTGCCTGTAAATACTTGAGGCAGAATGTCGGCTTCCTATTCTCTTGTCTGTCAATTATTGCTTGCGTTGAAGTACACGTGCCTCTGGAGAACAGCGCAGTTTCACGTGGAAGAAACTTCTGAGTTGAAGAAAAATTTGGTTTGGTACTTGCCTGTTGAGCTGCATGACACCAAGAGTTCACCTTTTGTTCTTGTGTGATTTTTGAAACACAGACACGGCACGTCCAGACAACGCAATGTTCAGTCTTTTGGAAATTGATCAACAGCAAACAGATGCTTGCAACTAGGTCCAGAATGGGCGCAAATCCACAAGTGTTAATCCTTGTACTGCAGAAGTACTACCCTACTTGATCACGTGCAGGTCTGAGCTGATCCACTTGGTGTGACGCCGTGTTTACACAACATACACTCGATAATCCCCCGCGATCCTCCAGAGCGGTGCGAAGCCGACCGCCCAGCTGCAAAAGTCTTCGACGTGAAACAAGCTTATGTCGTCGTCAGAGCGGACTTTTGTAGCGGACAGAATTCGGACCCATTTCGCTGAATCCGGTGCTGTTTCTCACGCCAGCCAAACTTCGCACAAGTTTCTGGCCACTGTACGAGTATGCTTAATGCTGCTGCTTAACGCCGCTTTGTGAACTTTGCACTCTCAGCGCGAAACCGCGCAAGTTATCCCCGCCGTGGGTCACTGAGCAAGGCTCCCGTTCCAATCACTAGGATCCGTAAACAATTCTGCATCGGCTTCCTCTAGCATTCCTCTTCCTTCCTAGCATTTGGTACGAAAGCTTTCATTGCCTTGTCTGCTCCTGAGCTCCATTTCTGCAGCTGCTTGGAATTTTCAAACTTTTGTCAGGAGACGGATGTTTGAACGCAAATTCTGATGAAGTTTGCAAAACAACAACCATTTCCAACACCCAAGTTTGACTGGAGTTTTCAGGTTGAAACAGATAGTCTACTTGTTAAATGTACAGACAACGGGAGACCAAAGACGTCACATTTCATTGAAGCCTTTTTGTTGTGTGGTATTTCGTGTAAACGTTTGTCGGTTGCCAAAAATTACTTTTATAGCCTCAAGCAGCTCAGAGGTGTTTGACTTGCCAACAATGGAACCCTCAGACTGATTGATTTTCATTCAGTTTCCGGAGGACAATTCGCAGACGATTGAATCCAATTTTCAAAATACGACCGCATTGTTGGAAATCCATTGCCCGCAAACTTGTGTCTGCATCCATGCAGCAAGACAGTGTAGATGTCACGCCTGCAATAGCAGTACCCTGTGACCCGCCCTCTCAGCAGGTACTCATTATCAGTTATCTGACTGATGGCCGTCTGGTTTCAGGGGGTTGCCCTGGAAAAAAAAGTGGAGCTGAACTCGAAAATTAATTATTCTTTTGTGTTTCCGTTGGATGTATTTCTCGCTTCAGGGTTTTCAAGCGCTCATAAATGTGCGCGAAATCGGATCCAACATGTCACAATTTGTCCGCACTGGTTCGCATACATGCATGCACGCCCGTGTTTGACTGAGGAAATGCATGCGCACGCACTGAGATTCGGTCACATGTACGAGATCACCTCCCTTTGTCCAACTTACCTGACCCCACAGGAAGCAATTTTTCCTTTGATCCACTTTCCAAGGATATCTCTTGCGCTAATTCAAGATCTGTTCCATTTTTCCCGAACGTGCCTTTCTCTGCATGTACAATACGACATTGTGACTTGTCAGGGAAGTCAATTTCTCGGTCCAGTTGTTTTCTTGAACTCCACGTTCAATTAAACGCCTTTAAACTAGATTAAACACCATTACAAGTTGTTTGAGAGCAAGAAAGGTGTCAACGAAATGCCGCCCATTTGAAGGCCACAGTAAAGTTTCTCCCTTTCATAAGTTTCACATTGCCCTTAGAAATTCCTCTTCAAGTGAAGAATACCGCACTAAAATTTCACATGAGACCGTAGAAACCTGAACACACGGGCTGTGGAAGCCTACATTTTCGAGCGCTTTTCTTGCTCTCTGAAGCGAATTAAGGAAAACATTTTCACCTGGTTTCGCAGGAAAAATGACAACATGCCATCGACTTGCTGTCAAATAAGCAGGTACCATCAAAGGGACGCACGAAACAGCCCGTGCAATGCGTTCAGAATGCAGGCGCTGGCTGGGCAATTAAAATCACCACCCACAAACACATCGCCTGTGATTACGTTGTCCCTCAATGCAGAGCAGATGGAAACTCTCGTCCCACCTTTTCACGAAATCTCGAAATCAATCAAAAAACTGTTTCATGTTTTTGTCTGCTTGTGGTAACACAAACGAATGCTCGCACTCCATCTCGTCCCAAATCGCACCTGTGACAAAACTCCTCCAAAACGTTGCGACTGCAGACATTTCTAGTGGCGAAGCGCAGCTTTTTCGTCAGGCCTCCTTTACCACTTTCCGACTCGCTAAACCAGAAATGCAAGACTGGCAAATTTGTTTTCTTTGGAATTTGCAACATCTGGGTCTCTCGTGAAAGTACCAAACACAAGTAAATTGAGAGAAGAGAATAAACAAAAGAAAATTACCTTATCTCCCCGTACGATTGCCACTTGTTTCTCTTCCACTCCACCCCGTGTGTCAAGTTCGCCAAGTAATTCATGTCTATCCGAGGCACAAGCACCAACAAAGTAAGCCAATATCAAGTTTGCACTTCCAAATTCAAACGTGTTCAGCACATGTGTTGTCGAAGTTGCCGTGAAGTCACATCTGTAGGGGAAATGTGTTGTCGCCTTGCAAAGGCACCACGCCTCTTCCTCCCAACACGAAGACGCGATCGTTTCTCACCGCGGTCACTTTCCAATGTTTACGTGCCTGCCATCTGTCACAAAGTTCAGATCTCTGCGAAGAGCCACTACAGCTGTTGAAAGGAAAGGGCAAAAAAACGTGAACACAAGATGCACATAAATCTTGAAAGCCAACATGCACGCAACTATTTGTGGACCGGTGAGTGGTCTGCGGTTTGGGCAGTGCGCCAGCGAACAGACATGTCCCAGGTTAAAGTTACAGCCTCCAAGCGCGCAAAGCGAGGGATGCTCAAAGCTTGTCAGTTTCATGCCTGTTGGTTTTGCCTCTATTCAACCAGGCACAGACACAATTCAAAATTCGACTCCATGGGAAACCCAGCACACCTGACTTGTTTTTCAACTGCAAAGAAAAAGGCATTTCCAAACTTCAATCGCACCTGCCGGTGTTTTTCGCTCTGGCTGCGTACAGAGAATTTGCCGCTTGACAACTCGACCTGCAAGCAACGAAAACCTGTATCTCTGGTGAAGCCCCCAAGACACGCAGTTGGCGCAGTGCCTCGACACCATCACGGTGACACCGAGCCTGAAAAACTGAAAGGCGAGGTTATCTGCGGGGTTTACCTTGTGGTGGAGCAGTGCGTACCCCCATTGTGGTCCCCGTGCTCGGGCATCAATGAAATGCCTTTGCCTTACGAGAGGTACACACTAAATAGCGGAACTCGGGTCTTTTGGAGACAATCCTCAAATTCCACCGGTTCTGCTTTTGTCTCTTTATGGTCTGAGGAACTCCTGTCGATATCTGTTCGTTGAAAATTCTACTCACGCGCACGGTTTCATGGAAAGGAGTAATCCAAAGAATACGCGCATCAGAGGTTGAAAAACACGCGGACGCGTTACACCCTCGAGCTTGAGCTTCTCACTGTGATCCACACGAGCATACGCACTACATGCCTCTGGGAAAGCCCGACAACAGACGTTTCAGTGACCAGAACGCTGCAAAAAATTGTTCTCACAGGCGCTGCATGCCAACGCGCTTCGTCGCTTGTTTACGGATTCAAGAAACAATCCGCACGATTCAAGTCCAGCAAAATTTATTCCTGGAGGACGTGGAGAAAACGCACGAACGCAGTTGAAATAAAAGCGGTGAAAACGCCTCAGGCCGTGTGTTCGTTCAGCACGTGTCGACCTCGTAATTAATGAACAGCGACAAATAGCAACCTGGTTAGTTGTACGTCAATTAATTTCTGTCTGTCTGCTTCAGTGGAAAAGCTTGCTGCACTTGTTTCCTGAGGTTTCCAACATTTCAACGAAGAACACAATTTGCCCAGCTGACCGACGAAATGTGGCAAGTTTTCTGGGAAAACAAGACCGCTCAAGAGATCCGTCACATTTTCATTCTGTTCACTGGGAGATCGGCAGTCATCGCCATCACACCGAGGTCGAGGTTCGATCGCAACTTGTCCGCGATTTGGTTGCTCCGCACGGCTCAGCAATGTCTCCTCACATCACACATCGTAATGTTTCGGCAACTTGATGGTTCGTTTGCGCGAGGAAGATCGAGTCGGTACCGCTGCTTTCCCAGTACCCTGCTGGTCTGTGCTCACAGCTAGGTCACTGTCTGCCACACCCTCTCCACGTTCAGTTGCCGCGACTCCTGTTGCTGATACCACGGTTCCGGTGCTGGCGACTGCTGCAGTTCCTGTTCCAGAGGTGGGCGCCGCCGTGACGACAGGCGCTGCGGTCGTCTTGGTTTCCACAGTGGAGGAGACAGGCTCTGCTGGGTCCGTGACGGATTGCACTTTGCCCAGCGTCTCGATGGCAGCAACCTGTCAAGAAGCACCAGTCTGCTGATGCATAAGTATCATGATACTTGAACCAAACAAAACAACAACAGAACTCAAACTGGTGCAACGAGAACTTGGAATTGCAAGTGCAAACGCAAAAGATCGGATACTTACTGGTGGTCTGACAGCAGCTGGTGTGGTTGCAGCGGTGTGATGTTGCTGAACAGTCTGTTCTCCCGTGACTCCCGGGACTGATGCTGAAACCAAAGCACGTCTCTCATGAACAAGCAATGTTCAGCAACGTCACATCGACCGTTTCGGAAATCGACCGATTTCCACCACGCGACCAAGAGTGAAAAGTTCACCACCACCACAAGGAGACGAACCTGTTGCTGTTCTCGGTGGAAATGCAGCCGCCGCACTCGCCGGAGCGCTCAGCTGCGCTCTGTGACTCAGCCCGACCCCTGAAAATCGTGCGAAAAACAGGCTCAGATTTTTCGTTGTACAACAAAAGTTCAACTTGCAGGTGCCTCCAACCCAGAGATCGTGTACCTGGCGCCTGTAGCACGGGAAATCGGGGTGGAGGGGCAGACAGCGGCTTGGCCGGCACGTTTCCCGGGGTCACGGTGGTGGCGAGGCCGGCGGTGGACGGCAGCGTCTGCGACGACATGAGGATGCTCTTGGCTACGGAGACTGAGATGACGCCTCCCGCCCCGCCCTCCGCCTTCGCACTGTCCTTCATCGTCTGAAACGGACACGCACGACAATCGTAATTCCATGCAACGATGCACTGCACAATCGCAGCTGAATCAACGTTGTTGCACTGTATGACGTCACTGAGCGTGCAAATCTTCATTCAATGCCAACATAAACTCACCTGCAACCTGAGTAGGTCCAGTTGTCTGTCTGCTAAAATCTTGGCCTGGGTAATGGTCGGGGCTGCTGAGCCCCTGCTGAGGCTGGCCGTGGTGAGAGGGAAGTCGTGGAACTGCAGCTTCTGAATGGCCTGGACGCGGTCATGCTCCGCGTCCCGCCCCGCGGGTCGGTGTGCGACGGCGGCGGAGGCCGTGGCGCTGCTGGCCGCGAGAGGCGTGACGCTGCCGTCGCTCCCGCTGGACCCCGCCGAGTTGGGCGCCGTGAGGGTTCCCGAGTTGGAGCCGGGGCTCGGGCTCCGATGCTGCGCCACGGGACTCCCCAACTGAACAAATGACAACTTTCACTGATCACCACAAAGAAGCGAAAACCGAATGCTCTTCCAAATCACGTTTCCCACGCTCCTGAATGGATTCGAAACACTTGAGCACTTGCAAAATCTGGTCCAAGAGCGGACGTATATGTGCACGCATGCACTTACAGAGCGCAGCAATACGGAGGTGTCACTTACAGACGCCTGCGGTTGTCTGGCCAGCAATGCAGTCACGGTGCTCGCGCTCTTAGCGATCGGACTCAGAGGCGACGTCGGCAGCTGCTGTGTTCCCGGACTTTGTGGCACCAGACCTGACATGACATGAACATTCTTCTTTGCTGGCCAAGTGAGCAATACGCACGAAATTCTAAACCTGCGACGTCCACAAAACAAAACACAGTCTGACCTGCCACAGACGGAATGGGTGAGTAGCCGGCGACAGGAGCCGGGGTGGTGGGAGAGGCGCCGGCAAAGCCGCCGGCGACGAGGCGCTGCCGCGGGGAGACCTGCGCCGGCGCCGCGGCGGTGCGCGCCGCGATGCTCGACAGCAGCTGCTGGATCTGAGAACTCGCAGAAGCCGTGCTCGACGTCATGGCGAGAGGGATAGTCGTCAGGGTCACCTGCAATGAAAGGAGGAAATGAAACAGGAATTTTCAGTCGCAGTTGTGTATGACTGTTCCAAGCACCGTCACAATGCAAAACGTGCCTTTGGCATCGAAGCAGCGTGCTGCTTCGGCAGCGCTATCAAGCCGCTCGCTGTGGCATGAAGCGCCGAAGCTGGACTCGCGACGTGACCTGCAACAGACACACGAACCCACTGTGGTTTCCCTGAATAATGCATGATATACATCAAATCGCCGATGGGTTATGTTTGCTGCGGCGTCGTCTGTATATGGTTCAAGAGAACAAATCACCAGAGGCACTCGATAAACTTGTCAGCACAACTGACCGGCAGGGTGCGCGCCGAGCGCGGACGGCTGGTGCACCGAGGTGCTGAGTGGCATCGCGAGGTGGTGCGCCAAGGCGCCAGAGCGCAGCGGAGACGTCACGCCGACCCCTCCAGCACTGCAAGGCAGACGAGAGCGTGAAATGACACACAAGTCTCAGTTTTGCACTTTTTTTCAAGCGAGTATTGCGAGATCTATTTTGCTCTGGTCCTTCGGTATCTCCACCACAGTTCACTTTCTGCTCGCTCGAGAACATGGGAGGGGTGACGCGGGAAGTCACAGTGCGGCGAGGCAGTTTGCACAAAACGCAGCTCGCACCTGGTCGGGAGGCCAACGCTCGCAGCGAGCGAGGCGTGCAGCTGCGAGCTTTTGCTGGAGGCGACGGCAGCGCTGGGCAGGAGCCCGGTCTGCTGCAGCACGTGACTCGGGTACGCGTACGACTGCGGCGTGATCTGCCCCGTCAACAGCCCGGTCAGTTCAGTCGCTCCCGCTGTCGGGCGAGAGGAGGGTTTCAACATCTCAGCATTTGAATGACAGATCATGACACAAACCAGATGGATGCGACAAAAGTCACTTTGTTGCACCCTCACATCGACGATTCTTGTTTGACGACGCGCAGAATGACGAGGTCTCACCGATGGGCGTGACGGGCGCGCTGCCCGGGGCCTGCAGCGCCGCGGCGTGAGGGAAGCCGAACCTCGCGTCCGGGACGCTGTACGCCTTCTGCACTTTCTTCTTCGCCGCCAGACCTCCGGGCACCGGGCTCTTGCTGCGACGCCTTTTAGTGGGAACCCGTTTGCCTGTCAACAGATACCGTGTCATTCGTTTGATTTCTCGGAACCCAGTGTCAACTACATGAAAACTTTTCAGTTCGAAGAGAACGCTGGTGAGACTGAGACCCAAAGATTCCTCACCGTACAGACTGACTGGTCTTGAAGCAGCTTGAGAGGTGGTCGATAAATGCTCCATGTAGTTCCCGATAAAAGATCGTCCGCGACCGATCTTGGGACCAGTTGTTTTGAAGGCGCTGGCTGTTACTCTCCAACCCTGAGTGAGTTATCAGTCCGTAGACGTTACTTAAGTTGCAGGCTTCTCCAGTATTGATCCAAAGACCACCCCAAATTCACACTGCGAAAGCACAGCTCACTCACATCTCCAGCCCCAGACGACCCTGGCGGGCTCCGCACCCGGTTCGGTCCAGTGTGCATATCCTGCGACATCTTGCGCTTCTTTCTCTTCTTCGTGTCCGTGTCGTGATCCATACCGTCGCCTGGGCCGCCCGCTGACTGCGACAGGATACCGCCCAGAAACTCCGCCACTTCCTCCTGGATGCGTCGATCCACCATGCCTTGCGTGATGCCTTCCGCCTTCTTTTTGCTGCGAGACACTCGCAGGTTGTCGTCAGCACCTGCAGAAGACGCGGCGCTCAAAGTGCACTCCACTGGACAAAAGGACCTGATTTTGACATTTCCGAGAATAGCGAACATCAACCTCACTTCGACGCCCACGAGCACACAGTATGGTTATTCTTGGCCTCACGCTCACCTCCAACAACAAGGAGGCTGTTTTCTGCCTTCATCTTCTCCCGGAGGTCTTCCAAATCGTCCACGTTACACATGTTGGCAAACTGACCGACCACAAACATGGTCGGAGTTTTGCTGTCAAACAGACTGTCGTCTATGTCTCCTCTGCCTCCTGCAATGCGGAACATGTTTCTGCACCAGCCGTTCATGTCTTTGGTGAACAAAGTTGCACAAGAAAGGCACCACATACTCACCGTTGATTCCTGTAAACGGGAATCCCAGACACACGACGGCCTGAACGATTTCCGTCAGCGCAACCTGGAAGCGACAATAAGAAGCAGTGCTCAAGGCAACTGCAGTACGAAGTCCCTTGCCGGCCGGTAATATCGTCGATTCTTCCTTGTCCTCCTTGTTTTCTCCGCAGGGGGAGGGGGGTCTGGCAGGGGGAGGGGGGTTGGGATTGGGGGAGGGGCAGGGGACATTTCTCCAACCTGCCACATGGTGCTTCGCCCTAAAGGGACTTCGCACAATTACTTGTGTTGCGTGTGACGCTCGATGACTGACTCTATGCTGCTGCATTCGACGCAGACACTCACCTCTGTTGCAATGAGCGCTCCAACATTCCAGCCGATCAAAATGATTGGCCTGTTCGGAAAGTGCGTCTTCAGCTCTTGTACTTTGGTCTTCACAGCCTGTATCATGTGATCGAGACACTGTGCGATTCCCACAGCGCTGCCGCCGCTCACAGTGTGCATCGTCACCGGGATCACCTGAAGCAGTGGTTTGGTTTTTGTGTCACAGTGTTTTGGTCTTTGCAGAAAAAAGAACCAGAACTTGCACATTTATCAAAGCAGGTGACCAGTGTAGCACTTACTTTCCCCATTGAACTGAGCAGAGAGTTCCAGTATTTGGTTCTCTTCACGTGCAAATTTCCCGTTGGTGTCGGTCCACTGGATGCGATCAGAAGTAAAGGATTCCCGGGCAACTTCTTCTGCAACGACAACAGACACGTCCTTCCAATATCGAACGACAAAGCACGGTTCGTCCGTGCATAATTCGACACTTTTACGATGCAGAGAACTCATACCTGCTTGTGATGCGCGAACATACTTTGCACTGGATCCCAAGGTCTTTTCAGGAGGAGTGTCATGGCCTCCGCCTCCGCAGGAGATACTTTACTGGCGTGCAAAAACACCATCTTCTCAACAAGAGTGGGAACCTGCAAATCCCCATCATTTGAAACAATTGTTTTTTGTCACCACTTGGCAATGTTTCGATAATTCCAATAACCTCTCACGCAAAATTCCCACCTTGGCCTTCAGCGTCTGAAGCACGTCCAGGTACGCCACGAGCATCGTCTGACTGAGGCTGTTCATCAACTCGCCGTGTAACCATTGAGTAAGACGCGTGTCCTGCAAGACAAAAATCGAGCTTTGTTTGTTTCTGAACGGAACAAGAACAACCCCCACCTCAGACGTCATGCCTCCAGCTTTTGCCAGTGCTGATATGGGCTCGCTCGGCCTTTGCCTCTTCGCAAGTCACGTACCCACATCACACCAGCCAAGGCTTGTCTCACGCGACGGGCAGTTTTGTCGATGTGAATTCTTCTCATGATTGGTTCGTTTGCGTGCTACAAGGGAAAGACAATTTCAATATTCAGCACATTCTAACAAGCGCCATAATTTGAGAATTCAACGCCGAGAATTTTTGCTTGCCCCTTCGTACGCCAATTTCGCCAACCGATCTCCTTGCAGAGCTTTCATGACTTTGTTGAACAGTCGGTTCTGCTGCATGGTCCACGCCAGTCTACAACGAATTCAAGATTACAGTCAGTCATTTTCATTCACGAAAACATCCTGACAGGGTCATATATGTCAGGAGCAAGGAGCAAACGTGACAAATCTCGCACCTGGTCACTTTGTCCTCCCAGTCATCTCCTCCATCTTCCAGGCGCACCAAGTTTCCGTGTCTTTCGCACTCATGCATCACATTCCTCGCCTTGTTGATGTCGTAAGGAAGGGGAACCTGAGGTCCAGTGTTCACGACGTCAATGTCGACTTCGTCACTGAAACATGCGGTCAAGTTATTCAATGTCTATTCGAGTGACCTTTCACGTTGCACAAGCGAACTCTGGTTCAGATTGTCACCAAACTTCAACTCACATTCTTTCCTGCGTCGGATTCCGGGGGTACTTGGACATGAAGAGCAGTTTGACGGGTTTGGCGTTGCTGGCGTCAGGGTGAGCGCTCCACGGTTTTGCGTAGCAGTGATCGATCGCAACCAAGTCAATCTCCACTTCGCCTGCAACCACAGACAAATTTGTGCAACCTCTTCTTCAGTGATATGAACCCTTTTGAAAAACGTACAGTGGGCCCTGCAAACCTGGAATCTTGTAGTTTCTGCTGCCCGGATACGGCATTGGCGGAAGCCCGGCCGTGTTCGTGCTGTGGCGGTGGGTCGCGTGGTGAGTCGCCACCTCCGCGTAGTTTCCGCTCCCCAGCGCCATGCCCGTCACCAGTTCAAGGTTACTCGCAGCCAACTTGCTGATGTTCATTTCTGTTGAGCAGAAGCAAACTGAGTCTTCGGGCACTGCGATGGCGACTTGTCGATCAGTTTGGTAAACATATCAGCAACACAGGTCAAACTTCGAGAAACCTTGTCAGTGTCTTTTGAAAACAAGACCCTCGTCCAACACACACAGAGATGGATCCATCTCAGCCTGCTTGGGGTAATAAAAACACAGTGGAGTGAGCATGGGTCCCAACCCCACCGAGTTACGTGAAGACAAAACAAGACGAATGTGAGACGGAAACTGTTTGGAGTTGTGATTTCTCGGGAACCGAGCGCAAAGAGAACAGCATTGTCATCTCTCAGGATCCTAGAGAAGGTCCGACAATCTAAGAAGACAGGGGACACTCGGGTCGAGGATCTGTCATTCAGATAATTCTCAGACGTAAGTGGTAAGTCTTCACAAAGAGTCCAGTGTCTGAGATAATCCAGAGAGTGCAGTTTTGCCGGCAAAACTGTTCTCAGCCAGTTGAGCAAAGTGGGGGTCAGGAGACCCACAGTTTTCCATTAAAATTAAATTTTGATATATCCTAAGCATAACCTTTGACTTTTGAGTGTCGTTAAGCAATGTACATCACATATTTCTCTGAATTTCAGTCTAAAACACAACGAAACTCCAAACTTCCAAGAAGCTCCTTTATGCGTTATCCGTCACGTGAAAACTTGCAACAAAATCCGTTCTAGATTTGGATTTATTTTTTATCAAATGCAATATTTTGCACAAAAACAACAAAATGGTGCCAAAAAACGATACCAATTAGAATATCAGCTGAGTTATTTAGATAGTCAATAAAGTGGGACTTGGATATTAGAAAATGAAAAAATTACAGTAGCAAGTAGGGACTTGAACGAAAGAAATTTTCCCAGTAGAATGTAAGCCAAAGTTGTTGCTGCCCCCTGGCGTTTACTTGTCTCGTAAACACACGATGGCAGCACGTTCCAAAAAGTTTCGCGCGTCGAAATCGGAAAATAGTTATTTCTGTGCTTGGAAATGCCGAGGTGAAAGAGTCTGACAAGCGCCACTGCCTTGCCCTGGGAAAAAAGAGAAAATGTGCACCGCCTCAAATTATTTTCTAATTCGCCTTTCGTTGAAAAGACTCCAGCACCTGTTCAGCAAGTACCGCAAATCTCACGATGCACCTTGAGAAAGAAACAGCAGGTCGGAAGTGAGCAAGTGCTGGCGAGTGGGCCATTCGGCCCGCCCAATCGCGCTGTTTTTTTCCCACGTCACATTGTATTTAGGAGAATGAAACGACTCAGACTCCATCAAACAACCGAAGCAGCTCGTGAACAAAAATCCAGGAGGCAGTTCGACCGAAGATGGTTTGGTTTACGTTTGTCACATTTGTTTTGTTCAGCGCGTTGCAGTGTGATGCTGCATCAGTGCAGTTCATGATAGACGGTGAGTGAAGACAAAGGGGAAAGTCAGTTGAAGTTCTTCTCTTCTTTGAAACCTCCCAAATTTATAAGAAGAAATGACATAACGTTTGCCCACTTCTCGCAGGTGGTGAGAATGTGAGTCCAGTGGGAAAGTGGCCCTTTATGGTGTCTCAGCAAGTGTACTACGGCGAATACATCCACAGTTGCGGGGCTTCTTTGATCAGCGACTTTTGGCTTGTGACTGCAGCCCACTGTGTGTCGACCCTGAGACCGTATGTTGTTGCGGAAAACAGCTGCAAGAGATTTCCTGTGAACACACACGCACGCTTAGTCTCTTTTCTCTCTCTCTCACAGACACGTGGCTTGCTTTTTAGATCAGAAATCTGGGCGGTCCTTGGAGCTCACGACATCAAAACACTGCAGGAAGGAGACCCGCAGCGATACGACATTGAAGAGATTATCGCGGTTTGTATTGAAGTCACTGAACGAGTGGCGTTATGAGCGCAGAATTTGATCCTTGTGACACAAGTGCTCTTCGGTTGTTTTGCAGCATCCCAATTGGTCAAGCAACGCACCTGGATTTCCCAACGACATCGCGTTGCTGAGACTGGCAACTGCAGCAAACATGAGCAGTGAATACGTGGCTACAGTGCCGATGGCAGGTGACACAGATGGAACTTTCGCAGGAGACACTTGTTACATCATTGGCTGGGGACTCTTTGGTGAGTAATCCACCGCGAAAAAAAGAAATCAAGGCCGATTGTTGAATTTTTCTGCTGAGGAAATGATAAACTGTCAACGAAATCAACTTGTTCTTGTGCAGCGTTTGACGACGGCCAAGGAGAATATCCCAACATTTTGCAAGAGGCAACCATGGATGTCATGTCAAATGCAGACTGCGAAGAAATTTGGCCACAAGAAAATATCAGCCCTTACCACATCTGCATTTCTGCCTCCGACAGAACTGCATGCTCTGTGAGTCCGGGCAATAATGCCTTTCTCCTTTAGTCATGGCAAAGACAACACATCCAAATGTTGACGTTAAAATGTCTTTCAAACTGCAGGGAGATTCCGGTGGACCTCTGGTTTGTGAAGTCACTGGCCACTGGACCTTGGTTGGTGTTACATCCTGGGGAGAACCCTGCCCCAGCCGCAAAGCCAACGTGTACGCCAGAGTTTCCTACTACAGAGAATGGATCAGACAACACACTGGCGTGTGAACCAACTCGACCGACAGCTCTATTACGTTATTTTGTTCACAGAAATGTACACTCAAACCTCTGTCCTTTGTCATGTGTACCTGGCAACGCCGTTCCGATAATTTTCAAAAGACGTCCACACAACGTTTCTGTGTGAAACGCTAAAACCCTTTCGATTTATTTCACTGATGACTCTGGTCAATAAAATGAAAGTACCCACTAGTTTTGTGTCCCAAGTTATTCGGAAAGCACAAAAATAAATGAGTGTGAAGCTCATGAAATTTGGAAGGTTCTTTTACAGAAAATTCATGTCTCTCATCTGGTCTTACAACGACACACACGCGAATATTTTATGCACAATAAATTTCACCGAGCTCAAAATATGATTTTCTATGCACCTTTGAAAACTCCAACAAGAGCTGGTCGTATCGTCCTTGAATGCAACTGGTATCCTATCTTGGTGACGACCGCGACGGTCCCTGCCTCCCGGCCCTCCACGAGAGGCTGCTGGAACAGGGCTTCATGGAAATGGGGATCGAACTTCTCACCGACTGGCGGGTCGATCTTGGACAAACCGTTCTTCGTAAAAACTTTGTGCAGCTGAGTGTCTGTCATTTTCAGTCCTTCGTACAATGCAACCAAATGTGGGTTGTCCCCGGTCAACTGGTCCTTCGGTGTAGCTTCTGTTGCTTTCCCCAAAATGTCTGCGACCTGAAAAAAAAGAAAAACAAGACTTTACTAAAATTCCCCATTGGTGTTGTCTGTGCTTCTCACTGGTAAGGCGAGCGTTTTCACAACAGGCGCGATCGATTTGCAATTACTTCACGCCAAGAGAAGTCGCGCGACTTCACCCCTGGGTTGGAGGTAGGGGAAATTCAGCCACTTCGGTCAGCAGCACGCGCAAATCGAACACGGCCATTGAATCTGAGTTTACGCGGCTTCTGAATGAGGACACAAAAATAGTTTTGACCTCAAGCAGATCCTTGCAGAACCCTTGAATTCCAAACAGCTTCGCGTCGTTGATCTGATTCGTCATTCGTTTCCTGACATTCTCTGCCTCTGCGAGTGATCTTTTGTAGTTGTCCTGAAATGCAAACGTGTCAGTCAGCCACTCTTCTCTTGAAAGAAAAAAACATGGGGTTTGAAGTGAACATTCTTCTCTTCGAATTGGACGAATGTTTTTTTGCGGGCTCTTCATTCGAGCTTCAGACGAATATTTAAGTGATGGTCTCTCGTCTTGCAACAGTAAACAGACGAGATGACGATACGTACCACGGCACGATCAAGATCTTTCTTCAGAGTCTCGTTTGCGACTTTCAGTTGTTCCGTCTCTTCGGCTGTCGGATCTTTTCCCTCAGCATCTGTCTTACTCGCCGTCTGTGAATCTGGTTTGCTTTTGGAGTCTCCTGACTGAGTCTCTGTCGCAGTTGACATCCGAGAAACGCCCACCCGACTACAAAAGAAAAGTCCACATCTATGTCGAGTCTGGACTTGCGGGAGATTTTTAATTGTGGCCACCAAATCCAGACCACTGTTGAAAAAATGGAGTGGTCACAAAAATCACACCAGACAAAACAATGAATGAACACTGACAGTCGTCTTTTTCTTGAAAAGCAGATTTTCGAAAAAGTTCAACTTTCTGCGTGAAAACCGAGCTCTCAATTATCAATGTCATTTCATCAGCTAGGCACTGATCTCTCGTGGCGAGATCACTTTGAAATGAATGGGAAACATTGAATAACGGTGAAAAGCTCCATCACCAGCCCTACATGAAGAACCAAACTGAAAATTACCTGTGATTTGACCAATTTGGCACTTTGACAGCGTTGCACAGAGCTAATTGTCTTGTCAACGAACGCACATGTAACCTGATGGCTGCCATGTTGAACTATTTGCCCGAGTGACTTGAGTCGACTGCAGGTGTCAGTTTTCTGTGACTTGAAAACAAACAATACGGATACAAAAGAAGGCAAAATTGAATGTAAACATACAAACATGTTAAATATAATTTATAGTGATTTTCGTAAACAATTTTGGGTCGCAGTTGAAGGTAATACTGTGTTTGCATGACATGATGGAGTTTGGTGACAACCGACTTTGTTGGCGGTAGCTTAGCTGACGGACAAGACATCTTAACTAGAGGCATCTCTTCTCTTGCTTGGAAACATATTATCGACCAAATTTGCGGTTAATCAGCACAAATGTCCGCCATGAACAATCTACTGAACGTGTGGAAGATTCGGGAAATTACCGATAAGGTGTAAGTGTTCCAAGTGTGAATATTTCGGGCGAAAACAGGGGGGAAATTCCTGGGATGAATTTGTTGTGGATCTTGACCACTGGGTTCGATCAGAGCCTGTCAACGTTTTGGTTGATCCGGAAGACTGTTTCTGTGGACGTGGCGAAAATGAATCGTTGCCAGAAACTGTCATCGTTTCTCATTCAAATGTGTATGGCAAATGTCTCAAAATGCAGCCATTCTGTGCTGAGTTTGGCTTGGTCTAGATTTTAGTCTTGTCACCAAAAAATGGCCACACCCCACTTTTTTACCTGTCAAATAAATCTCACTGTTTGATATGCAGCAGACGAATGGTGACGTCTTTGGTTCACTTTGTCCAAACTTTGAACGCGCCTGTTTAAACTTCTGTGAAAGAAGTGTGAAAAAGTTTCGGAGAAGTTGAACCCTCAAGCCAGGCACGCACGTACACACACACACACACACACACACACACACACACACACAGAGAGAGAGAGAGAGAGAGAGAGAGAGAGAGAGAGAGTTTTGTCACAATCTTGATCTCTTGGGGCGCAAGCCTCCTTCGTCAGTGCGTTGTGTGTTCTTCTGGTTGGGTCATCAGCGTATTCGCCGTCACAATGATCCAAGGGTTTTGTTGGTGAATTTGGATGAAATAGGAAAACGTTCGAACGTTTTTGAATCTGGTCGTCTTGCTCAAACTCTGGAAGCTGCTTTGGGACAACCAGGTGCAGAAATAGTTCGTAGGTCTCCTTCTCTTCATTCCCTCTGTTGAAAGTGTCACCGTGAGTTCCAGTCCATCCTTTGCAAAAAGCCGTCAGTTTTCTTTGTGGCATCAAAGCACAATTTTCGAGTCTATTTGACACAAATAATTTTTTTCTTGCAGCACCAATGTGGTGATGAACTATTCAGAAGTGGAGGCCAAGGTGAGAGAGGCCACAAACGACGACGCGTGGGGCCCCCACGGCGGAATGATGCAGGAGATCGCTCAATACACGTTCACGTACGAACACTTCCCTGAAGTGATGGGCATGCTGTGGAAAAGAATGCTGCACGACAACAAGAAAAACTGGAGACGGGTTTACAAGGTGAAAAGCCACAAATAATATGCATTGTGTTTGGAACAGCCGCCTTTTCCGCAATGATGTTGTGGCTTCGGAAAAGATCGAAAGGGGAGCTGTGGGGCGGATTTTCCAGGATGTTTATCAAATCTTGGGAGGTGCGGTGCTTCCACCCTCAAGGAACCCTTTCATAAAAAGTTGGACTTGGAAAGCCCCTGCCAAGCATGGCTGTTCCATGCCGAATCGAAGCATGCTTGTGACAGAAAACAGTTGGTGGGTGCTCTGTTCAGAAACAATGATTCCGATTCACAGCAAGATTGAAGAAATGAACAATGTTTTGTTTCAAGTCTCTCCTGCTGCTCCACTACCTGGTGCGGAACGGGTCAGAAAGAGTGGTTACCAGTGCTCGCGAACATCTTTATGACCTGCGCAGTCTCGAAAATTACTCGTTCACAGACGAATATGGCAAGGACCAAGGATTGAATGGTGAGTGGATTTCCGAGTGATCTATTTTGAATAGTCTGCTTGCTTTGAGGTCAACTCAAAACTGCCACAGAACGAGTTGATTGCAAAATGGTGTTTTCTTGGTTTCAGTTCGCCAAAAGACGAAAGATCTGCTTGATTTTATTCAAGACGATGACAGGTTGAGAGAAGAGCGAAAAAAAGCGAAGAAGAACAAGGATAAATATGTTGGGATGTCAGCAGAATCGATGGGACACCGGGGAAGCAGCGGGGGATACAGTAAGTGTCGCGTTTGCCATCCAAAAGGCATTGCTGTTTCACTCGCTTCACCACGACACTGCTAGGTTTCAAACTGCAGTAGAATGATGTCATGTGTCTTTTCTTGCTTGCCTCTGACAAGACAAGGGAAGCCATGAACATCGGATCATCCTGATTTGACTGTCCGACGTGTCAATCAAATTATTGAAATGACTTAGAATGTGGAAACTCAGTTCTCGTGTGCTTTGTTTCATAGCCGCCAAGTAGAATTTTAGACTTTCTTTCATGTCTGGAGATGCGAACTTGTTTGGAGCACAATATTTGAGAGGAGTATGTTTTGAATGGAGAGTTCGTGGGGCACGCATGTTCCGAGGAACGGACACAATACTGAATGTTTTTGTCTTCAAATATTCGTTTGGGATTTCTTCCACCCAACCACCACTTACTTGGTTAGGTGACAGGTATGAGGAGCAACCAACTCGACCCACCAAAGTCAGCTCAAATAAGCCTAGCCGTGAGAGACCCCAACATGCACAGCAAGGTAACGGCACCAGACGAAAGATAAGTGCATGTTGGATGTTGTAGATTCCATTAAAATATTCACTTTTAGACCTGTGTTTTTGAAGATATGCGGTATCAAAGTTGAAATTTGACAAGCTGGAACATCAGTGACTTTGTTGTCACGCGTTTTTGCGTGGTGCCGAGAGGACAAATGTGGGCTTCATTCACCAGAAGCAGATAAATTTTCAATCGGAACAGTCCAAACTCATTTTGTAAAGGAACTGGAGCTGACAGCTGACTTCGTGGCAGCGCTTTTTGAGTCAAAGATGAGCAGGGAGCACAATGCATATCAGAAATGTGTCGTGTCAAAAGTATAAAATTTCCGTGTTGTTGTGTAGTTCACCGTTAGTTCCTCCCAGTTTAGCTGCATGGCGTCCCTCAATTGTTCCCACTTGCTGACCAGTGCTTCCTACGCTGACCAATTTGCTTGAGGAAAAAAACTGGCAAGATACCAGCAGCGTCTGTTCACTGGACAATTGATGCTTTCACGCAAAACATGAACTCAACTTTGATCGCATGAGAACAGATGATTTGCTCATCTGTGTTGAAAGTTTCGGTCCTCGCTGAAACTGTTGTGTTTGATTGCTGACAGGGCAGCAGGGTGGTGTTTGTGTGTTTCGCCTTTCATTATTTGCCAGATTGTCAGCAATATTATTCTTCATTCAGGCATACCTTGCCACGCTTCTGTGTGCGCTTTTGTTCTTGTTGTTTCGTCGGACCAGATCGTCTCCAAAAATGATTTCCGTTTCAGAGAATTGCGCCTTGGATTGTGTCCTTTGGTTTGGTGTTTGACAGTGAAGTTGAGCCCTGCAGCAAATTTGAAACCTTTCGCGTGTTGCCCAGGTGACCGATATGACGACGAACCTCAGCGTTACCGTGACGACATGCCGCGCGACCGGAGTCGCGGTCAGCTGAGCGAGATCAACGACTGGAACGACGGCAAGAAGAACATCGCGGAGGAGGCGCTGGGCAAGGTGAAGGACTTCTGGAACAAGGCGAGGGGCTTCGACGAGGCGCCTGATTATGGGTATGCCAGCCAACCCTCGAATTTGTGTGAACCCGCGGTGTCCGTTTTGTGTATCCTTGTGGGTCTGACGTGTCACAATTGTTGCACGGAAGGAACCACTAACGCTGAGTTGTTTCCGCCATTTTCCAAAGAACATATTTCACTCGTTCAGTGTTGTCTTTTCATCTTCCAGTGACAATCACGACGACCTGTTTGACGACGAAGGTCCCCCGAACAAGTTCAAGGATTTCAGTGATGACTTCAGGGACGAAGAATACACTGAGGTGGAGAGGACGCACACAACCAGAACAGAGAAAATCACCAGAGGTGCGCATTTCTCTTGATTCTCCTGTCTTTTCTTGCTTCACATTTTGCGCTTTGACCTGAACCTGGTGTTGAGCTGGCTTTTCAAAGCGCGGTCGCCGCTCGGCGTCTCTTCGGCGCGCTCAGTGCAATCACCATTTTTGTGTGTGCGTGCGTGTGCGCCCTGACAGAGTTGGGGGGCAGGGTGTCTGGCAGTTGCAGCTAATTGGGTCCCAGGGACTAAAGCTAGTGCCACTGCCAGTCCCCCCCCCCCAGGTACAAGTGTTACTGCTGCACACCAGGTGAGAGGTATCTGGCCTTTGATCCCAGGTTGGAACCTGAACCAGTGATGCTGCCAAACCCCCCACCTGTACCCCTCAGGTGCAACCTGAGCTAGAAAGGCGTGGGTTGTCAGTCAATCGGTTGGGTCCCACTGAAATGACATGTGGGCGCAATGCGGTGGTGCGGAAATGCCCCATGCGTGGAACAGCGCGCTTTCTGCGCTTTTTGGGTGAACACGAACTGTTGAGAGTTTCCCTGTCAGTTCAAGGTGCATGTTGAGCCCATTGGTGAGGTCTGTTTGCAGGTCGGAAGTCGGCGTCGAGTCGGAAGGTGGACCTGGGCGCCGCGTCGGGCTACGGCAAAGAGGACACCGTCAGTCAGTCGTCGGGGACGTCGTTCGAGATGATGGGGCCGAAAAGGGAAAAGCCGGATCTGTTAGGTGAGGTGCCCACATCATGTTGACATTTGTAACTTGCTGAATGTGAGTAAGGAGGGGGGGGGGATTCATTCATTCATTCGTTCGTTCGTCCATTCATTCACAGGAGGGTTTGACGACACTCGAGCTGTGAAGGCTGCATCTCCAACTGGTGACGCGAACGGCGACTTCGCTGACTTCTCTCGCCAGCGGTCGCTGTCAGGTCAGTAGTACTTTTCAAGATAAACAATTCCTGACGACGAACGTTTCTTTCAGTTTGGAGATGGGTCCATCTCGTGAAACGAGAAGTTCTCTTTTTCCTGAATGTTGACAAAATGTTTGGTTTGTTTTTCAGGCAGCAACGCCAATGGCGACTTTGGTGATTTTTCGTCTGCTCAAAGGTGAGAAAAACCCTCCGGATGCCACAAGAGTGGAGCTGCATGTGTTTTCACTGTTGTGTTTTATATTTTGGAATTATCAACAACATGGTGCGCCAAAACGGGGAGAGATACAGACACTGATTTTCTTTGTTGTAATTTTTTATTGCATGAAATGATACATAGCGATATATTTGGGATTTTGAGCCAAGATTTGATATTTTGCAGTAACAGTAACGTGGACGATGACTTTGCCGACTTTTCCCAAGCTCGAACTAGCACACAGTCGAAAAGGTTTTTGATCATCTGTTCCTTTTCTTCAAAACACCTGAAAATCATTGCTGTCCTGACAATGATCTTTTTTTTCGCGCTGAGACGAATAGTAGATCTACCCTTCACGAAGCTACACTGACATAAACACCCTGGATAAATCTGCAGCTGTCACTGCTGATCTCTGCTTTTCCAACACCCGTCCATCAACTGTGGCTCTTCGCTACTTCACTAACATTACTTTATCGGCGCTTGTGTGTGATCTGTTTGCTTTTACACTGTTTTCGTTCGTCCTTAGCATTGAATTGCAGTGATTGCCTGTTTCTGCTTTGTGGCTGAGTTGCGTGTTCGTCCTTTGGTTCACTGAAGTGGCTTTTCTCGTGGAGTTCTCTGTCGAAGGCCAGAGCAAGTGGCTTGTAGTGACTCTTTTGAGTCGGCGACGGACTCAGTGCTCACAGTGTCCTTGTGAAATCGTTGAACTTTTGACAAAGAACGCTCGGAGCGTGACGAAAGTCAACAGGACACGATACAAGAAATTGACACTCAATTTTCAGAAACCAGAGTTTGAAATTTGCTGGACATTGCTACAATCTGTACAGTTAATTGGACGCATGCATTTTCAGTCCGACGGGAGATTTCGGAGATTTTTCCGCCGCCCCTGCTGCATCAGCTGGTGTGACGTCACCATCTTCAAACGCCAACCTCCTGTCAGGCCTTATGACCTCACCTTCCATGCCGGTATGTACGAGAACTTTTTGAGTGTGTGTGATTTTCTTGCAGCTTGATTGTTGTCTCACCGAAAGTTGACTGCGCAGCGGTTTGCCGATGCTGTCTGAAATGTTTCGATTCAGTGCAATGACCTTTCGATGTCGCTCTTTGTTCAGCCCATGCAGCCGATGGGTCAACCAACCCAGCAGCCAGTGGTGACCAGCCCGATCAACAGCCAGCAGCAGCCCGTGATGAGTCAACCGATGATGGGTGGGGTTGCTCCCATGATGGGTGGAACGATGCCCATGATGAACCAGCAGCAGCCAGTGATGGGTGGAACGATGCCCATGATGAACCAGCAACAGCCAATGATGGGCGGACAGCAGCAGCAGCAACAACAGCAGCCTCTGATGGGAGGCGGCATGATGGGCATGGGCATGACGAGCCCCCCGGGTCAGATGGGACAGCAGTCCATGATGCAGCAACAGGTACGGAGGGCAGGGTGTTCATTCGAGTTTCTTGTGGCAGGTTGCATCCATTTTGCATCTGAACTCAGCTCACTCGATGCGTGACAAACGATTCTGCCGCCTTCTGGCCTTCGAAGTGGTGAAACCTGTGAACCCGAAATGTGGATTCAACCTGCCACTTCTTGTGTTTGCGAACGTACTGTTGATGTGAAGTGTAGCTCGAATCACAGAGTGGTTTCAGTGCGCCTAGATCACTGCTTGTTTTGTGGCTTTTGCACTTTTCAGTTTGATCTTACAATTTCGTGTTGTTTGTTGTGGACCACGACCAGAATTTTAGTTCTTTTTTCCACCCCAGACCCCTTTTGTCTTTTGATTTGTGTGCGTAGTTGTGTTGCTGAGTTGTGTTGTTTGGTTTGCCGTCAGACTGGTATCATGCAGCCCAACCCAATGATTGGTTTGGCTCCCGTGGCCCTCACACCGACCGCTGTCGTAAAACCGCAAAGTCAACCAGCGACGTTGAACAATAACGCACCAGTGCAGGTAGGGATCCCATTGCAAGTTTCTGGGGTTTCCGGTTGACAAGACACTCAAATCACACGATTGTGCCTGAACGGAGTGCGAAAATTCGAAGGTTCTACGAGGTTCCTACATTTAATTGTTAGATTTGTCATGTGCAGCGCTCGCTGCGATCGGCTCACAATTGCTGCTTGTGATCGACACAGACTACAGAAAACTGCACACGATAAATCCAACACATAAATGTAGGAACCTCGTACATGACACACTGAAAACAGAAAAGTTGGAAACTGCTGGAACTGATCCTGGTGTTTGTCAACTTTGTGCTTCAGAGCAAGCAGACGACGTGGTCCAATATTGCTGGCGTGAATATCAGCCTGGACGACTTCAGTTTGTCGAGCAAATACCAGAAAACGGCGCAGCCGTCCATGAACCAGATGGCAACAACTGGACCCGTTTGTAAGTGCATCTTTGGACCGTTGGATTTTGGTGTGAAAAAAGAAAAGAAAAACAGTGGAGCGAAGGGGAAGGTCTGCTGGTGAAGTTCACCTGGGATTCTTTCGGTCCTGCACCCTCTCAGCGTACTCGTAGAGGTTGTGTTTTCACGGTTCTTTCAGCTTCGGGAATGTCGAGTCCACCGGCGAGCGGACCCAGCATGGCGGGCCTCACATCTGGCATGGGTCAGATGAGTATGGGAGCGACGCAGCCCAGCATGATGCAGCCTCCCATGGGTAGGAAAACAGTTGCCCAGTGTTGTTGCATTGAGAAAATCGCTACGCTACAAAGTATTGAGAATAGAAACAGCCGTGGCAGGGAAGCACCTTGGAAGATAATATTGGACAAAGGGAGATGTGAAAGAATTGACCTCTGCCAGGCGTGATCTTTCAATTCTAATTTTCAGGCATGGCAATGCAGGGCAACATGGGAATGCAAGGAGGCAACATGGGAATGCAGACGTCAATGGGAATGTCGAACAGTATGGGCACGCAGCAGCAGCAGCAGGGATCTGTGGGGATGATGAGAGGAATGCAACAGCAAGGAACCATGGGCATGAACCAGGGCATGATGGGTAACGGCTCGTTCCAAGGATCCGTCTTCAAATAACTCACAATTACCCGAATTGTCAGCCGGTGACGATACTCTGGTTCTGAACTCTTGAGGTGAAACAATTTGTCATTCTGGGTTTTAACTGTACATACTCAGGTCACAAGGTGCACATTCCACAGGAACTTCGAACTGATGTTCCCAAAGCAAGCTGTGACGACAGTGGGAGTAACACCTGTACGCGGTGGGAGCAGAAGCTTTTGATGCTCTGAAACGGGAATTCTGAAAGAAATTCGTTTTCATTTTTCCCTGTGTGGAAAACTCCATCAGGGTTTCTTGTGTTCGTTTTGTTCCATCTCGCCAAAACAACGTGCATTTGAGCAGGACCCCTCACTCCAAAATATTTGTACTTAACAAGTATTGACCATATCAGGTTTTGTGCGCCTGAAAGCACAAACCGTTTATCTCTTAGACAATTGTGACGAACGTTTTGGTGGTTGGTTCAGATTCCTCCCTGCGCGCGCAAGTGCTGAGCGACATTTCTGCTGAACGCCTGTCTGGTGAATCGCTGGTGTACGCGTGACTGATTTGTGTCCAAACATTGTGTGATATAGACACGAGTGCAATACTGTGGCACAGAAACAATCATAGCCGGGAGACGAACTCGTGAGTAAGAGAGATTTTATATTTTGCACAGTCATGAGAATATGACAGTGGTCTGTGAGTAGAAGAGACACAAAATACCTTGCTTCGGTTTGAAATGAGAGGTTTTCACACACGATCCAGTGATACAACAAATTTCAACAAACGTTTTGTTGGAGACTTGGGCAGCTCAGGTTCACTGTTGAGACGTGGGATGAACGTGGTACCTTCAGAGGCGGGGAGACGTGCTTTCTATTGTGGCTTCTCAAAAACTGTACATTCCGTTTCAAAAAAGTATTACAGGAGCTCTGTGAAACTGGTGGAGGTACCAGAAGGTAATTCAGTTGTTGCGACTCCAAAACAAACTGTTTGTTGCCAGAAGCCGACGATTTTCTGATAGAAAGCTAGTCATTTCACGTGTGGCGCAACCGGTTTACGTGTGTACGTATCTGTGTATCTCTGTGTACAAACTATTTTTTCATAGCTATTCACATTGGACTCTCACAAGGAACGTCCGCATTGATGCGGAGCGTCCGCGAATATCTGAGCAGCACACAGCGCACAAAGCTGTTTCACTGCAAGTGGTTTTGCGTCGGTTCTGATTTGTCTATCCGTCTCCAAAGCTGTGCGTAACCACTTGAAAATAAAGAGCAGCATGTTTTGAGTCGAGCTGGAGGGCGGACTGACGTCGTTACACGTGATACTTTCTTCTGTTGTTTCAATGTACAGTGTTGACAGTTTGTAAAGACACTTGGAACAAATACAACAGCTGCATTCATGACCTGCAACGAACGTGTTTGTGTTCTTTTGAAAGTTCTCTGCCGTTCAAACGTATCTCTGAGGCGAAAGAAGCGCCCGATCACTCGTATCTTCGTGACACACGCTGAATAGAAAGTTGACAGATTATCTTTCTTCCTCGCTTGTCGACGCTGTCCCTGCCATTTTGATTTGGTGCCACGAGTCAGTCGCTGCCGAGAAATATTTTTCTTCACAACAGCAACGAAGACGGAGAACGATTGTTGTACATTTGTTACGTTCAATGTTTATTCAGATACTGCTTGAGCACTTTATTTTCACACAGCACTCCGTGAAGCACTTCAGTTCCTTGACGTTTTACGTCAGGTGACTGTCGTGTTTTGTTTCCTTCATTCAAGTAACAAGTATCAACAATTTCTGTACAAAAGGCACGACATGTAAGTGGCTACACTAAGAATCTTACACCTGAATCCTGAAAGGTTTCAACTGATCTGAGGTTAGTTTGGCACTGCTGCAATAACGCTGACACGCTGAGCGGCGTGAGAAATATCCGAAGATCTTGGATCTAATTCTCAATTCCTTGCACACATTTTTCTTGTACGTAAACGCTTTTCCGGGGAAGATCCGATGTGTTCCAAATAGATTCTGATGTCCTCCAAACTCAATTGAGCACAGATCTTATGCTTCTGCAGCAGATGCAGGAAGACCATTGTCACGGTCTGGGCAAAACACAAATTCTATCAATGTGCCTTGACCGCTTTGCACATTCGGTGTGTGTGTGTGTGTGTGTGTGTGTGTGTGTGTGTGTGTGTGTGTGTGTGTCTGTCTGTCTGTCTGTCTGTCTGTCTGTCTGTCTGTGTAGTGTGTCGCGAATTGGCGTGAAATGCGTAAGGGAGAGTTACTTTCTGAGTATTTGACAGTCCGTATAAATAGCACATCACGATCAATACAGCGGGAACGTCAGATGAACTGCATCTAATATTATACATCCGTCTGCATGTATGAGCTGGTGCCAATGGACAGGCTGGGAATACCCGTGACCACGCAGACGGCATCACTGTCATCACTGCCCGTACTCGACGTGGTGGCGACACTGTCCAGAGTGTCGTAGCCGCTGCTGTTGTGGTGGTCGCGGGGTCGAGACAGGTTGTCATCTGACTCCGCGGAGGCGACGGTGCTGGTGGCGAGCGCTGCCAGCGTGTCGGCGGGAACGTCCGCCACGTTCAGTCGCGCCAGCACCTTCGACATGGGCGACGTCGGGGAGTCGTCGGCGTCCTCCGCGCTGCTTCTCCGCTGCGGTTGCTCTGCAAAGAGCCATTGTTCTGGTATCTGGTTTCTGCGTCCTGCTTGAACGAATCTTTGTCATCCCAAGAATTGCAATCTCTTCAAACGCGCGAAGGAAGACATTTCCCCCTGTCCTGCTTGTTGGAACACGTACCTTTCCAGGGCGTTTCCTCGTAGAGGGAGATGCACTTTGAGCGGCGGGACTGGACGACCTGCGACGTGCTCTTGAGCGCCGACGCTTCCTTCATCTCCATCAATTCCTCGCAGGCGTGCTGCCACATCACTGAAGCACAACCATGTCAGCATTACAAGCCGTTCAATCAACACACCCACACGCCCGCGCATGTACAAACACAAGCACACACATACACACACACGCACACATGGCACAACGGCGTGAGGTCGCCGAGGTCGGACAGACTCGGGCAAAAAGTAACCTTTGTGCTTGTTTTTGGGTGACAGTATGTCTGATCCTCACCTTGATCGAGCATGTGTTGCTGCAGCCCATTCCACCACTTGCGCAGCTCGTGTTCGCTGGGCGCGCACAGCGAATGCTGCACGCGCCGCCGCCCGCTCACCACGCTCAGCAGGAATGTGTTCTCCTTCTCACACGTCGCAGGGTCCGTCTTGTAGATTTGCGTTTCCTGTTCAACAAATGCCTGATATCAGCACAACACTTCAGACAGGATTTGTACAAAAAGGCACCGTCCTTACATCCGTAACATTTGAGGTGATAGACAGACAGGAGGTACCTTTGTGACTGGAATGGTGACATCGGGATGAGAGAAACTTTCAGCCTCAGCGTCGTAGCACTGAAGCTGCAGGTTCTTGAGCACACAATACATTCGTTGCCATTGAGCTGTGGAGTCGTCCTGAAACACAGAGCGAGAGACTCAATTGTCTTTCCAGACTCGTGGGATTGTCTCCCTGGATCGGGCACTACTTTTCCAGCAGTTCTCACCTGTAACTGCAGGTATCCAGAGACTGTGTCTTCGGTCAAGCACAGAGGTTGAGCAGCGACTCGGACACAGTAATGGCCCCACAGAGGCACTTCCGCAGCACCGTCTGCAACAGCAAAGAAACTCGTCATCAGCGTGGAAGAAACCAGTATTTCGTGGATTAAAAACACGGACACATGAAAAGGCGAACAAACTCGACAATGAACAAGACACTCACCAGGGAGGGTGGAATTGGCAACGAGGGTTGTCAGGTCGAACGTTCCCACATCACTGGACGTGTCTTTCAGTCGGAGCGTGGCGCAGGCGATCTGCTCGAACTTGGGTCCCCTGCAGGAAGATAAAATGTCCTCGTCACTGCGATGAATGTAACCGCTCCTAATTGTCAACAAAACCGATCTCGCGAGAATAAAGCGGAATAATTTTCTGGAGTCAACAAAAATACTCACACCAACATGTTGGACATGAACTCATTCTCGTCTTTCTGCAACAACAATGCAACCAAAAGCGTCACTGCGTGTTCTGTTGTCTTTTACAGATTTGGTCATTCTGGCCTCGGAAAAAGTGAGATTCCTTCCATGCCCAAAAGTAAAGCCAAGAAAATTTGCAAAAACTTTCAAAACTTGAATATTTTTCAGCGACACCCCGCCCCAGGTTATTGTGGTTGAACTAAAAATGCCTACCAAGCCAGACAGCCTTTTGCCGACACTCCTGCCAATGGAGGTAGACAGTTCGTTCATTCTCTTCTTGAGCTTCTTCGGAGTGCTCGCAATTGTGAAGTCGTCAAGTTGCTTGTGGCAATACACTTCAAGTTTGCAATCGAAGTTCGGGTCAACATCGTTGCTGTAAAATACGCAAAGTGCACGAATAATTGCTTCATTCTTTGTTGTTGTTGTGGAACTTTGTGACATTGACAACACAACCCAATTGCTTTTAAAATGCTGTGATCCATTTTCATTGTTGGCTGCAATCATGCAAAACAGCAAACGGAAGACAATGGATTTGCAATGGCGCCAAATATTTACTCACAAGACGAAGACCTCATCGAAGCAGAGGTCGGTCATGTTGCGGTCGACGTCCTTGATGAGCGTCGTGTCGTGGATCTCCGTCCCGATTCTCCACAAACAGAACACCGCGTAGCGCCGGTGGTCTGCAAACACAAGGAACGGAAATTCATAAATTGCACTGCGGAAATTTTCTTTTCTTGTCGAAGAAAAAACGGCAGCTCTCCCTCGTTCTCACTGCAGCATGCTCTTGATGCTGAAGCCAAAGCACATCGAGTCTACGTACCTCCCTTGTTCTTGAAGTGGTCGCTGTCCTTCCACATCAGAGGAATGCGGAAATCTGGGGAAGAAAAAGAGCACCTCAGAGTAAGTCGAGTGGCTCTGCTGCCTCATCGTAACGTTGACTTCAATCTTGCACCTTTCATCTGAATCAGACACAAGCTTCACCCAGGTTTCAGCTGCGGATCTCTCGAGGCGCTATCACCAGTGCACACTCACCGGACACGCAGACGCGCGCCTTGCACGGCACCTGGTCCTCGTCCTCCGAGTTGCGCCGCTTCAGCACCTCGTCCGTCTTGCGGCGCTGCAGCTCCGACATGTAGCCGATCATGCGCGTGTTGGACGTCAGCAGGTTCTTGGCCGCCTCGAGCAGCTGCTGCGGCCGCTTCGACGCCGCCAGCAGTTTTGCGGTGCCGTCGCGCATCTTGATCTCGTGGTCAATCTTCTGCTGCAGATACTCATCCTGTGAACGAAACAAAATTGAGAAGGTCTGAATGAACAAGCTTGTTGGATTGTATTGGGGTGAGTTCACCGCACGAATGCAGTGATGTGGCAAGTTGCGGAGGCGGGGGAAGCGATGCTAAATCTCGCTTCTAATTCCCTTAGAACGAGCTGCACCTGAGCAATTCAACACCGGGAGTGGGAAAACCACCCGCAGCTGTGGCACCACCGACATGGCACAGAACAATTCATTCAAAGCAGCATCACGCAAGGGACGATCGTCTCCGCACGATTCCGAAATGTTTGGGTAAATCGTGATTCTCTGCGCAGCACCTGCCCAGGCTTGAGGCGCACAGCCATGCACGCTGTGCACCACAGCTGTGCACCGTGACTTGATGCGTGTGAAGTTTTGAAGAAACAATCTGCTCAGACTTACTGCGGGTTTTATCACGAGTTCCACGGTGTTTGCTGTTTTCATTGTCATCACTGAGAGGGATGGTCCCAAACTTTTCCACAAAAATCAGCCCACAGGTAAATCCTGAGAAAATACGTAATGGAGCCTGGTTCTTTCTTCTTTGCGGTGTGATTGAATCCTTTTGTCAAAAGTGCCTCTGAATATCGCAAATCAGGCTTTATCAGTGCAGGAAGCACGTCTCTTGAAACAGCAACAGATAAAACCGATTTCCCGAATCACAATATCTTCCGCTCTCGTCGTTTCTCTGTAAAATTCATGAGTGAGACTGAGTCAAGACATCTCGGGTAAATACGAGAAACCTCCTCAATGCCGTTGACGTAAACTGTGCATCTCGAGTGCTGCAGAAGCACAGGAACACACGAATTTTGGCAAGCACAATTTGCCCACAGAGCTTGAGTTGTCGCGGGAAACCACACTGTGGGCGCAGGTCGTGTCCGGAAACCTCCTCGTGCGAAACAAACACCAGCCATGCAGCAACCGTGCAGTGGAGTTCTTTTCTGTGCCAAATACACCTCCAAACTTGTCTTCACCAAACTTTCCAAAAGACCATTCCGAGATTGCTCGGGTCCGCGTGATTGTGAAGCGGAGTTGACCTGTACACCGGCGACGGGAAATGTCAGGCCGGAAACACAGCAGTTCTCGCACCCGAGGGTATCTTCAGGATCCACGCATTATCCCACAAGATCCAAGTCTTCGCTGTGAATGCCAAACATTTTGAGGCACTTTTCCGATCCACCGTCAGCAGACAATAAAATTGAAATCTGCACGCAGTTACCAAATCGCTTTTCAACGTGTCGAGGTGGGAAGTTGGAACAGACCATCCACGTACTTGTGAAAATATGGGGTCAGCAACATTGCCTCGCCAGACATCTAATCCCCCACACGTCGTGTGTACGTTCCGCATGAATTCAAGACAGAATAGAATGAAACAGGATGCGAGGTTACTCGTATATAGTGTGTGCTCGCTCGCGCAAACCTCCTTGCCTGTGTCACCTTCAGTCAAACAGGTCTTCAAAGTAGATCTCGTGCTCTTCAAACTTGCAGGTTACATTGCAGGTACACAGTGATTGCACAGCATTGAATTTGTACACATCTCAGCAACTTCACGCAACTTGCGGCTTTTCTATCGGAGCCCCAACGCCCGCAGACTGGTGAGGTCATCACAACAAATAGACGCAGTTTTGGCACCTGTGCAGATGTCACCTGCAGCGCCGACGAGAACTGAAGAATATCTCCCAAAACAGTCAGCAAGCGAAGCAAAATTTGCAGAAATACTTTTTCACTGAGCAGAGTCAGAAAGCAAAGTTCTCAGCCGTGCGAACAAACACGCGCGGGTTTGGCATGACTCATACTTGGCAGTGTCTCACTGAAGAAGTTTGAAACACATTTACCCCGAGTGGCGCAAGCTTCCGATCCTTGTCAGCAGAACTGCTCTGCATTTCCTTCCCATCTTCGCCATTGTTCTTCATCCTTCACTTGGCTCGATGAAAGTCAAGGTGGAAACTCCAATGTTTTGCAAGTTGCAGCGTTATTGTCTGCCAAGTACTCACAAAGCACAGCTTGAAGTGACCTACTTTCGAGCTTTACTTCCGACAGAGTTCAATCGTATTTGAACCCCGCTGACACCCCAGCCGGAGTCACTGCGTGAGAACACCCCCGGACTCTCAGACATGCGGGTTGCATTACAAACTTGGAATTGCTCAGATGGTTGTGAAACGCCTGACAGATGCCAGGAAAAGCTGCACGCTGAGATAATTCCTGGATGATTCACGCACAGTGTAAACACAGAGACCCCAATTACAGTTTTTTCGCTTTTGTCTCGGCAGCTTCATGCATTGCCCCTGCGGCAAGTGGCTCTTTGGGGCCAAAAATAGTCACTCAGCAATTACAGCCATTTCCTCCATTCAAATTAGTTTGATGAGCTGGGACAACCGTCGCGAACAAAACGGACCTGTTTCAACACCAGCAGCATAAGTGTTTCTTTATCCGAAATGTTTACAAGATGAAGTGATGTGGCCTTTCAAATCTGGCACACGATTCCTCTTGAAGGGAACAGGTTTAACAGGATGTTTGCTGTGTACACACTATACCTACACGTATATTTCTGCGGAAGAGCCAAGAAGAAACGTCAGCTGACATTTGAACAATCAGTAAGTTAAGTGGTTGAGTGGTGACGCCAAAATCCAATCCAAACGGCAAAATTTTAGCAGATTAGAGAACAAATAAAGTGGAAACCTGGGAATTATCCCTCTTGCTTCAAGGTCAATTTTCCGTTGGTGTCGTCCGACAGAATGTGATGAATGAACAAATGAATCGACGATTTACTCTCAAATGAAAAAGTTTGGCCACAGCATCCACAGACAAAAGAAGCCGCAAATTTTATCCACTCACCTGGAGAGAAAACGCAAGTTGCTTGTAGTAGAACAGATCCAGATCTTCCATAACGGTGGCTGACGATAGATCCTTCGACTCCACAGAGTCCTGTTCTTGGTGAGCTGGACCCAGAATGGGCATCGGGAGGCACTGCCGAACTGACATGACGCCCCTCACTGTTTGACCATGAACCAGGAAACTTCAAACTGCTGTGACAGCTTTGAGGATTCAAACGAACTTGTTGCGTGAAGTAAAACACCAATTCCCTGTGGACGACAATTGATGCCGTGTTGTGTTTCTCAAAGCAGCAGCTTCCGTTTGAACAACTGTCTCTGACTGTCAATCAAATCTCCCTGTGTTTGGGATCGAGCATCCGGTTTCGCTGTTAACCATCACGCACGTCAAAAAAGTTGTGTGAGTTTGGTTTATCTCATAGATTCGGACATCCCCGCTCTCCACAGGAGTTCCACGCCCTCCAAGGAAAGGGTCGAAAGAAGCTTCACATTTCGCGAGCTGTGTTGTACCACGCACAAGGGGGTCGTGGTTCCAAACGGTGTCGCAAATCCTTCCTCGAGTTCGACCGCTATTTCACGAGCAAGAAGATCAGATCACAGGTGCTCACAACCAACACCAGCTACCTTGCCTGCTTTTTAAGTGGACGAGTAGAACGAGCGTTTGAAGCTCTCCCTTATCTCTCACCGATAGTGATTTGACCAAATTGGAAACAGCAACAAGATGTAACTTTTCAACAAGTGTTTGGTCTCCCGTTGATCCGAACCAGGCGACCCATTTGAGGCCAGGATATTGCTGAGGGATTTGAAGCAGAGCGTGAAACAACCCCCTGAAAGATCGTCCAAGACATAAACAAAGCCCTTTCTGTGAATGAAACTGAAACAAATGTATTCAGGGTTCATAACTCAGACGATTTCTGCACTTCAAACCCAATCCGGAAATTTTCTGCAGTTCAAATCGGTGAGAAAGTTCTCGCCTTGGGGTGGTCTTCGTTCCTTTTGAGCAATCAGCAAAAAAGGATTCACATCACAATTGCCTTACTTCAGTAGTAATCTCATTGTCTGCCTCGCAGCATCTTCAATTCCCTGAAAGTGGTTTGGTGACCCGAAAGGGCACCCACCACACCGACATCTGGCCACGCCACTTTTTGCGTGTAGCGTGACTCATACTGCAAAAGCACACAAGTTTAAACCGTATACTCCTCCAACATTTGAATTTAACATTGCTGTCAACTCGCGACCTGCCTAATTTCACACATCATGATGCAAACTGCAGTTCACAATCGCATGTCCAACAAGTCACGCCAAGGTTGTGAACTCCCCTGAATATTTTTGGCAAACACATCTTCGACACGAGGTCAAAACAAAAACTCACAAAACTTTTTTGACGTGCAACCACCAACTGTGTCCAGTGCACCAACTGAACGCGACGCGACAAGTATCCAAAAGCAGCGCTATTGTTCACGCTACACGAAAACACATGTTTCCTCAGGAGGCATCTGTTCCGCCAAGTGTTCCCAATCTTCTCCGAGAGGAACTTGGTGGCACACATCGGTGCATGCAGTCAGAAAACCGCCACAACAGTGGCTGTCACAGTTTCAGAGACGGATCTATCTGCTGCACGGGCTGTTTGCTTTTGCCCACGTGTCTGTTTGTTTGTCGCGACGTGTGTGCTGCGCGCAACTATTTTGGAGTTCTGCGCGACCCAAATGCGCAAATCTGGCAACAGAAGCCAAGCATCATTTTGAAATTGTCGTTTTTGTGAACTCACCGTGCGCTTTGGTTCAAGAGCACATTCACTCTTGATTTTGCTTCCCTTTTCCATGCAAAAGTGGAGTGACGAAAACAGAACTCATGTTGAAAATTCATCATCTCACTTTTGACGACGAGGCATGCAGTGAAAGAAGCCCGTGAATTTCACAACGTCTGCCACATGCACTGAAAGGACAGATGCAAGTTGATTGCGCGTTTTTGTGTGCATCGGGACTGGATCCTCCTCGCGTCACTTCCACATGGGCAGCTGTTGTCAACAGGACACACGTGAGCGGGACGATCACTCCTCACCGCGACACTCCTGACTCTCATCGTCAGCATCAGTTGCCACTTCCTTTTCTCCGTGGTCACGAACTGGTCACGCAAAGCACAATTGACCAAAGCTCCACATCTTCAAGATTCACTGTCGGCTTTTCTTCAATTGTATCGAGCGTGCAAGTGAATGCGGTGAAAAAGTGCACCATTGTTCGGGGCATTGTGGCGAGTTGGCAGCGACAATCAACTGGGTGTGCGCAGCAGCGGCGTTTACAGAAATTGCCCGGGTAATCTGCTGCGGCGATGTCTTGATCTGTCTCCGTCACGCCACTCGAAAACTTTTGAGCTTCGGCCACCTCCCTTGTTGTGGCTTCAAACACTGAACACTTTTTTGGAAAACGTACTCATCTGATCTTTCGTGGCAATCTCATCACCCGTTGGAAATCTACCGTAAATGTGTGGAGTCACACAGACAAGATCAACAAGATGAACATGAGACCTCTCCGTCAACAAAGTCGCGCACTCTCGCTCTCGAAAACGTCACTCGGCTGCTCGAGATAATTGCGCCAGTTCTGTTTGGATTTCAAAAGTAACCTGTCGCGCGTCTCTTGCCCTCAAATTTGAAAGCTTGACTTTCCAAATGCCGCCACACTCGAAGAGTTGGTGCCATTTGGCGCAAATTCTACGTCAGCACTGTCCCAGTCTCCAAACAAAGATTCGGTTTGAATACTTCAACAGAACCATCAAGGCAAACAGAGTTGAGACTGAAAGATGAAGCATCAAAGACAGAAATGAGCTACGTGTGGACGGCAGAAGTGTTTCACTTGAGAATGAGATGATGCCGCAGCTGTTGCAATCTCTTCTATTGTCTACAACTCCAACCTTCGTTTTGCCTCGAGCTACAAATCTACCGGTAACTTCCCACGGTGCGCACAAAAACCAACAGAATCCGACAACAATTGTTGTGCTGCGGATTTCACTCCCAAAATTGGTGAAAATGGAATCTACAAAGTAATGTCGGACACGCCACACACGTACCGTAAACGACAGAAACGTGAAAACCAGCGGGACCATTCCAAAACTTACATGTGCACGAAGAATTTGGGTGCAATTGAAAACTACTGGAACGGAATGAGACGTACCGGAGGTCTGAACATGTCCATTGTTGCTCGCATCGGTTGCTGCATTATTTTCAAATTAAATTTCAAATCATCAGGTATTTTGGTTTTGTTTTGAAGAACATTTCAACAAAATGAAGATTCAACGAAAATAGAGTGCACATCCTTGGATCTGCTGAGACCAGCTTTGAACATCCATTTTCTGTACACCAATTGTTGTCCCCAACTCGTCACACGCGTTTGAACCGAAGAAATTCATCTCGGGAATTCTCCAGTGTTTGAATACGGATGATTACCTCCGAAAATGTACTCAATGTAACGACTGTCGTGTCAAAGCCTGTATGGCCTCCCACTCACCTTTGAGGAGAACCTGGTCGGTTTTGGAATCTTGTCTTCCGCTGCTGTCATGAACTGCAGGAAACTCATTTCTCCAGACACCTGTGGGAAGAAAGTAACCAGATCTTTGTTTCCGAAAAACAAAGAACACGACACAGTCGACAAGCTCAGCACATCTTTGGGGTGAATAAATGACCACAGGTTGTCCACGAGATCGCCTTTCTCGAGGATTGAAAATCTCACCATGGGCATCGAGTAATCTGCTTTTCCCTTCATCGAGTTCTTCTGCAGGTTGTGTGACAACTTCGCTCGCAATGAACCGCGGATGTTTTTGAGGGATCTGAGCACAGACAGAAACAAAAGGCATAAAGATGTACAAGAGGCAACACAGAGCACAAAATTTTTGTTTTGAAACGTTTGTCTATTGGTGCAGTAACAAAGAAAGGCAACAGTTGCAAGCTTTTTTCTGACAACGCTCTTGAGTGCGCGCACACCATAACGAGTATGTGGAGCCCCTGGGCTATCTGACTGCGCCAGTGCAAGTCATGCAAACAACGCTTTATCTGCTTGCTGACCTCCTAGTCCTTGCAGATGCAGCACACAATCAAAAACAATTTTGTTCAAAGATTGAAAGAACTGATATTTATGACTCGTAGATGCAGCGCACACCCAGACAGGCGTTTGCACGAAGACGGCGGAACACGTACTTGCGCGCGATGCCAGATATGGATCTCCTCATTCTCGGCGGCCACGGTTTGTCGGGTGTTGTGGCGTTGGTGGCATTGGCAGTGAAATTCAACTTCTCAGAAGAAAGCGGCGCAAATGGCAAAGCCTGCAAAAAACAGTGAAAAATCCAGTCTCTAATGACCAAGAAAATTCCTTCAGAGAAGATGGTGCCTTTTGGAGGCGAAGCCAAACACGTACTTTGAGAGGCTCTCTGTGCTCGACCGAGTGCTGCTGGATGGCGCTGCCGGAGCTGTTCACCTTGAGTCGTTTGCGGCTGAGCGACGAGAATCCTAAACCCGACGCGCTCTTGCGGATACTGGCGGCGCGCTGGAAACGCGGGCTGTGCAGGCTGCAAAAGGCGCGTCCGTCACTTTCAATTCACCGATAAGAAGTTCCTGTGAGCGATGTCTGAGGCAACAAGTTTCCAGTTCTTATCTTTGAGTCCTATGAGCTTCACAGGAAGAGTTCGCAGCTAATGGACAGACAAATATGATGAATCCCGAGTCACACGAAACACTTGTTTTGGATCCAAACAATCCCGACACCTGCACTCGTGACCATTCCGTCGTAAATGACATTGATCACAGAGAATGACCAGGCGCGTGCCAGATAAATGTGCCCTGCGGGAAAATGGAGTGATGTGAGGGCCTGCAGCGTCAACGTTTGGTTCAGCCAAGGTTGTGGACAACACGCGGACCAGTACACACGCACGCACACCACACACACACACACAGACACACACACACACACAGACACACACACACACACACAAGCGTACTCGCACAAGAGCAAAATGTTTCCACACAAAGCAGAGGGTCAGAAGAAACAAGTTTATCTGCATTCTTGGAACACAGGAAACAAACTCGGGAGCTGTGAAACAGAAGGAGAAGGCGGCCATCAGCGCGGGCGGTACCTGGACGCGCTGTCGCCGCTGTGGGAGCTGTCGGCGCCGCTGCTCGCGCTGCTCGCCGCCGACCCGGTGGAGCCGTTCGATCCGGTGCTCGTCGTGCTCGGCTGGCGCCGCAGACTCCCGGACGAAGACGCCCGGCTGTTCTCCTTGTTGTGCAGCCCTCCTCCCCGCAGCAGGCTGCCCAGGCTCGGGCGCCTCCGGAAACTGCAATGGGGAGTTCTGTCAGTGATGCCTTCACAAGTATCTTTTCGGTTCCTGTTCGTTTTCCTGGTTCTCATCCACTTTTCAACTTGAGGTCGATCTCTCAATTGGACAGTGAGGACTTTGTGTATGAACAAACACTTTGGACTGGATGGAACGATGAGAGAGAAATGTTCGTGAACAAACATTCAGAAATTTTATCTTCTGCGCTTGCAGCCACTGAGGGAGAGCACCCTTTGAGGATAATGACATTCAACTGGTGCTGCCTTTGGCAAGGAATACGAAACTGTGCTCGTTGTGCAAGAGCTGAAATCGAAAACTCGCCACTTCCTTTCACACCTTGATTGTCAGAAAACAGTTTCTCCAAACATCTGTGCTGGTCGAGCGAACGAAAGTGTTACTGGGTCCCCAGGCTTACCTGTAGCGAATGCTGTCCGTCAGGGAGCTGCTGCTTGAGCTGGATTTCTTCGCTGCGCAAGGCGCGGCGCTGTTTTTCGGTATCTGTTTGTTCTTGCCGCCAGCGGTGCTGTCGATGTCGATGTTGACGACGGTGAGGACGGGACGCGGCGGCAGCGACGCGCGGCGCCCGGACTTGCGCCACTTGTGGTCGCGCGGCGGGAGGAACATGCAGCCGGCGGCTACATGGTCCGGCTCCACGTCGATGGCGCGCTCCTGGAAAGGCTGCAACGACACAGGCGACATACCATCAGCTAATTTTCTTGTTTTCGTGGAAGGGCAAAGAAAGTCTTGTTCACCCCGAACAAGTGTCTTGCCTGGAATCGGGCATCATATTTTGCTCAGTTTACAACAAAGACCGGGTATTGTTTTTCTCGGTCAGTTTCAGATTTGCTGTGTGCCAGCAAAGATTTGATTTTCTGATGTGAACGAGTGAGAACTGTTTGAAAACGGTCAACTTTACGATCTCAGCAACGCGAAAATCTTTATTACTTGAACATAAATCCATTTGGGGGAGAAGTGTTCATTCAAGTTCACCAGACCCTGCCTGGTCAAGGCGCGGACGCGACGCGGGGCGGTGCGCGCTGGTCAGTCCTGATGGGAACATAAATTTCTCAAAGCCCAAGCGCCGACTGCGGTTGGCCAATCTATCATTAGTGTAGTTGACAAAAAAAGAAATTGTCACACGCTCCCTTTGAAAGGGAGCATTAGCATGACAATGCCAATGTAACGAGAAACAGAGAAGGAAACTGCATGAGGAATTCCTCAACATGCGCCTGCGTGCAGGAGTGTTTTAATGCACATATACCATATGCTACATCCATGCAGGAGATTCGTGCGAGTTCCAAGGACGTCACCTGTTATAATACGCACCTCAAAACTTTTTGAAATTTGAAAAGGTTTCGTTTTCTCGAGAGACGTGAGTTTGTACAAATGAGAACAACCGCCATAAATTCAACCTGTTGCGTCTGAGATGCGAAACTCAGCTGTGGGAATTTGAGAAGAATGGAACAGAGGGCTGGAAGACAGATATTGCTTTCTTGCCGAAAGCGTCTGAGATTCCAAGTTGTCAGTGCCTGTCAATTTCACAAAAAGTATTTCTGAACAGGTAACTCAGAGAGAGGTATGTTTAAATGGGCAAGTGACAGGACTATTTGAGTGACAATTCCCAATTCGCCGAATCATTTTTTCTTGCGCCAGCTATTATCCCGTACTTTCCCAGAGGTGTAAACCTCTTCCCCAGACTTTTTGTCAATGGTAAATTACCTCAAGGAGGGCTGCAAGACAGCGAGAGAAATTATCAATTTTGCTCAGGGAAATCACATCAAACGTGACAAGCGACATGCGCTGCAGTTTGCCCCAAGGTTCTCCTTTTGTTTACCCAGAAAATGTGGAGGCTGCTCGAAAATTATGATGGTGGGAATTTTGAACCAAATAGGGTCATTCGTGTCAAAGATTTTTATATCAATGCCTAACTCGGCGTACGGCAAATATTTATGAACGACACCGAGGACGGTTATTGTTGAGGCGAGGGAGGAAGGTACAACCGTTAGACGCACCTGCTGCTCAACCTGTTCAAATGCATGTTTCAGGGGCCCAGTCTGTCCCGACTCACCCAGATAGCCCTTATTTGTCCATGTAATCTATCGCGGTCGGGATGAACGGAGTTGGCCTTTTCAGTGATGCTCCGAGGCAAGCGACTTGTAAATCATTGCGGGACGTGATGGATTTACCATCCAGTGCTATTTAATTTTTCATGAATTCGTTGAAGGCAAAGGACTGCGTGCGGAACAACTTTAGACAGTCCGACTGAAAAACGACCCAACAACTGTCAGCTTCCCAAAAGAAGCATACAATCACCGTGCCATAAAATCTTTATCTCTCTGATGATACCCAGTGAAGGAATTTTCCTTATCGGGCGCTTGGAAAACTCCATGGTGCCACACGGTGGGGACACACTGATGCTCTGGCCCCCAACAAACAACTTTAATGGATGACCAAATAATTATCCCATGTAGGAGTAGTGTGTCAGAGAGCAACAAGATGAATGGATAATTCTAATGAGACATCGCAACAAACCACGGATTACAGTTGAACTGACCTTTAATGACCTTTTCTAACGATATTTCAAACTGCTAATGAAGACGACTACTCCGTGAACACAACAAGTATCACATTCTATGGCCGGTGTCCACTTCCTATGAATGCTGCGCGACTGAGCACCCAACCAAAACTTTACATCTAATTAGTGTCACAAAGTGCTCGGAGCAAGATACAGGGGACACGAGAGCCCAGTTCAATTGTCCACACTCACGCAGCCAAGCGAACAAATATTTACGAAGATAAGAAATTTTAATTTGCAACACCAACTGTCTTCATAGATATCGTTCCATCACATTTGTGCAAAGTCTAATTATTTTAAATTTCTTTTTGTGGTTATTTTTCGTACAAGGGGACGTCTTTCGTGACCAAACGTCTTTATGAACATGTGGGGGAACGCTATCAGAAAAAGTACTCTCGCCTTGTCCTCGCGTCACAAAAGAGCATTCTTCTCGGTCTTAAGTAGTTTTGCAGAAATTCCGCCCCATCCTGGGCAGTTCAATACCGACACACCTGTCCCTTTTCTTTGCAGCCCATAGGGTACACTGCCCGTGCCCCAAACAGTCAACTGTGACTACCCACGCGACAGGCTCGCGACATTCCAGAACCCACCAACTGTCTGCCCTGAGAAGATTTACATCCCGACCGCATCACCTGCACGATCTCATTTTCCCTTTCAAGAAATTTGAATTTAACTGCTGACGACCAGCAGGCAAATGGTCAGCCGGTCGACTTCGAGTTCTTTTTTCAGAAACCAAGCTTGTCTCAAGCGAACAGCAATGAACAGTTTAGATTTGTGCCCTTTTGCTTCGCTCTGCATCATCACCTTTCTGCTGCAGGAGTGATGCAACATCGTTGCGCAAGAAAATTCTCTGCCCGAGTAATCTCCTCGTTTGGTGCGGAATGCAAACGATGGTGAATGCAAGCGGTGGTTTCATTCAACAACTTTATCTCCACGAGAGTTTCAGCACAGTTCCTCTCAATTCAACGTCTACGTCCACCGTCTCGGTGGAAAATGATACTCTGAGTGCTTGTTCCAACACAATTTCGACTTCACCGAAATATGCAATGGACCTTGGTCACCTCAGGCGACCTGGTCAGTGGAAGATCACTGTGACACCTTCTGACCTTATCGGTTGAAAAGAATGTGAAATATTCGAGGCAATTTTTGCGTGTTACTCGTAGATCTGAAGAAGTCCAAGGACCTGTCCGTGAGAACTTGTCACTGAGCTCATCACTCATCACACCTACAGCGTAGTGGAGGACTTGCTGAGGATTTCAGTTTCAATCTTCTTTTGTGATCCGTTGCTCTCAATCATTTCAAATTCAGCTTGAGGACAAGGAAAGTTATTGAAGACAGCACAGCTGGGATCTGATGACTTTTCAGTTCAGCATTCCATTGAAGGCAGGTGCTCGCGTTTTCGAAAGCTTTTTCATTCCTGGATTGTTGATTTGAATGGTTATGACGGTTCAACGGAAGAACATTTTTCTACCACGCAGAATTTCTCAGGTTGCCACAACATTGCTCTCGAAGAACTGCATGCAGTCCGGAAAGCAAACCGAGAACTGGCCCCACCCATTCATTTCTTTGATCTCCCACATAGTCTCACCGTTTGCCTGGTCAGAAGTGCAAGGCCAACGCCTTGGAGACACAGACATCAACAGCCCAGACAGGTGGGATGCTTCACACATTCTCACAATTTCCATCAGTCAACCAATGTCCTCCAGGTGTTTGGACCAGCATAAGAACGCATTCCCAAATTCAAAAATTCACATCAACACACAGGAAATCTGATCTCAAAAATCTTTACGGAGAAGACCTGGTCAGCTGTCATTTCTGTTCAGAAAATTATTTCCACATTCGCAACAAGAGTCGAACAAGATCTAGAATCTCGATGCACCGAACAGAAACCACCAGATTCCAGACTGGAGTCTTGGAACTGTTTTCAGGTCGAAGACCACCACCCATACCTTCCTACTCCTGGTGATCGTGTCTCCATCAGTTCTTCTGCGTTTCACATCCCTCACGACTCTATCCTGGTCAAAATAGTGGAATTGAGCTAGATTTTCTTCTTGAATTTGCCGCTTCCTTTTGGTCGCCATCTCTGCTGCGAGTTTTGTGTGGACTGCGCAGCCTCCGCGCCGCCGCTGCTGCCATCTGGCAACACTTTGTTTATTTTTTCCACTTGAGTGAGAATAGCAGACAATTTCCACATCTGCCGTCTCTCAAGTGAATGGGTTTGGAATGTCTGAGTCGTGAGAAGCGTGGAGGATGGTGTTGTTTGCTCAGAATCCGTCACGCAAAACGAGGAGAGCCTCAGGTGAGTTGTTCGTCGAGCGGAACTCAAACACAAGTCTCTGGACCCCCAACAAGTTTTGTTGTCTGGCACACGTTGAAAATTGAATCAGTCTCTCACTGCAAAGTTAACTGCAGCTTTTGTTGCAAGCGTCAACCTGTGTCGTCTTGTCTCGTGCTTTCGGATCTGATGGTAAAATGTAGATTAGAAATTGTTGTGCTGGATCGCAGCTCAACAGGTGCCCGATCAACAGGTGCCCGTTCTTGGGAGGCACTCAAAACACCGTTCCCTCCCGAAGCTGCACGACAGATAGATGTCTCGTTCTTTGAAATCTGTGCTGTGCGTGTCAGAAACGATAGCCGTGATGTGAAAATTTCGGCACGCGTCATTGTCAGCTGCGCGGAAATCGAAGTCAGTTCACAATTAAATCTACCAACATGAAATATTGATCTGGTCGTCGTGTTTTGTTGCAGATGACAAGTGGGAAGCGCGATGAAGTCACACGATACGATGTCTAACCTGATGTTGGACGTGAACATTTCGTCTGTGCCTTACCAATGTCCTCAATGTCATCAAAATGGGACGAAAAACGACTTTGTGACGTTGCTGGCTCTGAAGAACCACCTGAAAAGTCGGCACAGTTACAGGTTCGTTGTTCCTCTTCTGACTGAGCAGGTGATTGAAGCTTTCGTTGGCGTAAGAACGCGTCGCGAAAGAGGAAATTGGTTTGGGTAGAGCACTCCGTCCTTTGGGCTCTTGGAAGTCCCCAAGGGACAGTTCTGTGAATTCAAATTGAAACACCCTGGAAACGAGGATGGAAACGACAAGATGAAAACAATGGCCTGGTTCTTTTGTTTGCAATTTTCAGTCCAAAACACGACAGTGATTCAGGGCGCACTTCTCCACTGGCGAAAAGTTTCCGCACCCAATTGGAAATTCTCGAAGACACACTCAGGAAGGTCAGTCCTTTCGTTGCGAAAGTCCACTCAAGTAGATACACGAACAGATGGCCATGTTCGAACATTGTTTCTGCCGGTACGAACTCGCGTCTCGTACATCAAGCACAAGGATGCATACACGCACGATTGCAAATGTGTGTGCAATTTTAATGTTGAGAGTTGAAACATCCGCGAAGAAAGCTGCAGGTGGTTCATCTTTTCCATTTGACAATCCAACTTTTGAAGTTTCTCACTTTCCGTTCATTGATCAGGCAAAACAAAATGAGAAGAACGCAAGATTGAAGAGCTTCTCAACTGCATCAAGCAGATCAAGAACGAAGCTCTTTCCGCCGCGGACGAAGTCGCTGGTGTTGGGAAGCCACCTCCGCAATCCAGCTCGGACTGCACCGGCTCAGCTGGTGGCGAGTCCTGACATCACCAAGAGTTCCACAGGTGGTTTCCACAGCTTCAGGGTGACACCAGCACCGCACATTTACCACAAAAATGACATCCAGGACACGATGGAAAATGATCCTGATGTTCCGGAAGCATTGTCTACAGCAGACGCACTGCGGTTGGAAATGCCTGGCAGTATGAAGGACGATTCTTCCAAATCCTCACACGCCGAAAACAACAAAGATATTGTTGACAGCCTCAATGCTGCAAAGATGCAGGTGGACTCACTCAAGCTCACAGCAGAGAAGGTACGGACACGTGAAGTTTTACACAGGCTCGTTCTTCCGAGCGAGCCCAAAATTTAGGTGGGTCCTACATCCCGCCAAGATGGGTCGTTGGAGGGGGGGAGATTTTGGCCGAATACAAATTTGGGCAGGTCCTGCCTCCGTGGTGGGTCTGACCCTGGCCCCTGCCTCGATAATGTCGAAGGCCTCGCGAAGGGCCCGTGTTCAAAGTTCCGCTTTTTCTTGTTGTTCGTTCACGACAAGCAAATCGACCAAAAAGACTTCATTTAGCACACAAGTAGATCTACAGTAGTTTGTCACGTGACGTGCAAATCTGGAATTAATAAGGCGTGTGACAATTCACAGGTTTTTAGTGTCAGAAGCTCGTTTCTATTTCTCGTTCAGGTCACTGATGAGCAGGAAGAGATCATCGACCAGATGCTGAGAAAATTACAGTCCCGCAAGGATCAAATGAGAAAAGCGCAGAAAGAATTGAACAACTTGCGCTCGGACAGAAACAAACTCAGAAGAGATTTGCATGAAAAAGGTGAGAAGAAAGGTTTCGTTCAACCTTGTGTGCTGAGAAAATTGCATTTCTCAGATCTGTTGTGAAATCAGCATCAAAACCACCGCGGTTCCGAACAAGCGAAGTTTCCACAAGTGGAGAGGATGAGCAGTGACAATGCCAGGTGAAGTGTCCTTCCGATGTGTGTGTTCTGTTCCACAGAGAAGACTGCGAATCAAACAGAAGAGGAATTGACGATCCTGAAAGGAATGTTTGAAGAAAAGGAAGGAAGAATTACTGCGAAGGAGAGGTAAAAAAAATTGGTGTCAAAATCTCAACGTCACTCTGCTTTTCCAATGTGCGGGAAAAAAACACCACGGACCGAGTCGTATCTTTTTCACTGCACACAACCTTCAGAGAGTTGGACGAGATGACGGAATTCCTGAGGAGCGCGACGGCGCAGGAGGCGGAGTCGAGGACCAGGTTGGAGGGCTTCATCTCGACGACGCTGGAGCGCGCGCAGCGGGCCGAGGACGAGACGCAGCGCCTCAGGGCGCGACTCGCGCTCGCTCCGCTGCTGCAGGAAACGAGCGCCAAGCCTCCGCTGCAGGTACCGTATCCACTCGTATACAAGACGCACCTTTTTGTCCAAAAAGGTAGCACAATAACTGGGGCCCAGTTATGTCTTACACGTGGGCTATTATTCCTGTTATTTCAATCTGACCCCATGCCAGAAAATCAAGGTAAAAGTTGGGGTGCGTCTTGTACTTGGGTGCGACTTATACTGGGTGGATTCGGTGCAAGAAATGCACAAGTGGGTGTGAGGTGGTGAACACAGGTTTTGCGCCTGTTCCTCGAACACCCAAACCGATTTTGTTTGTTTTGTAGAACCAAGCGGTGCCAGAAATGTACGTATACGAATCATTTTCAGTCAGCAAGTTTGCTTGAATGCTCACAAATTCAGATATCTTGACGTGTTGTTGCGAATTGTTCATTGACTTCACTTTGTGATGCTGTAATTGCAGAAGGCCAGCCTTTCAGCCGCTGCGACACAGCACCCCCCTCCGTCAGGTTGTGGACAGTCCTTCGGTCCGATTGTCCCCTGGGCAGGTGAGCCGAAATTCGCGCTCCTGAACTTGTTGGCTTTCAAACAATTGTGTCGTCGTTGTTTTGTTTTTTTTTTTTGGGGGGGGGGGTCGTTGGTGTTTGTCACCTTGGTTTATTATACCATAAATGAAACAGCAGCACACATTTTAAGGGAGCATTAGATGCAAAAAAAATCACCACATGTTCATCAGGTTGTG
>JAAUXT010101387.1_pt1 | contig 60776 bp, 70 predicted proteins | sample 7278171 | NCBI WGS metagenome assembly JAAUXT01 (sample SAMN14350112, study PRJNA611818) | marine sediment metagenome | isolation source: surface marine sediment (1.8m) | place: French Polynesia: Moorea | collected 2018-08
CCTCTGGCCACAGAGGAAGCCACACTGGCTATCGGGACCGAAATGGTGTCCAGGGCTAGTAGTGAGCTGACTAAGGGACAAGCAAACTTGGGACAACCAAAAGTGGCAGGGGCAGAGATATTTTGTTACAGAATCAATTTCTGTGAAGTTACTCTGTAGTGTTTGATTTTAATAAATCATTAAAATCTAAACAGAGAGTAATCATTTCTTACACAATCAAAAGCAGCACGGTTACACCTCTGAGCGATTCAGCAGTCTGACGGAAAGTGTTCTTCGACGCTGGTTGCGCTCACTAATGCCAATTTTCAACTGTCCAATGCGTCAGAAGTTTTTTCTTGCCAAACGCTGTTTATCCACACCAACTGGTATCAACGCCCGAGGCCCGTTTTTAATCCCATCATAAAGAGAGATTTATCTGTGCCCCCTTCAATGTTTGCACTGACGCGCATTCCCCATCAAAGCACGAGAGGTTGGCTTTCCTCAAGATATTGGATGAATAAAACTCATTTATCTCGCATTTCAATTTTGATCGAAGAAGTTTGGATCCGTCGTGCACACACATTGACACGATTCTCACATTAAACCTCGTTCGTACAAATATGAAAAGCAGAAGTGGTTTTCTTTCATTCAACCAGAATTCTGGAGAACAAAACACTCGCATGTATCTGCAGCCTTCGGCAAATGCAAAGGTCTTTAGCTCAGTCAGGGTGGGTTCTTCAAGTCTCTCAACAATCTGTGATCTTCGAGGGCAGGACACCAGCGTCAATGCATCAAGTGGCGTTCGCTTTTTGGGGGCTGACTCACATGGCCCTCCGTCGGACACTGACAGACGCGTCTGGAACAAAGTGAGCTTATCCATTGCAATGACAGCTTTACGCACAAAAACACCAGCGACGCCTGTTTACTCGTGTCCAATGGAACTCATTACCCAAGACTTGCAGCTTGTCGACCTTTGACCGTAGCTGTTTGTCACAAACTCATACCAGTGGAATTTGACCTCGCTTGGGTCGCCACTTGGGAAAAACTGAATCAAGGCGACGTTGCGTGAACATGAGAAAATGAACCCGATATGGTTTGTTGACAATTGATAGGTTTCATTGACACTGCGTTGCCGCGGATGGAGCGACGCAAATTTCGCCTTCAGCCTCCCAAATTTCAAATGCGCACAGCGTTTCCAAGGAGCACAGAAAGTCAGAGATGGCGACGCCCACCTTGCGCGAGGTCCCTCAGGCACAAGCGACACTTTTTACCCTGCACAGACTCCATTCACCGGTGCATCCCAATATGTCACTCCTGTCTGCGACCTGTCTGTTTTCCATTCACCTACTTGTGCACGTATCGTAAATATTCACATTTCGGAATCAGACGCTCAATCATTTGCGCGACTAAGTGTCACATTACAACCTTTACAACCACAGGTGCGGGAAAAACCTCACACCAACATTTAGATATCAAGTTAGAATTGCTTGCTGAAAGTGGTCTTTCAACACATCACAGACTAAGAGGCAAGTGTGTGAAATGCAAACAATTCTCAGATTCATACCCACACATTTGGCACAGTCAAAAGTCAGAAACTGAATGTTCAGTGCCCAAACTCATTCAATCTCATCTCAACCTTCGGGTAACAAAAAAAGACCCACCTGACAGTTTCTGTGAGAGACGTTCTTCTCTCCTGCACCGGCAAGACTCTGGATGTATCGTTTCTGCTCTGGTTTGTATCCAAGCCAGACATTTCACTTGAGGTAGTGACATAGACAATCCTTCCGTTGCACTAACTCACCAACTCTTCGCATAACGGAAGCAAATGTTATTCGTGAACCAACATTTGCAAGAAACAACGAAACTCCTGCTCCTTTGTTCTCGTCCGTCGATGGTACATTCTGCTCAATGCAAATCCATTCAAAGCTTTGTTGACCTTCATGCAGGCAGCAAGTTTGTTTGCAGACTGTCTGTTACTCTTCACTCTTGCATTGTTTACCCCCAACCTGTCTTTTGGAAAACATCGTAGTAAGTGAGGAAAGGTGAAAAGAACGCTTTTCTGAAACGTTTCGCTCCTGTCTCGTATATCTGGCTTCTGCTGCTGAAAATGATGTGATACACTGGCTGTGTGAACGATTATTACGACCGTGGCAGCTCGTCCGTCAAAAGCAATGTGCCAGATACATTGTTCGACCCCGTGAGCTTCAGGTCATCGAGATTGCCAGGCAAACTGTGAATCTCTTTGCCAGCCTCTCCGCGCACGCTTTGTGTCGCGTCTGGGTTCCTCACATGCTCTCTACTCACACATGATCGCGGAATACAATGCACCTGATAAACGAATTTTCGTCGAATGGTCAACACCATATTTCAACCTCAACATTTGGATTCCACTCTCCTCTGCAAACGATTGGCTGTGACTCTGGAATCACCTGTAGCTGCAGGGCCTGCAGGCAGAGTTGCCGCGCTGGACCTTTTTGCGGTAAACACTGCAACTGATAAGGTTCCCTGTTTATTCTGACCCCGTAAGGCCCTGTTGGGGCCGAGCTCTTTGAAGATTACTGTCGATTTGTCCGATGTAATTCTACTGTTCTTAGACTTTTCTGCACGCACCAAAACAACAACCTTTATGCACTGAATGACCATTTAATGCTGAAGAGATAACAGGAACTAAGGACAAACATGGCAACAAGACAAATCAAAGGTGAAAATGCAGGTGCAAATTAAGTGGTTGGTTGGAGTTGGATTCAGACTGCAGTGGACGACCATGCGCACGTACAAAAGACACAATGGAAGTGAGCAAATCATTGTCCAGGGAGGACACAGGGGCACCGAGCGCTTGCCTGAGAGTAAGGTTAGCAGCATTGAGGAGGGTTTCTATCCTCTGACCCTCTGGTGAGTCCCTCAAAGGAGTGTTTGAATTTGATTGACTTTCAGAGACAGGCGGGTTGCTGCTTTGCACAGGGGTTAAAACCAGCGGCACGACAGTGTCCTGGGTGTCTGAAACATTCTGATTTTGAGATGGACCATACAGAGTGTTGCAAACTTTTTTCTGAAGGTTGGAACTGGTGCATTTGTACCCCCTGACTGCACTGGAACGGTGGCCAGTCCTCTCCTGGATAAGTTGCTCATCAAGTTCAGCTTTGTACAATTGGGTCGCGGACGTGGCGCGCAATGAGTAGTTGGTCCTTTTGCCCTTGATGCCGGCCTCAAGACACAAATTCTTGATTGCACACTCAATTTTATGAATACCTAAAGGTTGGCAACTGAACCCAATGCCCTCAGAATTGAATTTTGCCAGCGGTCTCAGGTAGAAATCAACACTACATTTGGGATTCTTGATGGGCCTAGCCACAACATACTTCTTGTAGAGATTGACCAAACAGCGAGAAGGGTTCACAAAAGGATAGCAGTGCAGTGTCTTTCCCGTACATTTCATGGCATCCAAACCACCTTGGTTGTTCTTGGCAGTGAATTCAACATACTGCAGAAACTCATCACCGCTGTCAGAGTCGGTCTCTATTGACAGTTGCTTCCCAAATTTGAGACTTTTGTGCTCTTCGCCTGCCCTGAGTGCAAACTGAACTCCAAGCAAATGGAGGACAGTGTACAACAATCTCTCATGCGTGTGGTTACCAAGAATGTTGTCGGCCCACATTTTGTCTTCTTGGCTGTACGTGATCACTTCTGCCTTTGACTTGGCAGTAATAAACCCCTCCCTCGACAAGGCTTTCATCCGGTTATCCAGAGTGTTCCTAACCTTGATGAAGGTCATTGACTGGGGGTCCAGAAATCGCACGTGTCTCCCTTTAGTTTCAAGATACATTTGTATCATGATCACCAAGCTGTACAAGGTTTCATGTGGGTACAGTTCCCTGGAGACTTTGCGCACTTCAAGGATGAATTTACACAGAGTTTCACACAAGGATGAATCATCCATGTCCTCCAAAACACCATGTATCTGATCATCCCGCCCAGCCAACTTTGTGCGCAGATTTTGAGCCTTCTGCCAGTTGTCAAAAATGCGGAAAGCCCAACCGATCTTCTTCTCACTGGCAGCGGAAAACCTGCAAAGACAGAATTGCAGAAAGCATTGTAGACAGCCCCAAGCACAACAGACACAAAGGGGTGAATGCCAATGCTTTCCACAACTGTCAAAAGGCGACCAACTCACGTCTTCCTCTGCATTGTAGACAGATCATCATCGGTGACAGGGTCACTGAACTGCTGAGTTTGTTCGGAAAACTGCAAGGAGGTGTCAGCCGATGACTGCAGACTCACAAGTGGAGGGTTGACAGTGTCAAAATTGTCTATGAGTCCATTCTGAATTTCCTGAAGACGCACACGATCGTTGTCAGGCAAATGCTGGCAAATGACGACCTCATTGCCCACAGGGTCCATGTACTCATCCTCATCATAAACATATCTCACAAACGTGGCAGTTTCAGGTTTCCGGTACTCTTGAGAATAAGAGTCTTGAGTGAGCCAAGACAAGTCTTGCTCGTCTTCATCCATGTTGTCTCTCCAGCAGTCTGAATCCAACTGAAGAGTCACACAACCGACCCAAAAGGAGGCCAACCTGACCGCGCACAGATGTAGTCAAGACCAACACTGTCAAACTTGAACTCAGCGTGCCACACATGAACTCAGTCCAAAGAGGAGATTATCAAATAACCTCCTGGTCTCTTGGTCTTTGAACACAAAAGACAGAAGGCTCAACCCCAAAAGGGCCTTACGTCGGGTAATCAACGGCTGCAAGGAGATGATCATCTCCTCGCAGCCGTTGATTACCTATAACGTAATGCCGTGCGGCTTGGAAGTAAAAGTGATTGCTTCCTGATCATTTCGCATCTCCACTTGGGAAACACGCCAATCTTGCACGCACCTGCACTGACAAATGCATTCTTAATCTGGTTCTGGTTTGATAAGAAGAACAATGTCTTGGAAAAGCGGACAACAGCAACAACGTGCACCTATATCAATATCCCCAGGTACTCGAGCGCCCATAAAACAGGTCAGTTTATTCAGCAGCGCAACGAGACGAACCTCCGAGCAATTTTCGAACAGTACTCGAAAAACGGCACGAAATGTTGTGCTGGATTTTGTGGATTTGATCTCAACACCACAAATGTTGTCACAGACTGCATCAAAATGCAGCTCAAAACCTGAACAACTTTGAAATCCTGCAAAATCCAGAACTCACCTCATCAAACTTGCCTTCCTGCGTAGAGTTGGTGTGTCAATGGACATTGTCATGCGACTGTTCTGCTTCATTTTGAGACTTCTAAACATGGAAAGAAGTCGCGTCCTCACACGTTTCTCATTTTCAAGTGAACCATCGTTCATGATAATGCGTGTGCAGCGGAAGGGTGCTGTTTACTTATCACGTACTGAAGCGCTCTTAGCAAACGGGTAATTGCACCGAAAATATTTGCGGAGATGAACTACAAAGAAAGTCCAGCACACCAAGATGGGAAAGCATTTCCAAGTGCTCGTTGTGCTCCTCAATTCAGTAAGGCACATTGCGCACAGACGGGGTCAAGCCTGTCCAGGCGAACAAAAAACATCCTGCTCCCAACGGTCATTTTCCCAAAGGCAGAGACCGTGACTGTAACCAACCCACCCAGAATGTGGAGTGTTGACCAACTTCGGCGTTACTTTTCGAAGAACCACGCTCTTGCAGGTGTTGGATCACACACATGCAACACAATTTTATCACGGATTTGAAAGCATCAGGACATACTTTTGGTTTTCCGCTCACACCACAATATGGTCTCGCGGTTTTTGTGATCAAAGCAGTTTCTGACAAAACTTGACGCTGAGTAACAAATGATTTGCACATTCTCGTTCACCTGCCCGGCTGCACAAACGCACACACAGCAGTTGATTAGCCGGAGAACAACTGTTCGCAAACTCCTCGTGTACATTGTTTTCCTCCACCTGTCAAAGCGCCATACGGAAGATCAGTGCCCGCACACAAAATTGCAGTGAAAGAAGCAAACATTTGCGTACCTGTTGTCTGCAGTGATTTGTTCAACTCTGAAACGCCTTCCCACTTTGGCAGTGAACAGTTGAAGTCGACAGTCCTCCTCGGATCATATTTCCTGCAAAACAAACGCGATCCAAGAACAAAGTCAATTCTTTCATTCGTGCAACAAAAAAGTTGCAGTCAACCGTCCACGTTTTTTGTTCTTCAACCTTCAAAGCTTTTTCGTAAATCACACTTGACATGTGGTTCCAAAGTTTGGCGCTCACCGCGTTTGCATCACAACAAATTCCTGACCACAGTTTTAGTCCTGATCTCGAAGAAGGAATTCGCTTAAGTGTGAATGAGACCAAGACTGTCGGCTTTGACAAAGCAAAATTCAATTTGAGAAAGTTTGACATCAGTTCTCACAGGCGCAAATTTAAGCAGCCACTTTCCAGTAGAAATGCGAGCACAACAGGAATTTCCGCAGGAAAATGCGAACACGCGGACACAGGCAGGCGAGGTCGCATTACAAACAGCGTGATACGAAATGAAGTCACTTCGGCCAAATTGACATGTCGCAATTACTTCACAATTTACGTGCATTTATTTATTCCCACCAAACTTATTGACGCCCACTTCATAGTGTGTCGGTACCAGAAATGTTTGAAGAGCCAAAAGTTTGGACATCGCTCCCTGCAATGAATGGAGAAAAATTTTCCCTCTGCGTTCCACCATGGCGGAATCAAACTGCAACCACAATAACAAATGCACAAGCGAACACCTTCAGAGATGAAAATTTTCCCAATCGTGGAGCCCATCTCGTGTGAGAACCTCCCTCATTGTTGACCAACATTCACGGGTCTCAACTTTGTCCCTGCACCTGAACACAAATTGCTGAAACCATTCCACACAAGGCTGAGCAGAATAGTCTTTCGAGACGAGAACAAATTCAGCCGCAGACTCCAGGTTGACATCTCATCGATGCAGGCATGAATAAATGAAGCACACTGACACACCCATGTACCGCATACTGAATCTGGTTGCTGGGGGCTGTTGCCAGGAGACAATTTATGTACTTCGGAACCAAACCCTTTTCAACAGAAAAGTGTGTTCAAAGACCTTTCACATCAAGCAAACATCGTTTCTATCTTGAATAGTCTAGAACCTGACAAAAGGGTTTCATATGTCAGGGGCTTTTGCTAGGGAAGAATATCCAGAGGAGCCAAACCCTTTTCAAAAGAAAGTGTGCTCAAAGACTTGCAATTTAACTGAAGATCTTGCTTCAACCTTGAATAGAACCCAAGCAAAAGCCATTTTCATCTCCAGTGGGGTGGGGAGGGAGAAAAGAAGGAAAGAAAAAATGAAATGGGCAGGGTGGGCCAGATGTCCCAGTCCTCCGCCCTCCCCCATGGTCTCCACAGGGGGTTAGGGGCAGGGGAGGGGAAAGGGTTGGGGGCCAAGTGGGACGTCTGACCGACCTTGCCCAGAGCGCACCAGATCAACCACAAGACAGCCAGGCGATAATGGAACCAACGTTCTGTTGCAGGGGACAAGGCCTTTGCTTTTGGGTGTGGCAGTCAGCCAATGAACACTGTCAAACATCACAATAACTGTAAAACTTCACCTGATATCTTCTGACACTTATTGGTTCGGCCAAACCTCGTCTGAAACTGTTCTCAAACCAGAGAAACTTTCCGAAAAACGCGTCCCGAGCGAGAGGTTTCTTCGGAAAATTTCGCGGGAAGAATTGCGTTGAGCGCGAAAATTCGACCACCACGAGCGAGTGGCAGCACTTCCCAGTGGATCGATCTTTCCCCAGCGCAAGACAAACTTGTGGAGCGGAGGGGGGGGGGCTCAAATTCCAACCTTGTATAAATGGCCGTGTTCCCTGCACGCCGTGCGGCTAGCCGAGTTGGCTGACTTCGCCCAATCATTCCGTGTCCAACCCAGGGGTGAAGTCGTGAGACTTCGCCAGCATAAGCCACATGCGAAAATTGAACGGGCCAAATTAAAAATTGTAGGGGAGGGGGGGGGCAATTTCTCAGAAGTTAGTTGCAAGCACCGCCTAACAAGAGCTAGGGTAGAAATATTTTTTCCTGGGGATCAAGAGCCCTCCCCCCACCTTTGGGTAAACTCCTGACGTGACTCCCACTGCGGATAATTTTGAAGCGAGTGCGCACAAGGACGACAGTTCTTAGCAGTTCAAACGTGGGACAACGCACGAGATACATCAGCGTGTCTCCGTCGACCCTTGGCCTCTTCACCTGACGCTCCCAGTGAGTCAGATTGTGGAAAATATTTCTTTTCCGTCCGATATCCTTCAAGTAGTCTACCAGGGGACTTGCCTTTCTGCCAGGAACAACATGATCACCGTGTCCACATTTTGCAGTCATTGACCTCGTACGTAAATACTGTTCTTCTCTCACGCACGATGAAAACCAGGCTTTGCGAACCCCCGACACACACACACACACACACACACACACACACACACACACACACACAAATAAAGAACAGAAGAGCGCTGCATATGAAACTTCGCACACAAATAACACAAATGAAGAAAATTTTCTGTCATACAAAAATATATTTTGCAAATTGCTTTGCACGGTCAATTTCCAAGGTAAATACAGGGCAATGGTGTGGCTCACAAATTCCAATTTTGGATTTGACATTGAACCGAGTCAAACCCAATTTGCTTTTGGCTTTTAGCTTTTCAGAGACAGTGCCCTGTTTTTATAAATACCAAAATCATGAATGAAGGCAATTCTAACCTCAGGATGAAAGCAGTCACCACACCACTTTCAGTCTGCATTTTGCAAAAAATTTGACTGAAACGCATCAATTTGAGCAAAAAACAATCTGCCCGTGAAACCCTTACAACATGCACACAAACCGGAATGCTTAGTTGTGACAACAAAACTCACAATGATCCTGTCACGTTCATCGCTGTGACAATGTCGTGGGGGTGACATTCGGTTTGACTGCCACCCAACGAAGAAACAGAAATGTGCTGCTTGTCCGGGAAAAAAGCCTGGAATGAGCGCAGCGAGGTTGGGCAGTTTTGTTCAGCAACAATTCAAGAGTCAAAAACCACATCTTCATGACAGATAACGCTTGTGATGTTCACCATATTGTTCCCTTGTGTTTTCAACACGGAAAACATTCGTTAAAATTCTACGGCATTTTTATCGTCCAAATTTTAAACGGAAGTGTTGAGTGTCGGTGGGAAGATTGGTTGGTATCGAAACGCATCATTCTGCGTACTCCGTCCCCGCCCCCCAACTTCGCTGTTTCTGTCAATTTTCCCGCCTTTATGTTTTCCAGTCCGAAAAGAGAAACCATAACCTTACAAAGAACACGCTTCGAAGTGCAAATGAGGCCAAAAAATATGACATGGCAGAGAGGCGTCAAACGACACTCAAATCTGACCATCATCGTTTTTCTGGAGCTGGATGCGTTTGGTGCCTTTCGACTCTCGCTTCACGGAGAAACACAACAGCCGCAAAGAGTCTGGAAAAGGGAGACGAATTGAAGGCAGCACTGGCTCAGATCCGCGATAATCTCACGCGTCAAACACAAATTTTGCCCAAACAACAACAACCGTCTTTCAAAAACAGCAAACACGATTCACGCAAGCAAGTCGTCGCGGTACCAAGCGACATACCATCAAACTATCAATAACAATAGTTTTTAAAATAAAATTTGGGCATGTACAACGATAAAATGTACACTTCTGAGCATTCAGAATTGCCAAAAAATTGCATTCAATCAATAACTTCACACAGTCCGCGCAAACTCAGAACAGAAAGCTCTAAAAACACCGTTGGTCTGGATCATAAAACTTTGATGAGACCAAAGGAGAAAAGAGATCCAGCTCCCAATCCTGCAGACAGGAAGAAGGACATCAAGGACCCAGCCAGCTCCAAATCCGCTGCCTGCACTCTCCTGCAATTGAACGATACTGACATGGTTTGATAAAATTCAAGTCTGGCTGCATTGAAACTTGTGTCTGGTGAGGGCTACAGGTTCGCTCGCAGAGTCTTTCTCTTGAAATCTGGCCACGACAGACCACGGGCCAAACAGACTCTTGTGAGAATCCAAGGACGTTCGGAGTAATCAAACCGGTTCAACTTTCTCCCACACAAACAACTCACCTTGGTCCGTACACCATCGCAAGGGTCCCGAAGTATCCATTGGTGAACCCGAAGAAAACCATCAGCACCATTGGAATTGCATCAGAATAGAACAGCACAGGGATGTTCCTGGGTTGAATGTTGCACAGCAGGAACAGTGGTATAAACGCCACTCTGCAGACCGCTATGATCAGCATTTTGTTTGGACTCTCTGATGAAGGCTGAAAACGCAAATAAAAGTTCCAGTTCGCAGCTCTCCGGCAGCAAACAAGGCAAATGGTAACAGCAAAACGATAACTGTTCACGACCAGAGAAAACTGAGCACTGACCCACTGAACCCATCCGGCTGTTGTTCTCCCGCACAAGTCAAAGAAGTTGAAGAACAAGAAGCAGGAGACGGGCATGAAGTAGGTTTCTGAAAGCGGATGTTGGTGAGACAACTACCACAAACCATTCCTGTTGGATAATTTTCTCGCGGAGAAAGAAGGACACACGCACGCACATACAGACACACACTGATCTTACCTTTCCACGCCTTGTTTGAAGCCGTTGACAGGATGGCAGAGTTCACTGCTGGGTAGCATGACAATGTGACGAAGAAAATGAGAAATACGCTGGTACTGAACTTCCACATCTTGAAGAAGGTGGATACCAGATCAGAATGAGGTGCCTCTACGTGCACTTCTGCAGTGCTGGGTCCGGGCAGTGGGCCACTCTTCGCTCGTTCGTTCACACTCGCGCGCTGTCGGCGCGCATTTTCTGGAAAGCGAAATATTAGTCACCAAAGTTGTGTCGGTTGGCAGAAAAATGAACCAATTGTAAAATTTACTGTGCCCTCTGAGACGCATTTTTCAGAGGAATTCTCACCATGTCTCTGTGTGTAGTATCTTCCGAATCTCTGAAAACGAACAAAGAAAGGGGTTTTCGTCTGGGGACAACAAATGAACAGAAATCCAACTGGAACTCACTGGAAGGTGAAAATGAAAGCTTGGCTGCAAACAGGCTACGAATCAAGGGGGAGTGATCGAGTCGATGAGTTTTGATTCACGACTGGACTGATGTGGACGCAGCGAATTTCGGTGGTGAAATACAAGCAGTTTACCGAGGCAAAGGGGGATATGATGATTGTCTGGGCCCGCGCTGTTACAAGGGACCGCTCTACTGTGTCGACTTGGTGACGAAAGTGGGCCTCGGTTCACTTCACGAGAAACCAACCCACCCCGCATCCTGAACTCGCAAGCAAACCTCGCACACAACAGAAAAACAAAACAAAACTCACCGTGCACGAAAGAGTTGTGTATCCGGCGAGGGCCACAGTTAGAAAGGCCAGGGCAATCGAGAAGTACCAAAACCCCATGTCGATAGGGTTGTTGGTCAGTGAAACCGCCACAATATTCACTGCGGCAGCGACAGTTCCTCCCAAACCCTGCAGAAGCAAGTTTCATAAATTTTCAAACCTGAAAAGTCCAAGACAAAGTTGTTCACCTCTGCACAGGAACACAAAACACCAAAAAGAATGGCCACAAATGGGTTTTTAGTCTCATCAAGCGCCAAAGCCATGTACGCATTTTGAATTTATCTTCGAAAATGTTTCGATCGAGAGGGGAGGTCGAACTAAACGAACGCACAACGGAAGCCAGGCCAAACTTGCCTTGGTAAATCAGAAGCCTTGGTGCAACGACACTTGCGAGAACTTACCATGCCTCCCATGACGGCCTGCGTGTATTTGGGTGGAAACATGCTGGACAAGCCGAACACTCCTCCCTGCAGAAAGGCACTACCGCCTGCGAAACAAGTCACACGTGAGAATCGGAATCATCTCAACGACCGAAATAAAGAAACGAACGTACGAGGTTCATCGCAAAAATCTTGTACGAGGCTCGTCGCAATAAATTTGCATATCAAGCTGTGTCTCCGGTTTTTCCAGATGGATTTTTTTGCCGGCCCTTGTGTGCTTGCCCTGTAGTCTTCACTGCATGTAAACTATGAAATCGCATGTGAACTCCTGCTGTAGTCTGTGACAGGTGACTTTTCCAGACTGCAAGTTTCGAATGGTTTTGCGTCAATTCAGACATGGCACTGCATGACAAGGACCAGTGAATTGAAATTCGATTTCTATGGAAAACTGGACTTAATGCCAAGCAGATTCATGACAGACTCATCCAGGTGCATGGCAGGAATGCCCTTTCGAGGTCGACAGTGCAAAGGTGGATCCTGAAGTTTCCGCAGGATGAGACAGTGAAGGACAAACCACGCCCTGGAAGGCCCAAAATGCGGACAGCTGCAAAGGTGGCACAACTGAGACAAGCAGTTGGGCAGGACAAAAGGTTGACTATGAGAGAACTTGCTGAACAAGTGAGCGTGTCCAAGGACTCTGCACACCGGATGCTGCGCAAGGATTTGAACTTGAAAAAAAAACCCAGCGAAGTGGGTGCCATCATCTGTTGACTCAAGCTGAGAAGGACAGGCATGTCCGGATGAGCAGACAAGCTCTGACACAGTTGAGAGCCAGAAGAAATCCTGTCGAGACTGTGGTAGCAGAGGATGAAAGTTGGTTTTTTGTTTGGGATCCGGAGAGCAAACGTGCCTCAATGCAATGGTTGCAGCCTGGTGAAGACAGGCCACAGAAAGTCCGGATTGAGCACACAACTTTGAAGGTGATGCTTGTCATCTTCTTTGACAAGGATGGAGTCATCCACAGAGAATTCGTCCCCCGTGGCCATGGCATCTCTGGTGCAGTCTACCTGGCAATTGTGTGTCGTTTTGTGGCTGCTCTTCAGCGCAGAAGGTGTCATTTGGACTGCCATTGCCAGTCCTGGGCACTTCTGCATGACGGCGCACCGGCACACAGATCCAACCCAGTTGTGACATTTCTTGCCAGATGCAGAATCCGGACCCTCCCCCACCCAGGATACTCCCTGGATCTGTCCCCTCCAGACTACTGGCTGTTCACCCGCATCAAGAAAGAAGTTCAAGGCAGGTGCTTCCGGACATTGCAGAACCTCAAGGACGCTGTCGACAACACCATTGGTCTGATCACCCGACAGGAATTCAGTGATGCCATGGACAGATACCCAGAGAGACTCCGCCATTGCATCGCAGCACGCGGCAGTTACTTTGAGAGGGATTGAACTTGTTTTGGACAAAGATCTTTTGCTGTAATTGAGACAAATCAGTGTTGCACATGTGTGCCAAGTTTGGTTGAATTTGGTTGAAAATTGTTCATTTGACAGATGCGCAAAAGTACCACTTTCAGGTACTTGAAATACTCTCACAAAGAGTACTGAAAATGTTCAGATCAATGTGGTTTTTTGTTAGATATAAAGCTGAATACATATCCCATGGAATCCAAAATTTGGAGTTGTCCAAAATGCGCAAACACAGCTGCGACAGCTTGATATGCAAATTTATTGCGACGAGCCTCGTACATCAGCTGTCATCACGGAACCAAATTGAAAACGAATTTGCTTTTGAAATGGAAATGTTTTTGTCCACTTCATGTACAAATGGAAACTGCATTCTCCCAACACAATAAAATGGAAATGGACATGTGCACGGACAAGGTGTGGCTGTGGCAACCGAAGCGCACTGACAGAAGTGCAGTTTGTCAGCGGTCCAGTGTGAAAAACACAGCAAGGATAAGTCGTTCCTCATGAGACAAGTCAATTGGAGTTTCAACAGCGAATGTGCACTGTTATTCTTGTTCGAAACATGTTCCTCAGTCAGTAGTGCACTTCCTCGATCTTTCTGGGTGAGGATCTGTGGCTGCATCAAATTCCGCCTGTGCGAACAATCCAATGGACTCATTGATGGCATTCTTGAGTGAGTCACAGAATTGCCTCCCTTGTGTGTCTTTGTCCTCAGAGAATAGCCAATGGTCAAGTCACAGCAAGTCTGGGAAGAAGGCCGCACTGAATAATATGCAAGAGTGTTGTTTGCTGTTGTGTAGAGCAGGCAAGAGTCTCTGGATGAACCACTGGGGTTGTGCCCCAATCCCATCTCTTCATACGACAAACTCCCAATGAGCCATGGAAAGTGCCCAATTTTGCCTCAATGTTGTGTGTTCAATTTTGATTTTCTCTGGTCAACCCTCATTCTGTGCAAGACATTGCACGCTGGACTGTTTGCACTTTGGGTTCCAAGTGAAGAACCAGCTTTCGTCCTCTGCAGCAACAGTTCTCACTGGATTGGCGTCCCTACTCAGATGCTCCCTTTGGTGTTTTGGTGTTGTGGAGCTGTCAACGGGCTCACTCGGCAGGCTTCTCCTTGAGCCGCATATTTTGGTGAGGATGCGATGAGTAGTGTCCATGGAAACCTTCACGCCCCAAGCAAATTTCTCAGAGTGTTCCTTTTCCTGTGTTGATCACAATCTGGAATAGACCTCTCTGGCCTTTGTTGGAGTGGGGATGGAGGTCTCCCAGAAACATGGTCTTCAGTGACACCTCTTCCCAGTGAGCAAACCTGGGGACCCAGTGCCGCTGACCTGGAAACTTCATGCCAACCGTTAACTGTCACTGTACCTCTTCCGTTTTTGCCCAATTTGCTGAGGAAAGGCATTTCCAGTCTCTGTTCCACTTTCATGACACAATCGGGTTTTCGGCACACCGACAGGTCAGGCCTGTTGAGAAAAAGTCTGCACGAACCTCGTACACCGCAAGTATCAAACTCACCATTCATCACAACGATGGTCCCCAACGAGACACCAAAAAACGCCCTCTGCCCTGAAGTAAGAACGGAACACAATGCCAGAACAAAATTATCCATAAGAGTTCTTTGTCTGAAAGATTTCATTTTGTCAGAACAGTTTATTTTGCCATCTCCGACTTTTGTAACAAAAACTGGTGGACTGGCAATACTTACATCCGTCGGTGTTCACTTTGACCAGAGATATCGTCACCACGAACATCATCACCATCAGCACTGTGGCGAGCAACATCCGCCACCTCAAAGCAACCCTGCACATACAAAAAACACTCTTGCACTGCTCTGCTCGGAAATGACTGCAGACCATCACAAAGTCTGTCTTGCTTGCAATGGCCTGTGTAACAGGAGGCCCACACCAAGCCAACTTAGCCAAGAGAAAACTCGCAGATTTGGACCAAATATAGAAAACGTGTGTGTGTGTGTGTGTGTGTGTGTGTGTGTGTGTGTGTGTGTGTGTGCCTGGCAGCGCGTCCATCACAGGTCCTGCACAGGACCTCATCTGCGGGGGTAGGGGTCCAGCAGTAGAAGTAGGTCCTGGGTGGGATCAAACATCTATTGCTACTGCCGGCCCACCTCACATGGACAGACACGTCAAGGTAGTGATTGCACCAAGCCCCTGGAACACGAAATCCGCGGGCTTCAAAAAGCATGTTTACTCACGATTTGACGAGAACGGTGTTGAGAAACATGAAGATGATATTTGGAACCATTGCTGCGATGGACAAGTAGCTCTCGAACATCACTTGGAGGTGAGTGAGATTTTGTGGATCGAAGTAGTGGTCAAAATCATGACCAAACGACGAATTGTGCTCGTCGCGAAGTTTGTACATGAAGTACTGAAGCCGAAGAGAAACATACTGACATTACAATTTTAATCACAAACAGATTCTGTTCTTCAGGTGTCAGCGGGGCTAAAAACTAGAACACGGACGCGCTGAAGACCCGCAATCTTCACTGGTGTTGTGAGGGCAAGGACCAAGCCAATAGGCTGTCTTTTGTTGTGTTCCTTTCCGGTGTTCTCGTGCTGCGCGTTTTACGTGTCAAGAAGCCTCTTGCTTGAACCGTGGTCCATAAAGTGACATTATGTGACAGTGAACCGATCCAAGGCCCCCGACGTGGAAGTGGCTGGGCAGGTGTGGTTCTGTCGCGAGAATAGATCCACACAACAGATTGCATGCACAACAGTGAAACTAATGATTCCAGACAGCTAGAACAGCAAGTCAGTTCAAACCCAATGAATTGAGTGCAAATTTTGCCAATTAGTTCGTGGTCCGTCATGCTTGATTGGGCCCCACCCCAAGTTTGAGAAAAATTGAACCAATGAAAATTTTGATGAGAGTTTTGCAAGGCTCGTGATGGAAGTTTCTGATCCGCTGATGTCAGTTTGTTTTGAAGCACAGCTCGTATCATTGAACGCCACAACTGTTAATCTGCTTTTCTTTGAGCGGATTAGGAGATACTCGTATTTCCAGTAACCCCATCGCCAATCTCAGATAACGCGAACGTTGCTGGTCTCTTGTTCTTCAATCGTACGTACCTGTTTTGCGTTGCTGAAGAAGTTCCATGGCAGCAAACACCCCACGCCTAACATGTACAGAATGATGTACACCATGTACAGCCTGAAAAGGAAAACAGCTCAAAATTAAAACACTTCTTGAAGGGCTGCCAGCAAACGTGTCAGTGTGATACACGCAAATCCTGTTCCAACCCTGTCCCTACAAATAAGGCTGGAAACCGGCAACGAAGACGCGTTGGCTCTTTGTATGAGTGCTGCAAGCAAGCAGAATTGTCTGCGATTGTCAGCACCGCAGTTTTTCACCGCCAGGAGCGGAATCTAGGAGAAGGGTGCAAATATATTTTTTGAGGGCCAGGATCTGGATCTGAACCCAACAGAGGAACAACTTGGAACGCCAGGTGCGTACGATCTCATTCTTACGAGTACCCTTCGTGGGCTGTCTCTCGCAATCCTGACTTCACTTTCTGCGTTTTTGAATTTGTGCAGACAAGTGCGAACGCACTTGACCAAAACATTCCACCACAGGAAATGGTTGTGTCTTCGAACTGTTATTTTTGTCCGTGGTATCACGTGCTGCTTCTTCTCCTTATCGCTTGTATGTTATCAAATATGCAGATGTCACGTCGTAAATACGGGATTATCAGACGAGGCGCATCTTACAACAATGCCACGATGGGTGTTTGGCTCGAAACCTTACTTGAACCCAAATTCGAAATTCGCCTCACATGACAGGCAAACAGTGATAAACGGTTGATCGTGCAAGTACGAGTACGTGCACTCCACCGAATTCTGCCTGGAACTGGATCGACCCGTGTGTAATGAGTCTCCCTTCATGTTCTAAATACTGCCTTGGCGAAACAAAAGAGCGCAATGTGTTACACATGCTTTGAAACGTGCGACAACAACGAAAGAACATCAACCAGCACCAAGATTGCCAGTCCGCAATGAAACATGGATCCAGATCGTCAGATCCTTGGTACATTATCAGTGTCACGAAAGGCTGGGATCACCACCTCCGTTCTTTGTCCGTTCAAAGACAAGCTTCACACTCAATAACACCAAATGAATCAAAATGTGGCAAAACATAATTTCAAGTGCAGTTGTATTGGTTCTGAGCGTCGTTGAGATTGCACCGAGCAAATCCGATGTCCACACACTTGACTTCGGTCATGGGGTCGACTCCTGCAAGGTGTGGAGAGCAGAGCCCTTTGGCTGTTGTACGTGGCACGGGTCAATCACAGAATTTGGCTGGATTTCACGATGAGCTCACGCACGTCAGCCACATCATAAACTGAATGAAGAAACTTTTCAGCTCGTGTGCCCCCCGTATCAACCCACAATGCTTGAGCTCGAGAACGTCACAAGTTCATCGTTCAAGTGTTGTCAGATCGTCTATCTTTCAAATGGCTCCACACAAAGCTCAGGATCAAGTGCTGGAAGGTGACGCGAGTGACTACTCTTCTTGATAAGTACGAGACTTTTTTTCGGCAAACTTGCGGCCGTCAGTTTGGAATAATAAAACAAATTGTTGCAACGCACGCGCCCTCAAAGTTGGAACACAACAACGAGGAAATCCGTCAAACCTGGCGCAGTTCATTTGGCTGCACGTGAGTGTGGGTCCCCCCCCCCCCGGCTCCCCTTTCAACCCACTGGTCCGATACGCAACGAGTGAACGATGAGGAAAATGGATTTTCAGGGAACTAACAAGGAAACCCAGCAAATGAGTCACACCCAGGCATTTGCAAGTCTACACACTCACCGATCCTTTGGTGGAGCCTCTGGGTTTGGTGGAAGGAGCAGGTCCGTTTCTCCAGCCATTGTTGAGGCACTGCTTTCTGCCGATCGGTCCATCGCAGGCTTCCCAGTTTGAAATGTCTCAATCCTTTGGAAGTCACATCATATCGGGAAAGTTTCCTCGCAATTTCTGCTTCCAGATGTCAGAAATCCCCTTTGTTCTGCAACTTTGTTTCGCTGCACCAGTCGCACCCTCAAAAGTTAGATTGGTTACTTCTCCCTCAGGCGTACCTACAAACAGGGAGTCGTGTCGTTGAGTTTCTTCAACCATCGCCGTTTATCTTTGAAGAAGCAGCAAAGAAATATCCAATTTTCGACATGACCAGAATTGTTTATATGAGTGAGGATAAGTCATTCTGCACATGTTTATATCCAAATTCTTTACTCCAGCAGGTTCAAGGTTTGCTATGTTGAAATACATTACATATTAAAATTTTACGCGCAGATAATTTTTGGTTCTTTCCATTGAAAAAATCGAAAATTGGAATGCCAGCCACAAGAGTCGCTTGAACACTCACTCGGTTCCTAAAATTATTGATGGCAGAGCCATTTGTTGAAAAGAGCCTGAAGCTTTGAACAAAAGTTTGAGACATCTTGAGCGGCGTCTTCGAGTTTTATTCGTTACAGTATTTACTGATTTGGGGCGCGCACGCGCAGTATGCCACACGTGCTCAACATGGCGGCGCCCACGGCACCGTTTGTGTTTTCTGAAAATGCTGGATATTGTGCATATTCAACTCTCGATGGAACCCTCAAGTTATGGGATACGAACACTGGACGTCCTAAACAAGAATACGTACCTAGTTCACATTTGTCAGCAACGTGCACGTGTTTGAGCTGGGCACCAAAGACACGAGAGGTAGATCTAGTACGTTCCCAAATCAATGCACTCCAAGCTTCCAGATCGAAACTAGATCTGCACTCCGGTCGCATTTGCAAGTGGATTTTGTGGCGCTGATGTTAAAACACGTGGTGTAAACAAAGGATTTCGTGTGGGGTTGGATAACTTGCTTGAGAGATTCCCGTCTCATACTAGTAGATCTTGTTGAGGACACTTGCTGGAAATCTGTAGACTGGTTTGATCCAGATCCAGTCTGAAAAGAACAGTTTCAGTGCAACACCGGTGGGGTCGTTTTGAATGACCATGTTTGACACATCGTAGTGGCTGCACTTCAATCTGCTGGTATTTCACTGAAAATCTTGAATCTCGGTTGCGAGGAGGCATTCTGCTTTCGCGAGATTTGCAGGTTGACAACTTTCCACGTTTCTCGGGGTTCCCACTCGACCTGGAAAATCACGGAAAACCCAGAAAAACATGGGGGTTTTAGCAAAAACCTGGAAAAAATATTTCAAAACTTGAAAAATATTTTAATTTTGAGGTGTAGCTTTTGGTATTTTTTATAGTGTACCATGTTGTAGCTCAGGAGCCCAGTTTTGATAAAGACTGTTGATTGACTCAAACACTGTGAGGGAAAGAGCTGATGGAATTTAGAGGAGAGAGATCTGGTAAATTGAAGATAAACTGAAGACAACTGCTCAACTATTGTGTTTTGGATAATCAGAAGCATTGATCAACCAAGCCTGTTCCAAACACAGGATACTTGGTCCAAGATAATTTTTCTGCTTCTACCAAAAAAATGTTTTAAAATTTTTGTTGAAAATACTGTTTTTTGCTTGTTCTTTTTCATATGCTAAAAATAGAGGTGGAGATTACCTTGTACAATTCTTGAGATTTGAACGCTTTCTTCTGAAGCTTGTCTGCTCTTGAAAACTTAGAAACTAAATTGTAGTTATTTAGGCACCTTTGCTTTTCTACTACAAAATTATAATGGCTTGTAGTATAGCTAGAAGGGGAGGTTTTGCTTTTGGGTAATACAGATAGCTATAGATTCAGTTTTATGCAAAGACTTGAGCCAAATGTAATTGGAAGGCATGCAAAAAATGTGGTATAAAAATACCCAGAAATTTCTTTGAAAACCTGGAAAAATCATGGAATTTGGTCACTTTGCTTTGGTGGGAACCCTGGCTTCTGTAACCAATCACTCAGACACACACGCAAAGAACCAAAGAAGGCGCTTGCGTGTAACCAGTCCATCGACCGCAACCACGAAAGACAGAACTGGTTGTCTTTGCATAATTGTCCAGAAAAACAAGCGTTTTCAAGTGTTTGACCCTGAACAGGTTCACGTTCTCTTGTTTCGTCCGTGGAAACCAACTCACAGTTTTACGTCGAATTGGCAGGAGAGCCCAAGGAAGAGGAAGAAACAGCGTCGATCGCAAATTGAAAAGGCAGTTGAGAATCTTGATCTGATCGCTCTGGGAACAACATCAGGGACCATCCTGCTGTACAGCTTTGCAAAGGGTGACTTGCATACGCAGCTGGTGAGTGTCGATCATATCTGAAGTCGAAGTTTTTTGACTTGACTTCTGGTGAACGTTAATCCAAGTGATGCAAGAAAATGTTGCTTATCAACACAATTTCGTTTGCTGTTTTTGAATCGTAACAAACGCCACAAACCTGTCAAACAATGTTCTTTTGATACTCCTTTCAGCATCGCGGACACGCGCACAAGGTGACTGATATCTGCTGGCATCCGAGTGGAGAAGTTTTGTACAGCTGTTCACTTGATCAACACATCGTGCGCTGGGATGTTGCAACGGCTTCAGTGAAGCAGTGAGTGTTTTGATGTTCCTTTGACCTGTCGGTAATCAGAAGAGGGGTTGGCCAGTTTCAAGAAATTGCCTGAATCGTTTCACCGTTCTTTTGCCACTTCATTGTTGCGAAATCAACACTGCAAATTGAAACCACAAATGGTTCTCATTTCAACTTTCAGCAAATGGAAAGCAGACAAAGCTGGTGTTCACTCTGTGGCGCTTGGCCCGACAGAAGATCATTTATTGTCAGCTGGGAGGTCTATAAAACTGTGGAACTTGTCAAACTATGAACTGCTGCAGGTATCGTAGCGACAATTTTGATTTCGTTTTGACAATCGTTGTGCCCAATTTTGAAAATCAATTTGGGGAAGTTCCAGTCAATGAAAATGGTTTGCTGTGGCAATATTCTAGAAAAGTCTGGAAACAATGTGAAAATTGATCTGGAAAAGTCAAGTAAAATGTGTGAAAATTTTGAAAGAACGTCAGTATTCACAAAATTGTTTCAGGGGACAAATCGAAATTTTCCAGAAAAAGGAGATGGTTGCTGGGATTAAATATCTGGACTCTGATCAGTTTTCATTCTTTTTGTTTGCACGCAGACATTCAATGGTCACGCAACAGAAGTTATCCAGCTTTTACCAGTGCCGAATTTTCCTGGTGGAAGTGTGTCGGAAAATGGGGCTTCGAGTGGTCCGTTGTCCAGTGCTTCTTGTCCATACTTCTTGTCAGCTGCAAACAACGATAGACTCGTTCACGCGTGGTAAGTGTCTCTGTTCGAGGCAACAGATTGGTACAGGGTCTCGTTTCGATTGATGTGCAAAAGCCACCAGGAGCCACCACTGTTCAGTGTCCGGCGCTTCTTTGTTTGCCAGGCAAACTTCAAAAACCGACAAAACGTCCCTGGCTTCATTTGCGCTGACAGACGTCCCCGTCCGGATGTGCATCAGTCCTCAACTGCACGAACAGGTGAACTTCTTACCCGGTACTTCTCTCGTTGGTTGTACCTTGGGCATGTGAATCAAGTTCAGTATTTTGCATCAAATTCTATTTGCAGACCATTTTGCTCTGTGTGACCACAAGGAGCGGTCAGGTTCTCATCTTCGAGCACGTCCTGAACGGGTGAGTTCTCGCGACTTGCGATTGCCGGTGTACTTGCACACTTTGAATCAACATTTGTACCAGAATCTCAATTTTGGTTGACCGACTGATGAACAAGAAAAGCATCGTAAATCACAACGACTTTGCAGAAGAGTAAAGAAGCCGTTGAATCCGAAAGTGAAGCTACAGGTGGCGACGGACAGCCCGGAGACTCCGCTGCCCATCCCACTGCTCGGAACCTGTTTCGCACCCGACGTCGAGTCAACACTTGTGTTTGCATACGGGAGCTTCTTGAAACCTGTTTTTGAAAAAGTGGTGAGTTCACGCATCCGATGTTTATTCGATGCAAAATGAATCAATTTGTCCCACAGTTGTGCTTTTATTGGAATTGAAAGTGTAATACCCGAATTTCTTCGCCTTTGCAGCTGTATCGAAACCTTGACAGTGATACCTGTTTGGTGAGAAAAGATCCGAACAGAACCGTGCTGCAAGTGGAGTCGTCAGCAAGCAAAGTACGTCAGAAACGATTCATACCAAGGTCAAAACGTGGTACCTTCAGTTCAACAAAGGACAAAGCAAGGTGTTCGCTTGTTCATGTCCGTGCATCATTGCAGATTCAAACACCAGGAGTTTCACAGGATCTGACAGTTTTGACCCCGGGACACATGGCTCCGTCCGGACCACTCACGGAAGGACAGCCTGCCAAGAGAAGGCGACAAAAATCAGCATCAACAGAAGTGTGTACAATGTATTCGTTGAATACGAAGACACAGTCCAAAGATTTTATCTTTTGTCAGTTTTGATCAGCATTGACACAAACTGATCTCAACTTGTTTCTTTTTTCAGATGACATTGGACGAACGCCTGCATGCAATCAGTATTGAGAAACCCAAGAGCACAGTTCCACCCAAAACAGACACTCTCGTCACCCTGCTCACACAAGGATTGCAAAGTCACGACAAGAAAATATTGACCGTAAGATACTGAATTTTGGTTTGACAAGGCAATTGGCTCGCGTAAATGCTTGTTCGATCGACGCCAAGAGTTCAAATCCCTCAGAAAAATCGACACAGGTACTCCTCTCTCTCTTTGCAGAATGTTTTGCAAAACTCCAACCCAACTGTGATCAACAACACCGTGAAGAAGCTTCCTTTGCCATACATTGTGCCACTTGTGAAGGAGCTCACCAAGAAGTTGCACGGACATGCAGCGAGGTGGATACTTTTCTCGAATGCGATTTTACCACAACTTGTAGTTCCGTTGCAGGTTGCCACATAAAGAGGTCGTGATAAACATTGCTTGGCTTTTGCAGTGGACAGACAGTTGTGCGGTGGATGAAGGCAGTATTGATGCACCACACTTCGTACCTCATGAGTGTGAGTTTTGTTCACATGTTTCACACAAATGATGTCCTTTGTTGTGCTGGACAAACCAACATGGTCTCATTGATGCGTTGCAGTACCCGGATCTAGTTGAGACGCTCGGAGGAGTGCATCAGATGATGGAGAACCGCGTGTCCATGTTCAGTCGATTGTCCAAGTTGCACGGAAAGTTGGAGCTCATGCTGACACTGGTGAGGATCAGTCTTTCCTGTTCGGTGTGTACCAGCTGTAATTTCGTTGTTTATTGTGCGGTGAGAAACAACATCAACTCTTACAGATCACGTCGCAAAGCACGGAAGGAGAAGAAGAAGAGGCAGCTGCGTCGTCGCAGCCGCTGCTTGTGTATCAAGACGGTGAGTTTCTCGAGTGCTGCTGAAGTGCACAATAGCGCAGAAGCTCGTCTCAATATGAGTCGATTCTGATTGGTCTCTCTTTGTGAGCGTGTCAACTGACAGTGCATGGCGACTTGTGCATTTGCAGAATCTTCTGACGAGGACATTGTTGGAGATGCGGTGGAATCGGAGGTGAGTGAACCAGTATCGTGCAATCGTCTTGGCCCAAGACACCAAGCCAACTTTGTGGGACAAAAGGCAGTTTTACACGACGGTATTTGTGGCCCAATCAGGAACGGTCTTTTGTCTGAGTGCCCGAGTAACCAGTGGTGTGTGTTTCAGAATGAGTGGGACGAAGATGATGATTCTGAGATGGAGGTGGCGCAGGACGAGGGGAGCGACGACGATTCTGACGGGGAGAAGATGGAGGAAGGCGAGGAGGTCGACAGCGACTCCGATTCTGGAGCAACATGAAAACCTCTGGGGCAACATGAAATCATCGCACACTGGAATTGCACCGCATTTTCGTCGCTCACAAACGGACACATTTTCCTTTCAACGCCATTGAACGTGATGCCGGTGGCGTGAAACGAAGAGACTTTCAAAGCCCAATCCAGAGCGAGCCGAGTAATTTGTCAAATCGCATCCTGTGGTCCAATAGATTGTTTGCGTTGTGCAACAACAGTATGACAGTTCACACAAACTCGCAAGTGCCGATGGTCCCACACAGATTGGGGTTTCAGTCGTCGTCTTTGGGGTTTCAAAAATATTTTGCTTCGTCAGTTTGTTGAAGGTGGCTGTCCAGTGTACGCTTCACTGTGCGGACTTGCCAGAGCGTTCAGAATTACTGTTTTGCAGGCGAAGAGAAGCTGAGTTTGTAGTTTGTTGTACAAAGCTGTACACTTTGTACAGATAGATCTCTCATCTCATTGTTGATTGAGCGAATTGGTCGTTCAGCTGGGCTTCAATGACCATGTTGATACAGCAAACAATAAACACTTCATCTGAACGAAAATTTCCAGGCTTTTGCTTCTGGCTTGCGCAACTGTAATTGTGCGAATGAATTAGTGACGTCAGATCAACGAAATTTCTGAGCAGTGACGCACAAGGGTTCCTATGACGGACACCGAACGTCTGAACAAGAATACCAACGTGGATAAATTGCGCACAAGCCTGTGTAAACAGTATTCCCCGAGTCGTGTCACACTGCAAAGGGATGGTTTCGACGAGCGAGTACCTGACCTCTGAAACCACACCAACAAATTGCACATGACAAAGCAACGCAGATCCAGAGCAAATTTGAGGTTCCTGTTTCAATCGAAGCGAAGTGTAAGAGTTTCTGTTTATTTGCCAAGAATCTATCAGTGAATTTCCTTTCGGGCAAGAAAAAGGGAGCTCGTTCCTTCCTCCCCGCATTTTCTTCACAACTTCGACTCTCCACCAGTTCCAAATAGCCGTGCACTGTGATCACTTGAGCGCAAGCTGTTGATGAAGAATGACGTCGAAATAATTTGGGGCTACCAAAGCCAATGAACAACACAGAAATGTGTAACTTTCGTTTATTTGAATATATGACTTGTTGCAACAGGAAATGGCATAACAAGCGTTTTACATCTTGAAGAACATGTAATTGTCATTGGGCACGATGTTTGCACAAACAGAACTTTTTTTTTCCATTCAATCTTCTCATTTTGTTTTCCTGTGGGGAAAAGAAATCAGAACGTGAATATTGCAAGCTTTCACTTGTTCATATGATGAGGATACAGGTCCACAAACGACAATTTCTTGAATAGGAATTTGACTTGTAGGAACACAAACGACAATTTCGAGAACACAATTATTTTTTTCAGACATCATACGTTTTCAATTACGTTCACAATTTTAAAATCTCAAGTCAAGGGTCACAAAGACGAACTTCAAAAACTGTCTTGAATTGCCAGAATAAGTACGCCATGCGGTCTCAGACACCGAGTGAGCAAAATTACAGGACTACGCAAGAGAATTCGGTGCCAGGACTTGCTGGTTTTGCCAAAACCTAGAGTAAATGCCCGTTGAATCACGAAGCTTTCAAGATGGAGGCGTTCATGCAATTCCACGCTGGCTCTGCGCACCCGATGTCCACAGTTGAGCGCGAAGTACAGTGAAGCCAACGTGTTCGCTCCAGCTGTCGGATTTGCAAACACCTCTTTTGATCAACACATCCAGCAAAACGTATCACAATTTTTCGACGCATCTCACGAAGCTTTTCCTGATGCAAATCGTTCCTCACGTACCCTTCCCGACAAAGTGGCAAAAACAAAGCTACAAAAGCGCCGAGTATTTTTCACAGAAAAACGAAGGCAAAAACAGATTCACTGAACATCTGAGGCTGCACGAATGTTGAGAACTGTTCTTTCTCGAATCATCCAGGAGAGCGTTGCAGCACATCAGTCTTGGTCAACGTAGAAGACGAAAACAAAAGTTGGCAGGTATTGCACGTCAAAACAGCTTCTTGGTTCTTTTGTCCTTTTGACAAAAAGAAACAGGCGAGGTCCAAGTGAACAGTGAGAGGAATGACGAAATCCTTGGACACAAACACACCAACTACACGCACAGCAGTACAGCCAAACCCTTTGTCGCCAATACACAACTAAAATCACAACAAAGGAATATGCTTTGTACACTACCAACGAAACTGCAGAAATGTCGAAAGTTGAAACAGACTTGTTTCTCGGCCTAATGTTGGCATTCAAACTTCCGGACACGAACTTTCTGCTTGTAGTGGTAGTACTTCAGGTACTGACGCGTGGGCTTTGGTAGTGGCAGGTAGTTGAGCCCGTCATATGTGCTTGTTCCGCAGATCACAGCGCGACACAAGTGTTGAAGCGAAAATGGGAACGACCTGTGCAGCGGACGTGTCAACATCGGCTCAAAGAACATGCAACAGCTGGGATCCTTGTAGTGTTCAATCAGCCCACACACCGTGTCTGACGCATACACGCCGGGGTCATGCGAATCAAAGCTGAACTTGTGATTCCACTGTTCTATTCTCGCGTGCAGTGACCTTCCGTAGCGCCGAAAACTGACGGAGAAGAGAAACTCCTCTTGCGCGCTGTCGCGAAGCAGGAACGTTCCCTCTGGGCGATTCTCGAGCAGTTTCTCCGCTTCGTATCGGTCCATAACGCCCCAGTAGAAGCTGCAGTTGGTAATGGTAAGCAGATCCGGAACCAGACAGTGCATGTAGTCCACTTGGGTATGAACAGTGCGGGGGATGATGCCCGTCCACACCGGTCGGGTGAGCAGTTTGTTGGAGGATTCATCGAAGGAGTCATTTGCAGGACTGACATTGACGTTGCTTGGTGGTCCGATTGTACATTTGCTTCGAATACAGGCGGCCAGATCTGCGATTGTATTGCCGTGCGCCCCGTCACCACTGCTCTTGCGAGAATGTATTGGGCTTCCACCACGAAACCTGTAGCCAATTTGAGATTCTGACACTTCGATTCCCGTTTCAATGTCCCGACGTCTCAGCAGCATGCGGATTTCGTCTATGTCATTGAAAGAGTCTCCGAGGTCAGTCAGTTCCAAATTTCTGGCAGCCAATTCGTCCAGGAGCTCCTTTGGAGGAAGCTCCTGCACTTCTTGTAGCTCCACGGTTTTCTTCAACCAGTCCACCATCTCTTCGGAAAGTGGGTCATTGGTCGCGAGACTGGACGGGGGCGCTGGAACGCCAGTGGCACCTCCGGTTGCGCCACCTGCACTGAACACAACTCCCGGTCCCAACACATGATCCTCAGTCCTTCTGTACCCCGTGCAGACACACGTGGTGGTATCCGGAGTTTTGCATGGCTCTGGTAATCCGTGATCTTTTCCCTTCTTGAACCTCACCATACTGACTGGCAATTTCTTTCTCAGACTGAAAGAATTCCAAAATGTCTTCCGCCTTTTCTGTCCTTCTTTGCTGCTTGTGCTTTTGCTGCTTTTGTCGGTCTTCTTCTTTCTTCTGAACGGCAACGTCCTCGAACGACGGAACGGACTCTTTTCTGGATCTGAAGTCGAGCCTGATGCCGTTGCTTCTGTGTCTTTCGAATCACTCGTTTCGATCTCGAAATCATCAACTGCTCCTTGGCTGAAAGGTCTTCGGTGGTTACTGCCAGCAGACAGTTCAGCATTGGTGTCAACACTTGCTGAATCACTCGCTGTTGCAGCTGCTGGGACGAATTGATCCCAGAGACTTTTACAGGTGGATTTTCCCTCCGATTGATCGCTTGAGCTGTTTACACACTCATCGTGATCGCCGGGATTTTTACCGGCCATCGTTGGATCTTCTTCTGGAGTTACATCGTAGATTTTCTGCCTGAAGTGAAGCAAATTATGAAAGTAAATTTCAATTGCAGAACTTCGCCACAAATTATTTTCGGGATCCAATCATGTGGATCTGGACACATCCACACAGCAATCGAGACGAAATTGTAGTCGCTCCATTCGCCCTTTATAACTCCCTTTACTTCCATTATTTGCCATACTTTTCAATCCTAACCACACAAAGCTTGAAACGCCTGTGAAATAAATGTTCTCCGATCGTTCTGAACTTGGCAAAGGAGTGAAATACCTCCAATATTTGGCTGCTTCTCACACCGGAAATGGTCCTGTTGTGCTGTCAATAAGACCGGCGCACGGCGTGGGTTGGGCCGATCGGGCTGCGTCCTCCCAATACAGATGCTTACATTTGTTTCTAAAGTTAATCTGTAAACAGTGCACAGCACCTTTGTCCATGCATTGTTACTTTATATATCTTTGTCAGTCGGAGGTACTGCAGTAATTGAACTGATGCGCATATTTTCAGGCGAGAATACTTCTTTGTATAGCATTTTACAAAGAGGTGTTTGAATGAGTTCGTCCAATCAGACGTGAACAATTTAGGTCAGCTACTCTCGTGGCGGGAGATCCGACCTGTCAACAAAAAATGCCTGCGAAGAAACGAGAACAGCGCTATGGCCACAGTGATGGTCACAACAGTTGTTGCTTCAACGCGAGTGGAAGGTCAGTAGTTAATTTTTCATTGTAGAGTCTACTGTTCACCGTCCATGTCAGTGGAACATTGCTGCATTCAGACCTGGGAAACAGGAATCTGGTAATTGTTCACAACAAAATAGTCTAGATCTGGATCCTGCTTTTAAAAAACGGAGGATTCCTGAGCACTGGCTCTGGCAAAGGGACACCTTCTTCTCAAAACTCGCTTCTCCCTGGGAAGGGCCCAAAGTTTTGTCTCGTTTTGCCTTTCCCCCAACATTAGATTTGTGGGTGGATTGAAGGTGCGGAAATTGACAAGCAACTAAAACAGGACCTTCGCTTGCTTTTCGTTCACATCGTTGCACCTGAAACATTTTCAACAAGCCTTGAAGAGCAGAGTGTTTTTGCGTGTCTTTCTTTTCGAATTTGAATGCCAGAATCAGGTCGCGGGGAGAACCAAAGAGCAGCTCAGGTGTCGTTCGATTTGAACAATCTGGTTCACTATGGATTGGTGCAAATAAAACGCAATTTGCCTGATCTGGATCGATCCACAGCAATCGATCAAAGAGAATGCCAGACGGATTGTCTTCCCATTGGAAATAGCCGTCCGAATCAGCAAATCGAACAGCACCTCACGTTTTGTTGCAGTCGCCTGGTGACAGGAGGAAGCGATGGTGACGTGCGGATTTGGAGCTGGGCCAGCTTTGAAGACGATGATGCAGAATCCTTCAAGATCGGAGAGTGTGTTTATGCACTTGCTGTTTCGGTACGAGTTGGAGGCCGGATCCCTCGGAAAACGCTTGCATTTTGTTTTCAAGCCCGCGATCTCTTTGGCTGCGGGAGGCTCTTTGTGCGATCAATGGGCGCGTTCCATTTTTGTTCTGCTTTCATCAGGGAGCGCTTCATGCAACAATACCCCATTCGAACTGAAAACAAACACACCATGCATCTTGTTTCAGGACGAAAAGTTCTTCACCGCGTCCGATGACAGCAGTGTGAGGGCCCACCTGATGTCGGACGGATCACAAGATGGAGTTTTGCTCCGTTTTACTGCACCAGTCACGCACATGTGCTTCAACTCCACAGGCAGAAAACTGTTTGCAGGTGCAAGGTAACAGCGCTACAACGCACGACTCAATCAGCGTCCAAGTTTCATTGACCTGGTGTCCGAGACCGGCACCAAGGCCAAATTCGAACCTCGGAAAAGCAAAGCAGAGCACCAAAACTGCTTGTTTCTTTGTTTCAGTGACTTTCACGTGAAGATGGTGGATTTGGACTCCAACATACAAACGCTGTTTCAAAATCACGAGGCCCCAGTACTCAGTTTGGCAGTTCATCCGAACGAAAAGTATTTGGTATGTGCAACAAGTGACGTTTCTGTTGTGTTTTTGTCCCAGAGTGACACTCATTGAACGCTTGTTCTTTGCAGGCATCGTCGAGTTGTGATGGAACGGTTAAAATATGGCAAATAGAATCACAAAGCGTTGTCAAAACCTTGAAGATTCTGCCAAAGTCAAACGATTTCAGGTGAGTGAATTTTCCATCAGCCCGTTCTGTGATCATTTGCGGCCACCAGTGAGACTTGCTACTTTTGTCATTTTCCATTACAGTGCATCTCAAACATTGTGCCGTATGGCATGGACAAAAGACGGCAAGGTGAAGAAGCGAAACTCTCATTTCGAAACGCTTCAGTCAGCCATCATTCCAATTTTGATCTTTCACAGACAAATTTCGTTTGGCTTTTCCACAGAATCTCGCTGTGCCGGTGGACAAGGAAGTGAAAGTGTACAACAGTGAAACTTGGGATGTTGAATTTACTCTCAGCGACAACAAAATTAAAGAGGTACATTTCACAGCAGTCCTGATTTTCATGGAGAGAGGGATTTCCCCCCCCTGTATTTTTCACTGGCGTCGCCAGTTTAACTTGCAAACTTGTTTTACAGGTGGTCAGTATCGTCAGCATCTCACCCTGTGGAAATTACGTGGCGGCAGGATGTAGAGACGGGGCCATCATCGTGTGGGATCTGAAGAAGAAACATTGCACCAACAGGTGCAGTCAACGCGCACGTTTCATGTCGAATTGTGTGTCAGTGTTGGGATTCGCATGAACGTCTGCTTGTTGTCTTCAGTGACAACATTGGATCGAAGTCAACACCAACTTCACTGGAATGGAATCCGAACGGGAAACTGGGGCTGGTCTGCATAGACAATCAAGGAAGCATCAACGTCTTCGAAGGAATCGTCACCAGTTCAGAATCAACTGTCAAGGTACCACAACTTGCTCGTTAGTTTTTACTCACACCGTGACACGGTCGGACGTCATTTGATGTGGTTTGTTTTGGTGACTTGTGTTTACCTCTTGTACGCATGGGTTGTTTCCACTTTTCAAGAAGCCGGACAGCGACGTGGCGCTCGCTGACCAGTACGCCGATCTATTCGACGATGACGACGACGAAGCACTGCTCGCCGCGACGTGTCAGACGGAGAGCGAGATCGCTAGCGCGCAGCAGCACCAGTCCTCCACAACCAAGATTGCGGACGATGACAGCGATGACGATGAGATGGTGATACAGAGGAAAAAAATTCGTCCAGAGGACGAGGAATCCAGGGGTGAGCAAGTCAAGCGCTACAGGTTGCCAAAGGAAAACAGGCGCGTTTAGCTTGGATTGGGACCCATCAGTTTAAATTGAACGAACATCGTGCAGCCACTGTATTTTCGCTGAACCTCCGAATGATAATACATTCGAGTGGTCCCTGTTGCTGGATGTCGCGCACAACCCCCGTCCTGCCCGTTTGCGCAGACTCGACCTTCAGCGGCCCGCCGACTCGCAGCGCCGAGTTGAGCGAAGTGGACCGGATCGTGGACGGAGACTCGGCAGCGGCACCAGAAACGAAGCCAGAACCGACCATCATCTACAGAGGCATCGAGCCGACCCCGCTGCAGGAACCATTCCAAGCCGGCTCCACGCCAGAACACCTCTCACACCGTTTCATGGTGCGCCATTTCACAGGTTTTCTCCTGATGCAGTGTTCCATGCCTTCATCAGGAAGTCTTGCTTTTATTTGTCAGAAGTATCGCCGTTCCCGGACAGAGGTTGATCACAGCACATGCGCGTGTTTCAGGTGTGGAATTCAGTGGGTCTCATCCGACAGTACAACACTGACGAGGAAAACTCGATCGACATCGAGTTTCACGACACGTCGACGCATCACGCGATGCACGTGAGCAACACGATGAACCACACGATGGGCGACCTGTCGGCGGAGGCGGCCGTCCTCGCCTGTGAGAGCGACGACGACTCTCCGAGTAAACTGGTCTGCATGCACTTCTCGTCGTGGGACAACGTGAAGGAGTGGAGCGTCGCCATGCCTGACGACGAGGACATCATGGTGCGTTGGTCTCCCAGGGGGAGCCTCATGTTGACTGTCAATCAATTTTGAATGAATTGGGCTTCTGGGGCTCTTGAAATTGAACCCAAGACAACTTGATCGGTTTTTGTGTTGTGATTCTGACTCGCTGCACTTTCTTGAACAGGCTGTCACAATCGGAGAGGGTTGGCTTGCTGTGTGCACTGAGAAACGTCTGGTTCGCATATTCACACTGGGCGGTGTTCAGAAGGAGATGTTCTCGTTGCCTGGTCCCGTGGTGTGCATGTCCGGCCACGGCTCTCAGCTCATGGTCGTCTACCACAGTGCTACAGGTTCTTTTGTTCACTTGTTTGGGAAAGAAATGTCAAAACAGTTTCACTCTTTCATGCGCGTTGTCTGCCGCATTCATACGATTCCATTCTTCTTTGCAAGGGTTGCCTGGTGAGCAGTGCATGAGCATTCAGTTGATGAAAGTCATGGGTGCCAAGAAGAAAACTTTCATCAGTGGAGACCGACTGCCACTGTCCGTGAAGGCTCGTCTGGCCTGGTTGGGGTCTGTTTTTTTTCTGTCTCTTGTCCACTTCGGAACGTACCTACTGTTGGTGACGTCTATCCAGTCACAAGTTTATTTTCTTGCAGATTTTCGGCAGAAGGAACTCCTTTCTACGTGGACACAGCTGGGATTGTCTCCATGCTGAACAAAAGTTTTGGCAACACGTGGATTCAGGTGGCCGACACCAGGAAACATGTGAGTTGCATTCCTTGTACTTAGTGTTTTGTGCGAAACAGGCAACCTCACTTTGTAACTTTTCGGCTTGTTCGTTTGCAGTGCAAAGGGAAGTCGGACCACCAATTTGTCGTCGGTATACACGAAAACCCAACGCAGCTGAGGTGAGGCCACCCCTTCTCTGACGAGCATGTCTCCAGTGGACATAGTTTAACACAAGGGGTGAATTTGTCTTACTCAACTGCGAGCTTCATCCTTGACGGACCATGTCGAATGGATTTGTATTTTCGCAGGGTGATTCCGTGCAAAGGATCCAGGTTCCCGCCAACACTGCCACGACCTGCGGTTCACATCCTGAAATTTGAGTTGCCGCTGTGCGACCTGAGCACCGAGAAGGGACAACTGGAGGTGCGCGCGTGTCTCAAATAGAAACGCGAACACATTCGGACGAATGGGCTTGCAATTGATGTTTCGTTGTTTTGGCAGAACACGTACTGGCAGAAGGTGTTGTTCAGCGGCCACTTGGACCACCTGGCGGCGGAAGGTTACGACGTGGACGACGCCGCGCGGGAGGAGGCGGCGCTGCCGCAGCAGGAACTGCTCCTCAAGATGTTTGCCGTGAGTTCGGCTGCCCGTGCACGCTGTTCTTCCCACCATACAGGACTACGGACTGAAACATTTCTGAAATTGACCAGAATGTCAACCAGTTGTCATTGTCATGTGGTGCCTCGCTTTGGTGTTTCAGTTGGCGTGCAAGTCTGAGCACGAGTTCCGTGCCGTTGAGCTGGCGGCGCTGCTGCCGAGTCAACACGCCGTGCAACTCGCCATCAAGTACGCGAGTCACCGCAGCCTCCTGCCGCTCGTGCAGCGCCTCAACGACGTGAGTTTTCCTGCTGCGCCGACCGCATGAAGTCAATCGTCTACTCACCAACATGAAAGGATTTGTTGCTGTATTCGCTGCAGGTTGCACGAGCGAAAGCTGAAGAACAACTGCAGAATGAAGATGAGGAAGAAACGGAACAAGCGCCAAGGTGCTGCTCATTTGCAGACGTTTTCCATTCGGCGCATCTACGTACTTTCCTCACTTTGGGGAAACTGGCTTGAAAGAGAACGTGGTTTTCCCATGCAGTTTGACGTGCAACTTGATGTAACTTTTAGCAGAGTTCTGCGGGCGGTGCCGGCAGCGGCGCCGGCGCGCACAGCGGCGTCAGACGACGAGATGGAGGCGTCGGACGGCGCCGGCGCCGCGGACGTGAGCGCCGACATCTACGAGGAGCTCGACGATCAGGATCAGGAGCAGGACGAGGAGAAAGGTGCTTCATTGTGCTCACTTTCATGCTGCAGTCACAAATTTGCCAGCATGTTTTTGGGTTCCTGTTCCACGAATTCTCAGCAAGAAAATGGAAACGAACTGTCAAAATATCTTTACGAGTACTACCAGATCCGTACAGCACAACTGTAGTTTTGTAGGAAAGAGGTGTGTGTTGCCTCTATTGTTTCCAAATGTATTTCAGGCCCAATGCTGAAGCTGAAAACGCGGGAGCAAGACTCCGCGCCGCCGCACAAGCCGCTGTCGCAGGTCGGACAGCAGCGCAAGAACCCGTTCCGCCTCGGCTCCCAGGTGACGCCCAAGGCGGCGCAGGGAACCAGCGTCTTCGACTCGATGCAGCGCAGCAGCTCCAAGTCCAAGTCGCTCCCAACCACGACCGAGATCAAACCGAAACCCATCAAGCTGAAGAAGCAGGTGAGACAGAACATTGTTGCAGGCAACCGGATTTACAAGTCTGAATGAGCACAATATGGTTGATTGGCACGCGGGTCATGCAGCCTACTGTCACTGGTGCTGCGCCTGTGTCCTGTGTTATTCTTTGACCCAGTCAAAACAAACCAATGTTTATGACGTTTTCTTTTGACGTAACATCAGGCATATTGGTGACAGTGTTTTGTGTGCTTGTGCGGTTCTCCAATAACTGTTTCTTTTGCAGCATGAGAAGTCGCAGTCTTCTTTGTTTGGAAGCAAAAAGTCAGTCAAGGAAAACATCAGTAGTCAGGACGAACCCTCTCCCTTTGAAACGTAAGTACAACCTGTGTACTTGTGGTCAACCTGAGAAACCAACAGCTCGGATTCTGAATTTGGAGACGTTTTGTTGCTTGTTGCTGTTGACTGACATGGTCAGGCGAAACAAACTTGTGAGATCCTTGCAAAACTAAGGTGCACAGGTCTGCCTGCATTTTCTCTCCTTTTCTGCGCTTTCAGCTTGACAGGTGAGAGCGAAAAGAAGCGGAAACGAGACGAAACTGAAGCAGCTGACAAAACAGAAACTGAAGATTTGTCTGAGAGCGCGGCGAAGAAAAGGCCACTGTCCACCAACGACAAACTGTCAGCATTTGCCTTCAACAAGAGCTAACATCGAATGGCCGGAAGGTCAGTGCTCTTTGCTGTTCCCCGTTTTTCAGCGTGTTGAAATGCAAGGATAGTTTGTGAACGGCAACTCGATAAAAAAAAAAGAACGATCGCGAGGAAGATTGCGCCTGATCAGATTGCGCAGAAGGCAAAGCTGTTTGTTGTTGACGATGGTCTGACCACAGATTCGGACTCTCAACTTTGAATCAAAATTCATTGAGAAAATAAAGATGTTGCGAGGATATTTTGTGTACCTTTATTTGAAATTGAATGGAGTGAGACGATTGCTGTGAAAACACAGAAAACGTGAGCAGCTCACTTTTGCATCCTGGTGGCATTTGGCTGAAGAAAGGTCAGTAGGACTTGCAAATTGCAGTTCCCACTGTTTCTACATTCCACCAGTCGGCAACCCAAACACAGTCAAAAATTGTGCTGGATTGAACTCATTGTAACAATTGTAACACCTCACGTTGATCATTGACGAAGGCGGGCCTTTCCCTGAAATTTGATGAACGGAAATGATGCAAAATTCCTGCAGTTTTGACGGCAACAAATACTTGGCCGCATTTTACAGCAGCGCACAACATGCCAAATGTTGATGCGTTTGTTGTAACAGGACCCATCATTTGCTTCACAACCGTTACATCTCAATCATAAATTTTAATCGGAAATTTAATGACATTGACAGGTTGTCATTGAGTGCCTTTTTGAGTGATGACTTTGCCAGCGATATTGTTTTCACATTTTGTCTGTGTTGGAAACGCGTTAAAAGTTTGGCGAACATCCTGCGACCGCAAGGTGAAATCTGGCATTTGGATGATTGTCGCAACTAAATCAGCTTTGACCAATTTGAGTGCCTACTTTTGTTGTGAACATTTCTTGTACAGACTCTATGCATCATATAAGTTTGGCAAAAAGTCCCCAGGGTTGATACGAGTACAATCAGTGTGTGAACAAAACTCCACACACCATGAGACACGTTTTGTCCTGTACAGTTCAGTCACTCGTCTGCTCATCTCGAGGCAATGCTGTTTTGTACACCAGGAAAAAACACATAAAAACTGTATCTACAAAACTATAATGTCGTGAATGTCATTTGTTCCTTTGACTTTCATTCTGTGGCACTCGGGAGGCACATCGAGTGAAGTGGGTCTCTTTGCGCTGCCGGATCTGTTGTGCGACGCTTTGAGAACAGGCGCCGCTTTCTTCTTGACGTCCTTTCCGCGGCTGTTCTGCCTCGAGCCCTGTTTGGAGGTCGTCTCGACCCCAGAATCGGTGAGGCTGCTGTTCTCGTCGTCCGAGAGGGAGATGATTGAGGACGGGGAGCGGAGGCACGCCGAGACCGGGTCCTGCGGGGTCACGATCAAACCCGCGCCGCCTCCTCCGCCGCACAGACCCGCCCCGTGCTCCGAGCGTTTTCTCGGCCCCACAACTACTTTGTGAGCAAAATCGTCCGCGAAGGCTCTGTTGATGTGGCTATTGTTCTTTCTGTTGAGAACGCGGGGATGGCTTTTGTGCAGCTGGTTGTTGTTGTGCTCAGGGCTGGAGGTTGGAACTGGCTGCTGGGGGTCGGGGTAGCGCTTGCAGCCGAACTCGCTCTCCTGGTACTGAGGCTTGCCACGGTGATGATGTCCCGACGTCGCTTCTGACGGGCACACCTCTTGAGCTTTCGTATGGTCCGGAGATCTGAAAAGATCGCCGCAACGCTATTCACCGTTAGTGACAATTTTATGCTCGCGAACTGCTCGATTTGAGGACGGCCATTGTTTGCTTTGGTTTTTGAATTCCTTTCCGTCCATCAAAAAAAGATTTTGCAACTGAATCGTGATTTGGAGACAATACCTTTTGCACAGATAGATGAGCACCATTGTGAGGAGGAATATGATGAGGAGCCCGACTCCCAGACACGCCCACACAGCGACCGCGTCTGGAATGGTCAAGGTTTTCACAATCAGACAGCTTCTGAGAAAACTGAGGAGAATGAGACGGTCGGATTTGCTGTGTGCGTGGTGTGCTGTGGAAAAAATCTCCATTTTCGAGAACAGAACCCGAAGTTGCAAGAATGTAAAATCTCGAGACAACGCGGTGGATGTGCGAACACTCGCTGAAGTGGAGTGAGCCAGGGGCCACTGGTTGATTTCAAACCGTAGAGAAGGGAAGGGGCGCTCTGAGCTCTTGGTGGTGCGCACCGTTTCCGTGGAGGATGTGCCACGTCTCGTCGGGTTTGTGTTCGCTGCCGTCCTCGTTCACGATCCGGTAGCCGCGCACGTCGGGCGGCGGCGTGATCATCATGATCGCCATCTTCTTCGTCGGTGCTTTGGACGCCGCCTCCACATCGGCGGCGTTGGAATTTGTCCTCACTTCCTGGTGATCACCCTGATCACCCTGCTGTTTGACGCGGGAGGTGGGCTCGGTGTCGTTCGGCGCGGAGGTGTTGACCGGCTCGGGCTCGGTCTCCGTGGGCGGGTAGGGCGGGAAGTCGACGTCGCCCAGCACGTGTTCGCCCGGCAGGAAGACGGGGTGCGTACCGTCCGTCGGGGTGTTGAGGCGCGGTGGGCCGCACGCGAACCGACTTTTCTCTGAAAGAATGAGAAGGTTCAGTATGATCGTAGATCCGCCGTGCTTCTTTGATACCTTGGCTTCAAATGCAGTCGTCACGGAGACAGTCTTTAGGAAGGTGCGAGGTGGTGTCTCCAGTGACAGAATTTCAATGCTGTTGCTTCAGTGCTCGTGCAGACCCTCTTTATCGCAACGAACGTTTGTGGTCTATGGGATTTCAACTTCAGCAATGCTCTGTCAGCTATTTGCTTGACTTTGAACCTCAACACAGAAAACCAGACCTTCCCTACCGCCCACAGCCACAGATTGACAGAAACGCGTAACGGATGCATGTCACTTTGCACTTGTTGCGGGACAGCACATTGTGCTCAAATAGCACCGATGGCGAAAAGGCGGATAAATAAATTTGGAACAGGAGTGATTGAAAATGGCCCGCAACTGTGTACAGGTTGGGTGAGAAAATTGCAGCGTTTCCAGCAATTTCGTGTCATTTGAAAGCGTCGCGTTTGGGATAATACAAACAAGGCCTGGGGAGCAGCGATGGTCGGATCGTAAAACACGCGCGTCGCTGCGCTGTGGCTCCGGACCATCGGGACGCAGGTCGCGGCCCAGGCTCACCAACCATTATCATGAAATGCGCTAATTTTTCCAATAATTAAGGCCGAAACGTCGAGCGAGATTCAAGTGCCTGACATTTATGGATTTCGTTTGAGGACATTTCGCCTTTTTTATGTTCTTGTGTTTGATTCTAACAGCAGAAACAAGATGTTGATGAGGCCAGCACCTCGCATCCCACAGATAAATGGGGCTTTGAAGTTTTGAACATGTTTGACGCCCTCAACTTCCATCAGGACCACCCCGCAGTTTGACCACACTGCTGCCACCCACCACTGCCAACAGACAGCTTTGGTTTCAGGGTGAAGGTTAGTTCCAAGGAAGGACCCTTGTTGTCTTTGGGGTGGTGGCAGCATGGACACGACTAGACCCTCGACAGGTCAGGTCCCAAGGTGCCGCACTGTCAACCGCGAGGAACCGCGCACTTTCTTGGTGCAGCCTTCTTGTTATCTGCACAAATTTGTGTCGTTCTTCGTGGTTTTGCACAAGTTTTCTTGCTCTTGCTGAGAAATTTGGTCCATTTCCACTCCATGGCGAGTTACGAAACTCAGAAAAGGGTCTGGTTTACCCAGGAAGGTCGACGTACCTGGGACGCACTCGTAGATGATCTTGAGGAAGGAGGCGGGTCTGTAATCACACGACTCGATGTAGGTTCGTTTGACTTGCAGGTCGCAGTAGCCCAGTCCGCAACACTCCATCGTCGTGTTGGTCAGGGCGTAGCACTTGTGGTCCCGGGTGGTCTGTGGAAAACGACAAGGGGACTGCAGGCGTGCATGGTTTGAACGAAAGACTTCAAAATGTGGCTATGAGTGCTTGAGTTGAGTTGAAACGGAATCGCGTCATCAGAATGGACTCGTACGTGTTCCGGAGTGTGTGTGCATGGTGTGAAATTCTGCACTGGTGAACATATTCGCAGAGGTCGTACCTTGATAAGGTCCCTGCACATGCCCCACCTGCTCCTGCCATACCCTGCCTCCTCGATCTTGAGCACCATCCCTGGCTCGCAGTGGATGTCCACGATCGACTGGTGCTCGTCGTCGAAGCACACATAGTACACTGCAAACAAACGTAAATTAGGGTCAATGAAATTCTGGTGCAAGAAATACGAGTAATTTGCGTACCAATCCAGAGAACAATGTGGAGGTTTGACACACCCTTCATTTTCCCCAATTGCCAGAAAAGGGGACGGTGACCAAATGGTATCAGGGCCACCGATCTGGGATTTGGGGCACGTCGCAGAAGGACCAGACGTATTTGCTAAACTTCCGTAATGTTTCTCTTGTCCTTCCTTCCATGGCAGCGAACAGAAAACACAAGGGAAAACACACACGAAAGTGACGTTCCTTGTCGATTCACTCAAGTGTGTGTCGTTTGGTAATTCATTACTTCAATGACTTCAGACCCGCAAAGATCTTGCGGGAAGAACTGGTGAAGCGCGTCACGACAGGAACTTCCCATTAGCTCGACGAGAGGCAAACACAGCCAGACACGGGTCTGATCAGACTCAACAAAAGTCACTGAAGACGCTGCACAAACGCCGCAGAAGGGTCACTGGGATCTTGCAAGTTGCAATTAGACTGAAGCTGTGAGGAAGTGTGGAAGGCTTTGCAGCCTTGTCAATTGCGATACAAATCCTTGTAGGATTAAAGGAAGGTGTAGAATGGCTACATTGCTCGCGGAACCGTGTGAAATCCCACGTGAGACCGTAGCTGGTTTCTTTGCCAAGCTTTTCTTTGACGGACTCACCGAAAGCTTGTACATTAGAACATAAACGACACGCAGTGAATGGAAACCCTGTTACCTTCAAACGGTTTCCAGATATTTACGAGTATATGTTGGGAGGTGCTGGGAAATTGTGTTCAGACGAAACACGTGCGTTGACGTTACTTTTCAAGATTGCCGAAAATTCCCTGAACCTACTGTAATGGACTCATGTTTGAGCTCATGGTTCGCTGTGGGGCAGAGCTGCACATCTATCACAAGATGTTGGCGCGGAAGGAACGTTGAGCAATTGATCTGAGACAGGACACCTCCCCGGGGATATCAGTGCAAGAATTTTTTTGACATTGGGTGCAGACGCTGACCTTGTCCGGTCCTGTTGTCGCCTCTGTCCGCGGAGTCCCAATTCATCCTGAGATGGTAATTTAAGATAGGTTCTCGGGACAAGGGTGCTCAGTGTCTCATCAGATGCGCTTCAGGCTACGACAATCCCCGAGCTGCACGCAGTCAGTCGACTGCGCTTGCTCACTCACTCGGCAAACAATGGGCTTGTCTGGAATTGGATTTGACTCTCTTTAGCGCGTTGACTGTGCAAAGGCACCTGCAGATGATTGCTTTGGAGCATTCTTGTGTGTGCGCAGCAGCCATGCAGCAGCCTTCGTTTAAGGTTTGTAGTTTTCATGAAATGCCAACGCAGCTGTGGTTGAGAAGCACACGGCGCTGCTCTTGGGAAAGGTCACGCCCACGAGGCGAGAATTTTAAACGGATCGGAATGACCACATTGCCAGCAAATCAATGTCCCGAGGCAGAAAGAGATCAGGCGATGACGTCCCCGGGGATGAACACTAAACTTCGTTGGTTTCCAGTCAGGTCACAGTGGAGTTGTGCTCAAAACCAGGTGCCAAAGTGTCGACATCGACACAAACAACCGACGCACCTGGTGAACTACAACACAAATACATTCCAGACTCCCCAGAAGAACCAGGAGCCATTCAGAGTTGCTTGCGAAGTGGGGCTGAACCTTCCAGACAAGTTTGACAAGTCGAAAATCTTTTCTCGTTCGACATGAATCTGGTCTGTGAGAGACGCTCCACAGCACATCACGAAAGCCGCATCCTTGGAAGACTAATTAGACAAGGAAATACAAATGAACCAGAATTTGATTTGGTTGCCAGAAATGACAAATGTAATTTTGGAAGCGTGTTTCCCCGAGGCTGAGAAATGCGCACGCTGGGCTGCGAAAGGAACGAAGGCAACCTGCAGAAAGCCTGCAGGAAATGTAGACTTTTGACATTCAGTGAAGGGATTTCTCAACTTTCCTCCCTCACATATTGCGGACCCCTGCTGCTGGGCGAAGGAAATGATTAGATCCGCGTCGCACAATAGAATGTCGGCTGAAGAATCATCTCATTGGCGTCAATACCGGGACAAGAGATCAAAAGTTTCCTTCCCATCTTGAGCTGAATGCCCAATTCTGGTCAGTATGGATCGGACATCTAATAGACGGAAGATGGGCGCTCATTGCATGTCGTGTCACGCGGTATCGCGGTGTGATCAATGTGCATTAGATCAGACCGCGGGACGGGACCTGTCTCCAATAAAAGCCGCATCCCTCACCCCGTGTCCCCCGCACATATGCCGTTTTCGCTCTTTGGGCCTTAACAATCCGGACATGATTACACTTCTGTCAAACTGTGCAAGGATGCAAGATGAAACAAGTGGAATAAATCATCTGGGTTTGGTTGGTGCCCTCAGAAACTGGATTCCGAGAACGACAATGGTCGAGTCCAGAAAACTAATTGAATTCCATCCCGTTGTCAGCGGAAGTCCACCAGAGTTCTCATTTCGGGTCTGAATAGATCTTCCATGGAAACAGTCGGAGTTGCATTGTTGCAACGCAGGGTGTTTACAATCCAGGAAATAACGTTATTCAATATCCCTTGAGATACCGCGTGCGCCCGAAAAGTTTTTCTGGTGAATAAAAGTCTGCAGATCTAAACTTCTGGCCATATATAACGCTGCAAGATTCCTTGTACAAGTGAACCAAATTAGCGCGATTATTTTCTTTCGGTGCATGCAATGCAATTATTGTGAGTGCGACCGAGTTGGGCGCTGCAACGTTCCCGACGTCGACCAATGCAGTCTTCGGGCTTTTTGCAGCCCACGAGAAGCTGGTTTTCCTCAGGTTTTGTGACCACTCCCCGCTGATGTCCTCCGAACAAGACTGTGTTTCTCTCTGGCTCCAAAGAAATCACGGCTGATGGCTTCCAATGTGATGCTGCTTGTTGCTCGACGAGACAGGGTTGCAGACCCATCAATATTTCAGGTACAATCTCGATAGTCATGATTTATCACGGCATAAAGTAAGTGTCCAGAAGGAAATGAAGCTTCCTGGGTGATAAATTACAAGTGGTTTCTCAGTCCAGGACCCAACAACACCACTGGGACACTTTACATCTGAAGCCTTAAATTTCTCATAAGGTTTCGTTCGTGATGGGTGTATAAAGGGGGCGGGAGGCCGTTGGTGGCAGATTCCTTGTGCAGCAGTCCGAATCGTTCAGGGATTCGGGCGCTGCCAAGTGGTCATTCATGGCACCTATTTGTGAGTCTCGGCCCGAGAGAAACTCAGATGTTCCTCACAGAAAAAAGAGATGTCTCACTTTGTTCGCAGGACTCCAATTTGTGTGGTGTTGGTCTTGAGAGAAAAGTTCTTTCCTTTCACGGTCAGCAACTAGAAACCTTTTCATCTGGTGAGATCTTGTTCGACAGGTCATACATTCCAATTCATTTTCTTGAGGAGGGGATGCACGCAGCCTTCGAGACGAAGTCATCACGGCTGCCTTGATGCCAAACGAGAAACTGTCTTTTGCTTTTAGAGAATGAGAATCCTCGTAATTTGTTTCGAGTTTAACCTCAATTTGGAGAGGCCAATCCTGGGCTGGGTCCGATACTTTGTGTTGTTAACTGCGGTTCATAAATCACAGGAATCTTTCCATGTTGGCTGTTCATATCTCCGCCTGCCGTGTGAGACTTTTGTTTGACCCAGTGCGGCAATGTTTCGGGGGCGATAAGGCACTGCAGGCCCGCGTGTGCATGGGCTGTTGCTCTGAGCACGCGTAATCGGCAAAAGGCACACGACTCGTGGGGGGAACCTGCGCGGGTCATCAGGCTGTTCCTTTATGAACCAATTTTACAATGTGGGTCACAACCCATGGTCATCCGGAGACCTCGTCAACTGGTTGCAGCTTGTACAGATCAGCATGTGTCATCATTAAAATGCAGGCGTGGAGAAACTTGATGCCCGAAAACAACAAATGGTCTGACGAAGAAGCCTAAACTTGAGTACAAGCTCTTGTCACTAAGCCTCATCTACAAATCTCCAGACTCATTGATTCTCTTAGATTTTGATTTGATGTTGCCGCAAAGGTCGACGAGCCGTCAACTGCGTGCACACATAGATCTACTAGCACGACGTGTTTGTTGTGCATCTCTAGAACATGCCTATGACATTCAAGCGAGGTGTTCTGTGTTCCTCGCTCCCATACGAGTGGCAACTGAGTGCTTTGTCATCTAATTTCCTGTTTTCACCTTTGAAAAGCAGGAATTCTTCGAACTCAGAAGGGATGAGAAAACCATCAGTTTTTAAATTCCTTTGTGCAAGTATGCTTGCAATAAACTAAGGAGCTGCTTCTTTGCCCGTGATGGGAACATTCATGAAACGTTATGAGATGCTTATGGGTTTGACAAGGGATGCTTATCTTTGATGTACAGGGCTTTTCATGAGGCAATGATGGTGGTGGATGTTTGAACTCAATTATAAAGATCATAAAACTCTTCAGAAAAAGAGGATTACGACCAAATCAGTGCGGAGTCAAAGCCGCCAGATTGAATTCCGAGTGAACAGATGCTGGCAAATCCTGTCACCCAAAATATTTTCGGACAAAAGAACCACGTATGGGGCAAACAGGATAGACCCCAAGAATGTCATTCTGCTTGCGTGTCGACAGACTGGATGAAAGACAATTGAATGTTCTCCCAAAGACGCTGTTCCTGCCACATGACAGAGAGACGCTCTCCACCATTCAGAGCCCATTGAAAGAATGACTTCTCTCGCTTTTCCTCTCTCACGGAAATGTTTCTCTCCTCATAAGGATGCTGCGAATAATCAACTGATTGGCCCCAACAGCTTTCCTCGTGCACCAGTGAAGCTCATCAGGCAGATGTATTCATTTGGCGTTTTTGTACCCAATTACGCCCATTTTCCAGACGTAACAATCTCATAAATCTGCACAACAGCAAATCAAACCTCTGACCGGTTGCGAGGATTTCCCGCCGTGCATCGACCGCTCCCGTGTCTCCTGCACCTCTGGTGCAACCCTGCAACGTTGATTGTAACGACTGACAAAATCAACAGACTGCAAATTGTTGCTGTACGATAAACTTTGTGCACACTGTGAAATGACAACTGTTACAGAAACAAGCAACTTTCTGCAAACTGAAGCAAAGGAAACAGCAGTAAAACTTGAAGTACGTTTCCCAAACAGCTCATGAAAAATTCAAGGACAGATGCGTGCTGCAACGGAGTGGTTGCTCTCTCTGTATGTCCAAGCCATGCAAACAATTCTGTTTGACGACAGGCTGGGCCCACAAGCAGGGTTGAAGCTTTTATCAGGAGCAATCAATTGTCCCCCAGGGTAAGAAGTAATTTTCTTGTTTGGCTCATTTACCAGCAGGCACACATTTGAGCTCTCCTAAACTGAGGATCCTAAATCTGCTTTGTTTCCCACTGCCTCAGCGTCACAGCATCATTCCAGTTTGGTGTAAAGGTTCATCGGTGAGGGAAAACTGACCAGTGTAAAGTTTAAACGAGAGCCCCACTCGGTTATTTCCCACATCTTTTCATTCTGAGCCTTCTGCGTGCTGCTCCTTCGGCAGAGATTTTTTCAACAAATTGCAAATGGAACTGAAAGTTCCGTCTTGTTTGTGGTCCTATCTTTGGTACAAGATAGTTGTGCACAGCAAAAACTCGCAAGTTTCTGAAGATGCCCTCCCAAAAATATCTTGATCCAGTTTGATCGCAGTTGTTCCTGAAAAGAATTTCTGTGACAAGAAGCTTTCACCCTGTCTCATTAAATTCACTTCGACCTTCGACGCTGTCGATACGTATCAGAAGTGAAGAAGCATCCACGGAGACGAAATGCGCTCCGTGCGCACTGAAGCCGAGCAGCGCTTTCATTCCCATTCAGAGCGGCCTCTCACTCTGACATACCAAGGTCCGAGTTCTTTGAACTTGTCAAATTGTGCGTTCAGAAAATCGCCCTTCCAGATTCTGCTGAGTGCGCAGAAACGGAACACCTGTTCACCAGTATGCAAGGAAAGCTTGATCAGATTCACAGACCAGACAGATTCTTCAGGACCATGGTCCCAACTCAGAAAGGCCTCAGGTGCTTCAGGAACACATTACGAGGCTCCTTCGGATACTTGTGAGAAAGTATCGCTGTGCCTGTGTGGGGATGACGAATTTGATCATTCTTTTGGTCAAATGTAGGTCACATCTCAGGTCATGTGTGTTGCAACTTTGACCTCTGTGTGACCACAGGAAGTCTGCTGTTCCATGGCTTGAAAAACTCCATTTTGACCAGTCGTGTTATGTGGTTCCCTCCGACTTTGTGGCTGTGTTTTGTCAGAGTTTTTGCCACCATGCAAACGTCATGTGAGTACCAACGGGTGCAAATCCAGTTCTTGCAGCAAATGAACATTGCTCCAACTGACATTCATCGCAATTTGGTGAGAGCACATGGTCAACTGGCACTGTCCAAAGCCTCTGTCTACCGCTGGGTGAAAGCATTCAACAATGGGTGTGGCAACTGCAAGGACATGCCTCGGAGCGGATGCCCTACGAAGCTGACTGACCAGAAACTGAACCAGATAACCCTTAAACTCAATGGCGACCGAACCCTGTCTGTGCAGAGACTGTCAACTCTTGTGAACTTGGGAGTTGGCACCACCCACAAGGCGCTCACCAAGAAGATGCTGCTCAAGAAATGCCTGGCCAAATGGACCCCGCATCACCTCACTGCGGCACAAGAGCAACAACGAGAGGATTTCTGCAGGCATCTCCTCCGACTCAAGGCCAGACAGAGAGGGTTGGTGAATGACATTGTGACAGGAGACGAGAGCTGGATGCTGTGCTATGATCCAGAATCGAAGCAGGCATCCGCCCAATGGTTGGGAGTCAGTGCGACATGTCCATCAAAGCCTCGCATGGAGTTGCGCACACAGAAGGTCATGTTGGTCAAATTTTTTGATGCAAAAGGGCTCATCTATCGAGAATTCATACCCAGGGGTCTGGGTGTGGGTGGAGCACTCCACCTCCACAGAGCCATCCACACCAAACGACCGCAAATGTGGCGCAGAGGGAACTGGTGGTTGCAGCACGATGGCGCACCCGCGCACAGATCTGATCCTGTTGTCCGTTTCCTGGAAAGGAACCACACCCAAGTGTTGCCCCACCCAGGGTACTTGCCTGATTTGGCACCCGCTGACTACTGGTTTTTTGCCAGGGTCAAATGCCACCTGAAAGGATGCCATTTTGCCAACACTGATGAGCTGTGCAGAGAAGTGGACTTGGCCATTGTGCACATCCCTCAATATGAATATGCGCATGCCATGGAACGCCTTGTGGACAGGTGGAGAGGCTGTATCCAAGCCCATGGCAAGTACTTTGAGTAGCCTACCTACCTGGCTACAGAACAGGAACCATTTCTGAACTCCTGCTCAAACTGGATTTACGGCACTCAACATGACCCTCTGACCACGCCCACTTTGGACTTTGAGATATCTGTGATAACCCACTTGTTAAAAGCTCACATGCCTCTTGTACACTTGTTCGACATTAAAGGCATCACATGCAAAAGAAAATCTGTTCATATGTCAAAAAAACCCGACCCAAATCCAGATTTTTTCAAGACTTTCCGAAGGAGCCTCGTAAACTGAGGGGTAAAGTGACTTATCATTCAGAGAGAGGACTTGGCTTCGGTTCGTCTGGGAACCATCTGGGCGTAAGTCACACTTTTGAATGAGACAGAGACGGGGTTTACCGCGAAAAGTATTTTGTTCCGATTTTCCTGGTCTATCTAGTGTTACAAAACATGGTTTCTTTGTCTTCATCCGTTCGAAGAGTATTGCTTTGAATGGATAAGCACGTCAGTTTGTCTGCGCTCCTCAAGTCATAATCCTCTCGTCAGGCCACTTGATAGGCGAATCACGCCCGTCCGTATTGATCTGCCCATAACACACACTGAAATTATTGGTCTTGGGTGTATTGAAAAGTTTCTCCCATCTCCGTGATTACAGATCAGGCAGCTTTGGAGAGCAATCTTGAGAGATTCTGTTCTGAAATATGTTTCTCGGTAAAATCCATTTTTAGGGCATCGCGGTTCTGTTTCATTGCCTCGAGGCTGTTTGAGACATTCTGCCGCTGCTTCGGAGACTCGGAGACCAGCTCATTGATTGTTGATTGTACAGTTTTTACACTGACTTTCTTCTAGAAACGCACGTTTCACAGATTTTGGCGTGTACCGAAAAACGTGATCCAACACGTGAACCAGCACAAAAACCGCAAGCAAAACTGAAAACTCCTTCAGACAAAAAAATCGCACTCGAGCGGGCGAACGTTCTCGAATGAAGCAAACGAAAGAGTTGAATCAATCAAATCTGTTGCTGAATTCAGGCTAATTTGATAAAAACGCCCCGTGGGGCAAATAAAAATTTCTGGACTCAGTCATGGCTGCCTTCAGGAGGCGAACGCCAACCAGAAGATGCATCGACTTTTAATTATGGTGTTTTGACAAGATAAAGAGTTTTTGTCTTGAGGAAAATTGCTCCAGGGACGGAACTGGTTTTGTTCAACCCACTTGTGGTTAAAACACAAGATTTACCCATCAGCAATGGAGCCTGGCGCATGTTCCTTGGTGTCAACAGCGAAGACCGGAACAATCCCATGAGATGCACGCAAACACTACATTTGGACAGTCAGAGGAACCAGAGGAGAATTGTCCCACTGGCAGGCTTTCTTCCACAAACTGACCCAAGTGACAAGCGAATTTGTCACAAAGAAGCCAAAGTCAAGCGTTTTTCATCTTTTCTTGACACCCCAGTAACCCATGCAAGCTAACGTTGAAAACGAAAACCAACGAACCTTCTGCACAGGAGATTCTGAGCAACCACAGCGCCACGAACTTCCCCAGCATTCCCGGACACATCCTTCCTCACACACGCACCGCTTCTGGATGTCTAATCCTCAGATAATCGTTTCTCGTTGGCGTGAGCACAGCTCGTGATTGTCCACTTGTGCAAGGCGCGTGCTTCCGTGCATGTTGTGAACCGCGCACACAGGTGCACACACCTCGAGTGCGACAGGTACCTCGCCGCTCTGGCTAGATGTGGGTGCACGGACACTGTTGGTTGCTGGACGTAACAATCACAGCCTCAACCAGAGGCTCCCACTCCCACAATCAAACTGTGTCCAAACTGTTTTGCATGAGGAGGTGCTGTCACCAATGAGTAACACCTGCCTGTCTCAACCACCGCCCACAAGCACTGGAGATGCTCGTACTCCAGAGATGTATGACAAAGACACGAAAACGTGTCCCCTGACAGGGAATGCAAAATAATTATCGTGCAAAGGAGGGTGACAGGTGAAACCAATCTCATGTTGCTGCAAGAGAACATTGAAAATCGAAGAAGACAAAGTTCGCTCCGATAGCTCGTCACGCTTGTGGAAATGGCTGATCATTGCGACATGACTGTCACTACAATTCGGAACTTGGCTGACAGGCTGCTGGTCGCTGTCTCCTGCTGAAGCCTCACGAAAACGACCCAAGGTTTCAGCTGTGACACAAACTGCGGTGGGCATTTCGTTCCCACAACTGTCCAACACCTGCATTTTCTTGTCAACTGCAACGCGAGTCACTTTTGAAAGCAAATCTCTGGTGGAGCGCAAAAGTCGCTTCCATATTGCAATTTTTGACACTTCAGTTCTTTATCCACCGTGGCATGAGCACTGCACCATCACTTCTGTGACAACAGCACAGCTGCAAAGGCAAAGGATGGACAATGGGAAGAACAAACGCAAGAACATCAAGGCATTTTGTGGTGAGAACAAGGAGCTTGACTTGTATCAATCTTCGTGGCACAGAAACTAAGTGTCCAACAAGAAAGGCAAGATCAAAGTCATATTCCTGAGACCTGGCTCTCTTCATTCGGTGATTTTCACTTTGATCATTTCACACAAAGACTCCTTTTTTTCTGGTCAGAGAAATGTTCATCGCACCAACACGTGTTTGCTGCTGTTCTGTACAAATCATTGCCCGTTTTGTCAACTAATATATTTGTCAGGTGATCAGGTTGCCTTGTCCAGATTCAGAAATTTACGTGCACGTTTATTGATTACACGTGCCCAGTTGTGGTGATTGAAACGGTGGGCAACCGTAACGGTCGTGGTGAGGTCTGATGGTGGAGTGGACTTGTCCACAGATGTGGCAACGCTGTATGTGGCGGACTTTCAGACGTCAACTCACTCCACCGAAACGCGTCTCCCTTGACGCTGAAAAGTCACTGGGTTACTCATCAACTTCCTGCACTTGGAAGGCACAATGCCTTTCCTGTTTGTGTGAGTTCACTTCTGGAGTTTGTCTGATTTGTCCTGATAAAATGGAAATTGAATCTGAAAGCAACCACACAATCTGGTTTTGCAGGCCTGTTGTTTCAGAAAGTAGCGAAAGCCCTCTAAACAAAGGAGACAAGGAAGGGGACATCAAGCGCATCAAAAATGCGCAGTCCTTGCTATGGACACCTGAAACTGATTTATCTTGCCTGTGTAGCTACGAACCGATATGAAAGCGTAACATTGAGATTTCCGCTGATGACCCTGATGAGACAGCGGCTCAATCATGCTCACATGAACCTTATGAAGCACCCATCACAAAGATGGCTCCAACCCATTGATCTGACTGCCTCAGTGTTGCCCAGAACAAAACAACCGAGTGACGTTGGGAATTCCAAGTCTGCGGAATTGACCAACTCGCAGTTCGACCAGTCTTTGGTCCAACAAAACCAACCCCTCAAGTTTGCTCTTGGGAAATAAAGAAGTCTGAACAACGTGGTTTTGAACGGTCAGAGGTGGATCTGAGATTTGGTCAGGGTGGGGCTTGACTCCCTGTCAGCACCTCAAAATTAAAAAAAATTTGTATCCACTTGAAATTGAAACACAGCAAACAAATGTACCGCAAATGCAAAACTCTAGATTTGTCGCTCTGCGCATGTTTGCTTTGAGCTTTTTGTGTGTTGTTTTTCAGAAATGTTTCTTTCCAGTTTTTGTGAAGTTTCTTTTCAGCGAAATTGAGACAAATACGGACTGGATGTGAACAGCGCGTCACACACACAAATCTTGATGACTCGAAATGCAGCTTCATAGGCGCATTGCATGCAGCGCCGTGTGCGAATGGTCAGAGGGATAACTTTCTAATCGGACTGATCACTCCCAGAGAGGACAGTGCTTGCGCCTGGGAGGTATTTGATGGCTTTGTGTTTGTTTTATTGCCCCATATTCGTGCATTAGGAGGCGGAATTAATCATTGTTGAGTATCTACTGAGTCGCTTCCAAAAACAGGCAACGCAGCTGAACCCCGCAGTGCCGGCTGTGTGAGATGATCGCGAAGGCTCCGTTCCAGCAGCTCGCACAAAGTTTCTTTGCATTTATCTTTCATACGATCTTAATTACATGCTCCGCCACGCTTGTGGGGCGCTTTCTTCCAAAACGAACTCTTTCGGCAAAAGGAAAGACTATGACGTAAACCTCCAAAAGATAATTTGTTTGCCTGTTTGCAAGTCAAAATCATTGGACGTTCAGTTTCACCAACGCTGAGAGGGGAAAGAAGGCGCAGCGCATCACAAATAACAAAATCCGGCAAAAATAGTACGAGTTCTTTGACACAGTGGGCCACACGGATCTCGGTTTCAATTGCCCGAAAGGAACCGGACGTGGCCATAATCAGTGACATGGAACCAATTTCCTTGAGTTTCTCAGCCGAAATGTGGGCGCATACAGATGAGGCAAGCTCAACTGAAAAGCATTTGGTTCCATTATTTGATTTCAAGATGAAAACAGTGGAATCCTCTACTGCTGATTAATTGAGCCGTCTTGGAGTGAGCCAGAATCGGCGAAGGAAAAGCTCGCTTCGACGAGAACGCTGCAGGCAAAATCAGCGCTTCTCCACCCGGCCCGCGCATCTTAATTGTCGAGGATCCTGCAGACGTATGAACGCCATGATTTGCTCGCCCGCGGAGACCATAATGGTGAATGGAATTTCAATGAAATCGCTTTGTCTGATCTGCGTGGTTCAGAGAAAGTTAATTCACGAGGAAGATAATCATCTTTGTTCGTCACCGTGGTCTGTCTGCTTCCAAACAATTTCGTTCCTTCGGCTACAAACAACCAAATGCCCATCAGGTCCAGGTGAACTCCAAACTTTGCAGGTACAAGACGTCAGACATGCGTTGGGTTTTCTGCAGTTTTGCAGCACTCATGTGATTGAGAATACGCGCACGAGGTACCGGTATGTCTTTCCACATGCGATCCCGGCAAGCAAAATGAAAGCACAATTAATGGCTTTTCAGATGTTGCCAGCCAGGTTTCAAGAAATTCTTACTTTGGAAACAGGAAGCACAACCGTTCAATGCAGAACTCATTAGCAGCTATAGTTCCGTGCGTCGGTGGAACATCCCAGCGGACCCAGCGTGGCTGCCCTGCACTTTGTTGCAGCTTGAAGCGCACACTTTGAAAGCACCCGCATCATCACGCTGCGTGACGCAGCTCCCAGGCACGGAGCGTAGCACAGACAATTTCAAACACACACGAACTCAGTTTCAGAAGTACGTTTTCCCACGCATAAAATTCCAATTGTGGAACTTCTTAGTCAGCAGCCTGATGAGATGCATCTCCTGCCGAATCTTTCTGTTGCTCTGGACGACGATGGCGGTCTGATGGCACCAAATCAGGGGACAAGACAATGTTCTCATAAGTTGCATTTCACAAGGTACAAAAGGAACAGGGAAGGAAAAAGTCTCTCACCTTCAGCGTTGCAGACGAGCGCGACCCCGAGCAGGACGAGCGCGCGCACCTCCAGCGACGCCGCCATGCCGACTCGCAGGCGTCCGTGTTCTACTGCTGTCGACTTTCCCCTTCAGATCGCCTCGCTGATCAATCCTCTTGCGTCTTCATCAGATGCGCTTCTTCAAAGATCCGTATTCATCGATACCGAACTCGGAGCAACAAGCAGGACACGTGCGTCGTTGATCCGTCACTCGATAATTTGCTTCTACCCACAAAGGAAACAATTCAGGTCAGAAGTCGTCGCCTTCTGCTCCTTCGTCCTTATTAACCTCGTGTGCGCAGCGCAATGAAAGCACCGTTGTCAGACCAACTGGAAATACAAGCTTAAGTGGAAGTCTTCCTTTCCGTCAACAGCTTCTGCCTCGTGGAACCTTTGCTATGAAGCTGTTTGCATTGCAATAACAGAGCGCCGAGTTTCCGCCGTTCTCGCCCCTGAGCTGTCTCTGCACGAGACCCGGTGTGCGGCTAATATCAATTCGAGTCCACTGGGCCTTCTGCTCATGAAAAGATCAAACATTTGATGTTTTCTGTCTGTCAAAGCATTTCACCACGACCAGCATCGAACACGGCGCAAATACGAGTCTGTCATGCTTTCGTGAGCAAGTTTATTCACTCAAACGCTCTTGTGATTCCATTCATCTCCAACCATCAATGCAACGAAACAATATCACCCCGAAGCGACGCACAGCAAAATCATGAGTTCATTGTTTGATCACGAGATCAACGTGGTCACTACATACAGAGGCAAAAAACAGATTACTCTATGAATGTAAATTACTTTTTAAATTTTGAAATGTATTCATACTGTCCCTTTGTTTTTTACTGCTTGATATGCATGTTATCGTTCCCTCAAGGCACCAAGCATCAAAGAGAATGTATCACCTGTAACCAAAACGCAATCCAGGTACATGCGACAATTGACGACGATTGACCACAATTTTCGTCAATAATAACCAGCACGCACACCAAGACTGGTGGATCGGAAACAACCAGTGGGTCACCGGTGCAAAAAGCTTCAGATTGTTTTCACAGCGATCTGCCACAAATGGCCCATAAATAGCCATTACCTGAAAGAAGCTTCAACGTGTTGCACACAGGATCCATTTCCGCGAGTTCCTAGCACAGCTGGATGCCTTTTTACCAGCGCTTTAGCTTTTAGGCTCCTGAGCCATCACAGAAGGCAGCAGTTGGGTCAAGTCTTCAGTGATTCATAAATTATACATCAACGGCTGAGTGTGCTCAATCTCAGTTCAAATGTCAAGAGCTATCCACATCGTTTTGGATTTTTTTGTGAAAAAACGCGTGGTAAGTGTTATCTTTTCCAGCGCATCAGAAAAACTACGAACGAAGCTTTCCGTCCAGCGGACCTCTCTGGAAACACCCAGGTTAGACTCTCATGAGCAAAATGATTTTGAATTTTTTTTTCACAAAATCTTTGCATAACTGCATCAGGCAATTTCACGAATCCCGAACACTATACACGAACCAACAAGTTAAACACATTCTGTCAGATCCTTCACAAACAAAAATTGTGTCGACAATTCAACCACTGTCAGCTTCTTCGCCGTCTGATTATGACTCATCATCACCAACGTCCATGTCGCGAAAACCATCCACCATCTCCGAGTTCACCTGAAACAAAGAAACCCGACTTTCAACGAACGACACCTTCAGAGATGCATTTGCAGTGGCCACGTCCGCCAAGAAAACTGTGAAAAACAACTGACTCAGAAACCAGCAAAACTCGTGGCAGCAGCCGCTGTTCAAATCTGAGGTGTGAGTGTCAGATCAAGAAAAAGGAAAAAAAAACCTGCCCCGCCCTGCCACACACGCACCTGCGCCTCGAGACTGGCGGGGATGACGTCGAGACAGACGTCGTACTGCTGGTCGAGGCCGAGGTAGCAGTCGCTCATCAGGTAGAGCGTGTAGATGACGCGGCCCGTCGTCTCGGGCGTGAAGAAGGCGAGCTGCGTGCTCGAGCGGCCGCGGATGAAGCCGACTCGCTTCAGCGCGATCACCTCCCGAGTCTCGATCTCGCCGAGCACCGCGAACCAACCCTCGTCCTTGGGCTTCGGGAAGCGAGGGGCGAGCGCCTTGCTGTCTCTCTTCTGCAAGAGTTGTGGATCTTCTTTACCACTGCGTCCCATAACGTTATTATCACAGTGTGTAAACCCATTCAGTTGCAGTTGGTAATCAAACTGAACGTGGATACAGAGTCGATTGGTATTTTTGAACAACACAACAAAAGAAAAAAATAGCTTCATGGTCCACGAGCACACTTGGCTGTGACATCACAAATCTTGGTTCTTTCTCACATACCTTTTGTCTGTTGAGTCTGGAGCAGTCCAGGCGCAGGACGTACTCCTGGTCGGCGTGTACGCGGATCCAGTCGGCGTCGGGGCGGCGTCCCCCGCGCGACGCCGCCGTCGGGAGCGGCACGGTGCGCGTCTGCTGCGCGCCGCACCCCTCCCACCAGCCAATCACACTGAGCCGAACCCCGATCTGTGGCAGCTGCACGATCGTCTGGTAGATCTGAAGAGAAACGAACACGTGCTCAGCCACAGTTCATAAATGACCACGGAGGCAAAGGAGACACAACGCAATATCCTTCAAGGACAAAGGATCTCAACCCAATGTCAACAAAACTCATTCAAGATCACAGGCATATTGTTGTTCTCACTGCACACAAACAGACGCGCGCGGTGTTGTCCTCACCTTGTCGACCTCGGCGGGCTGCAGCTCTTTGCTCAGCATCTTGTGCAGCACGTCGTAGCGCTCCCCGACGATCCGCATCAGCTCCGGCAGCGACTCGATCACCTCCCCAGACTTGTTCCTGAAGGCGATCAAATGAAGACCCAGTAAGAAATACAGGGGAGCGTGCGAGAAACGGAGTTAAGGTGATATTGGATTTGCATCCCTTAAATGTGAGTCTCACCAACAAAAGAAATACAGGAGAGAGGTTCCCTCTCGCGTACAGATGACACCCACCTGAAGCAGGCTATGTGGTTGGGTTGCACCCCGGGTAGGCACAGCAATGGGTGATCGTGCACCCAGCGCCCCTGCACCACCATCTGCACGAGCTGTATGATGCGCAGCGCGCTCACTAACCACCCTTTGTCCGCCGCCACGTCCAACATCGCCTGCAAAAACAGCAAGGTCCGTACCACTGTTCCTGACATGGTCTGTTCCGCAAACTGAGTGGAACGCGTCAGTCGAGAACGCCCAAGACTTTCTGTGATTTGCACTTGGAAACGCGATTCTTGTGTCCTGTTTGATGCAAAACACACGGTCGGGGAATTTCGCTGTACCTGGAGTATTCGGATAGCCTGGTCCATGACCGACTTGGTGTCCGTGTAGTAGTCAGAGGACGGCAGCTGCAGCTGGCAGAAGTGCGCCTGGAGCAGCAGGTGCGTCTTCGTAGCGGAACTGTCCATAGTGTGCACGTTCACCTCCAGAGGCAGACTACGAGACAACTCGCTGCAACAACGGAAATCAAGAATTTGCGTAATGGTAATTTTTGTGGACAGCAGGAGTTGAGCAGCCAGCAAGCGCCACTTGCCTGTTGATCTGATCCTCATTGTGACGCACTGGAAGGTCTGAGTACTCGTGTGAATTCTGCAACCAAGAGTTGAACATGAATTTTCGCTCCCTGTTCAAAAGCAGTCCAAAATATTCAGCGGCACTGAAGCAAAACCACGCAAACAGATTGATACTGGAACATTTTCAGAGATTGTGAAAAACAGGAACCAAGGGACTGATGTCGCTCAATGATGTTGACAGAAGAAGATCGCAACAGCGACGCCACGTCCGACTCACGGAGAGGACGTCGAGCAGCAGCGGCAGCGCCGAGTCCGACTCGAGCTCGTCGCTGAACATGCGCAGCGTCGCGTGGTGCAGGTAGTAGTAGGACGCGATGCGGCCCAGCACCGACGGCTCGATCGAGCTCCCGTCCTGTCGGAGAACAGTGCAAGGTACATGACCGGGTCAGGACTCATAGATTGAGAAATTGTGCGTCTGGTTTGACATCTGTTCACATAGCGTGCAGTTGAAGTCTCCTGTGACTGGACTTTACTGCAAAGCGGCTGAAAGAACGCGGCGCACCTCTCCAATCTCGAGGCAGTAGGAGTCGTGCAGGTCGCGCAGCGCCCGCTCCACCAGCTGCGACAAATACTTGTTGATCACGTCGTGGTTCGTGTCGTCCAGGTTGTAGAAACTGCAATAGATAACAGACTTCGACACTGAAGGGCTCCACAAAGAACCCGGACAAAGATCTGGACTCCCATGGGATCATTTCACCGAGATTTATGTTTGGTCTATAATGTTTGTTGTCCGACTGCAATGCAGGAATATCAGTTGAACCACTTTGGACGTCGCGACCTCGTGGAGCGACCAAGTTCTGAGTCCTGAACTGCCAGTTGGTGTGACGTTGGGGCGTGTCAAGGAGGAACGAGGTCACATCCAGATGTTGCTGATGACAAGTGTGGTTAAAGTGTGTGGCTTCACATTGATCTTCATCCTCTCTCTTCGCTGTTCGGACAGTGACGGGAAGGAACTGCGATGGAAGCGGGAGAGCGAAAAGCCATCGCCAATGGGCGGTTCTCGCGTGATTCCACATAATTTACGCGCGAACTTGAACTCGACGGGTCAACAATCGCATGCGCGTTTACCTGTGGGAAATGATCAAGTCAAGGCAGCATGCACAAGTGATCATCCGCACCTGCAGGTGCCGAGCAAATTAGTGCTGTGCTTCCTTTTCCTTCGCGTCATATTTGCATTGTGAAGTCGATCATGAAAATGTTTGGCAAACGCGTTGCGTTGTATCGATCTTGCTGCGCGCATTGCCTTCATGTGTGATCAATCTCAACACGCACTGCGTGTGCGCTCCCGCGCAAAACCACCGACCACGAGCACTGAATAAATTATGGGGCAGAGCCCGAATCCTGAAATGGTGTTGGTCCCACGATCTGTCCAAGTTCTTGTCCAGTGGTAGGGCTGGGGCTCGGGGTGGGGTTGGGGGTTGGGCCGACAATCCTGGGTCAAGGTCTGGAAACTTGTGCGTTCATCACGAACAGGTCACAAATCTGTTCATTGGCAACTTCCGCATTTCAACATGAGGAAAAGTGGTCAAACTGACCGAGAGAGGTGACTGCAAGCGGCAAGACGACACTTGAGATAGAATTGAATTGGCAACGTCGTAACCTTGGAAATTTCTTGTTGTTTTGCGGGTACGCGCGGTAGCGATGACATTCCAGCGCTTGGGCTGCGTGAGTGTGAGGCGCCCTCGGCCTCTTGACCATCACTTTTCAGGCCCTTGAATGCTTGTCATGCGACGCCACGATCAAACGCATTACATTGTTTCCAAAAGTGGACACTCGAGCCAAACTTCGAAGTTGCAACTTTCTGGGCGGGCGATCACAGAGCTTCGCACGTCGGTGATCGATGCTTCAAACGCCCACTACACCTTCGGGCTCCGAGCAATATTGACTTGCAAGTACTTTTCCGCACACTTCAGCGCACGGTTGCTGCCAGTGCGTGTCTGAGTCGATAGAAACATCACAATGTAAAAATAAAATACTGAATTGCTGCGGCGTCTCCGGTCGAGGAAGACCTGTTTTCAGCACACGTCGGAGACGCGTGATGTATGTGCAGCCAACAATTTCCCGCAGCTGGAGGATGGCAGCCTGATAACGCAGGGAGAACACGCGTGTGTTTTGCTACAATCAATGAAGATGGGCTGACTACATTGACAGCTGTGAATACTATTGAAGAATATTTCATTTTGCACATGAACTCGTAACACATTCAGCATTTTGCGGTGATTTTGCTCAACAACAACAAAGGGAAACTGTCAACATCAGGAACCACAAACGTTGCCTTGTTTGAGCATGAAGAGCCTGGTAACTTTCAAATTCTCAAACAGGACCCTGGGACGATCAGGATCAAGGTGAATTGCAGCACAAGACGACACGGCGCAGAAACTTTGTGCACGCAAATCTGCGTTCAGCAACAGTCATGGAGAAGCAGCGTCGTGTCGCCATTTCTGTTGGACTGATACTCCTGCTGTTCGTGTACTTCTCCCACTGCTCAGGTATTTCGTATTTACTTTCATTTCCCAAGAAGAACACCATTCTGGGCAATTTGTGGAACATTGGAAAATACTGGAGCACAACGGATATTGATTCGCCTTGCTGCTATTTTCGTGTTGTGAACTCCTCGCAATTCATTATTTAGTCCATTTCTGATGGCAGTCACGCTTCAGTGGGCCTCCTGCAACAGCATACTGACTCAACTGTGAGCGACTCCCAAGTACGGAGTGTTTTGATCCGGAAAGCTCTCAGTACAAAAAAAAAAGCCATTTCGAGATGTGAAACCCCATTTTTAAATGAGCCGTTTTTCTCCACAAATGCAGCCAATTTTGCACTGAATTCGACAAGTGATGAAGAATGGTTGTCAATAAGAACGCGTGGAACTCGTGAATAGCTGCAGGCAACTGCTGCTCGTCAAGGACTTCTCTCAAATGAAGTTGCATTCCACAGAACTCTGTGTTCGTTCCAAGTCGAGTTTTTATTTGCGCAAATTGGCATTCGCTCCAAGGCAAGGAGACTCACAAAAAACTTTAGGTTCTCGCACAAAGATGGCAAACACAAGAAACCTTGTCCACTGCACGATTTCAAAGGCTTGGTGACAAAACATAAACTTCATCTTTCGATCAGACCACGGTCTTAGAAATATGTGCTGACATGACGAAAACACCACCTCGACGACCTCTCAATCTGTTTCAGATGTGATCGACCCTGACGGGCAGGTCCGCAGCTTCGTCATGTGCACGCTGGGCAACAGGACGCAGGAGATCCACATTTCGTGTGGCAGCGAGGCGATCGTGCACGTGCGCGGCGTGCTGCAGGGCTTTCAGGAGGTGCAGGAGGACGGCGCGGCGCCGCACTGCACCGTTCAGGTACGAACAACGGAAAAGCAGGAAAGCTGAGTTCACATCGACCTGAACTGAACCAAATACGTCTTTTGCTGCGATTCCGATCAAACCAATGCAAAATCACAGTAAAGAGCCTGTGAGTTTTCGTCAATGAAGCTCCACAGATTCCGTCTTCTGACAAGTCATCAGTGGCAGCTCTTTTCACGCCATCGTGACTGTCTGTCGTTGATATTTGTCAAGACAAGTTTGTTTCAACAAGCAAGACACGCACATACACACACATACACACACAGGCACAGACACAGACACAGACACAGACACAGACACACACACTCTCTCTCTCTCTCTCTCTCTCTCTCTCTCTCTCAATGTCCCCTGGCTGCATCTTCCGCGATCTCGGACTGCATATGTTTCCTCCTCGCAGCCGTCGGACGAGTGCGGCGTGACGGACCCGGAGCTGCTCGGGGCGCTCGTCGAGACGTGCACCGGGAAGGACGAGTGCCTCGTCTCCGTGAAGCGCATCTTCCTCAACCCGTGCGGCAAGGACAGCGACTACGTTCAAGTCGAGTATCAATGCATCGCAGGTGATTACCATCACAGCATGTTCCACGCTTTGCCTCACTCTGCATGAAATACCTCATCACTTCAAGGCTGCAACTGTGGAGAAAGCGCACAAAACAAAAGCTTGCAAGAATGTGTCAATTCTCACAGAGAACGAGCCGCCGCAGCACGTGATCGACGTGTGCGGGGACGTGTTGGGCGGAGAGAGCATCGCGCGCGAGTCGGGCCACATCACCACGCCCGACTACCCCGCCCAGTACCCACCCGACGAGTCCTGCATGTGCAGCCTCAAGGCGCTCAGAGCCAAGGTTCGCCACGCAACAGGCCTTCGCAACACTCACTGACCTCAAAATTGGGTTTCTGGATCCAGAGGGAACAAGTGTGAGAGCGCAGTTGTCAGATATGTATTTTAAAATCTTGCATCTGAGGCAATATACGTACAAGATGACAAGAACCATCAGTCGTTCTGCGAGTCGACGTTGCTTAAATCCCTTTGTTTTCAGACTCAGATCCGACTGACGGTGATGGACATGAACATCTTCACGCCGGAGCAGCAGGACGACTGCCTCGGGGACTGGCTCGAGTACACGCTGCCCGGACAGACGTGGGGCGCCGGCTTCCGCATGTGCGACGCCGCCAAACTGAACAAGACGTACCTCATCAGCAACAACATTGAACTCCACTTCAGGGCGGACAGCCAGGACGAGGCGAGGGGTTTCTGGATCAAGTACGAAGGTGAATCACAACGTCCTGTCGATATTCTCGTGCCACCAAGATCCATTCGACGGGTTTTTAGGTGATTTGAACCTTGAAGCATACATTATGTATAATGTATGGTGATGGTGAAAATCATCTATAGGCATCAAAAGGCTAAATCTGTGAACGCGAGTTTGAAAGTGTTCTATTTGTTCGATTTTGGTCATGTTTGGTTTTTTCGTTCACTTTCGGGCTGCAGTTGATGCACAAAGTGTCAAAAGAACAAATTTTTGCTTTTACATATTTTTATGGGCAAAAAACCAATATGGCTGACATGGTGAAATTTGGGTATGACTGTATAAATGGCTTTATAGCTCGGAAACGGTTGATATTTGCTGAAGAGAATATTAAGAGAAAATGTAGATAATCGCTTGGGCTAAATTTTAGAATTGGTGATTGGTTGC
>JAAUXT010091633.1_pt1 | contig 60730 bp, 66 predicted proteins | sample 7278171 | NCBI WGS metagenome assembly JAAUXT01 (sample SAMN14350112, study PRJNA611818) | marine sediment metagenome | isolation source: surface marine sediment (1.8m) | place: French Polynesia: Moorea | collected 2018-08
GAGGGTACACAGTTTGGAGGCCAGCCTTGATTTCATCAAATGTCCACCCCATCTTGACGCAAAAATGAATGTTAATCCGCTGTTGCAACCGCCATGAAAGCTCTGTGACACGTTTCATTTTCATGGCTGAGAGAAATGCAGACAGAAATGCTTCCAAATGAGTGTCTGCTTCAGGAAAGTTTCCAACAGTTCCGTCTGACCTCGGCAGAACTACTCTGAAATTGATCGAGTTGACCCGCGGCTGAGTGCAGCGCACCGGTCAGTCTCAAACATGACAGCAGGCAGAAAGGGTTTCATCCTCGTACGTTTTCTTTCTTCTGTTCTGGGCACCGTCAACCGTCATTGCTTTTGGTTTCACAAAATGATAATTTTTGTCCGGCACTGCAGTGGTCCACGAAGCCTCTTTTTAGGACCAAGAGAGAGGAGAGAAGCAAGCAAGTTGGAGGTTGTAATGTTCCCGTCTGGTCAGAGTCTACCATGACGGTTCTCCCTGCCCCCTTTTGGCAAGGATGATAACGAAAATGTGCAGTTGACAGTTGCAACCACAGGGAGGAACGTCACGCGTTGTGTTCTTGTTGGTCGTCCTCACATCTCGATGTTCTGTACTTGCAGACTGGAGGATCCGTCGCACATATGCACCAGGTGCCACAAGTATTTCGGGGACAAGGAAAGCCTGGACGCACACACGACCGCCAAACATGGCAATGCGAGGCTCCCGTGTAGCGCGCCGGGCTGCCAGAAGTCGTTCTTGTGGGCGAAGGCGCGGATCATGCACGAGCGCACCAAGCACCAGATCGACCGGCTGAAGGACGAGCAGGACAAAGTGCACCAGTGTGAGGTGTGTGGCAAACCTTTCTCAAAGAAGGTGCACCTCACACAGCACATGATCAAGCACAGCACTGAGACATTGAGCTGTGACCTGTGTGAGCAAGTATTCAAGACGCGATCCCATCTCAGTCGACACAAGCTGACCGAACACGGTGTGGGTGTGCCGTGCCCTCACTGTGGCACCAAATTCGCCTCTGAAAAGTTACTGCAGAAGCATTGGAAAAGCCACGGTGATGACAAAAATGCGGGCCAGAAGAAATGCTTGGTTTGTGACGAGTACTATTTTGACATTGACAGTTTTGCGAAACATGTCGAAACGCACGATGGACAAGAGAACGCCTACAAGTGCGCCGTTTGCGAGGACACGTTTTCGCGCCTGGCGTCTTTCCACGAGCACATGTTGGACAAACATTCGTCGCACAAGTGCGCAGAATGTGGAATGAAATTCGACTGCAAAGCAAACCTGGAAAATCACGTCTCTCTGAAGCGTTGCAAGAGTCGCAAGCCGCGGCGCAAGAGCAAGAGCGCGTCGGCGTCCGATCACGTGACGGGGTCGAGTCACGTGAGCGTGTCTGATCATGCGCGTGTGTCGGAGGATCACAAGTACTCGAACCGTCAGGAAGAAGCCATGCTTGTCGACAAAGAGGTTTTGTCTTCCACAACCCGAATCAACGTTGATCTGGCAGCTGGTCATGGAGAACCTCAGGAACAGGAGAGACAGGGAGTTGGTAGGTCCACAACTGGGCACCAAGCGCCGCCCGCCCCCTCGCCTGCTCTGCTGCAGCAAGTGAACGCCGAGCACAGCTACCACGTGACCAACAGCCAAACTGCGCCTGCGCAACTCACCGGAAGCTCGGAGGCCAATGAGGACCTGTTCAATGAAGTGTTTCAGCTCATGGACAGTTCAGGAATTCTGGAAGAGTCCGACGTTGAGATCCCGATGGCAAGTGGTGAAAAAGTTTTCCACAATATGCAGCCAGTGGACAGCAGCACACTTGGTGGCCAGTCCGCCCTGATGACACTCCAGACGCAGAATGACCACGGATGCTCGTGCCCCTCACAAGGGAGTGCGCATGCGCAGGGGGAACAGCCTCTCGGCTCTGTGCAGAACTCGGCCCTTGGGCAGCACGTGACTCGGCCAACAAACAACGAAACATCAAACGCCAACAATGCGCTGTCAATGGACGCCGGTCAGACCGACAGCGCGCAGCTTGTGGTGGAGAGTTCCCAATGGTTTCATCCGGACAACAGCGCCTCGCTCCCGTCGGGTCCCGGACAAACCAGTCAGACGCAGCTCGACGAGGGGACCTGGAGCGAGCTGCACTTTGCGAATCCCACGGATTTGGGCAGCGGCCTGCAGTCCGTTGACGTTTCACAATCGACCCAGGACGTGAACATGAATCAAACACAGGACATCAGTGCCAGTGTTCAGCCTGTTGACGATGTAAGCGCACGGAATTTCAGTCACCTGCAAGACCATTGGTGATGCTCCTGTGATGGGAACCTTCTTGTTTTGAACGTCCAGACTTCACTTGCAAAGTTCGTGCACCAATCAATGTGCGCAATTTGGTTCGAGTTTCCGTGTTCAGAGTGTCACAACGCACTCGCGGAACTTCAGAAGAGAAGACACGAACAACTTTGAAACTTTTCAACAAAATGCATCTTTTCACTGAAAAGGCAGTTTCGATGATCGGTCAAACACAACTGTACAAAACGGGACATAAACTGGTGAAACTTGTATTTTCGTTGCATTTACTTTCTGGTGATCGCGCGAGCGTGGCAAAGTAAAGCCGTCAATCCGTCAGGTAGAAATTACAGTGCAGAGAGTGTCAAAAAGTTCGCAGACGGACACAGGGTCAATGAAACTTGGACAGTTCGAGATCTGTTCACCCCGACATGTGTATCTGAATGACGCCGATGTTCACGAACCCGCCGTCCTCCCCGTCGTTCTGAAGAGCCACCACCTGACCGACAGGTCCGACGGTGAGCGACGACACTGCGGCCTCCGTCTCAGCATCGGAAATGTTCTGGCTCACCGCAGCAGACTGCGCGTCGTCAGGTGGCGCTTCGATCCGCGCGGTGTCGCGCTTGTTGTTTTGCGCGTGCGCACTGTCTCCGAGGCATTTGGAGTTGACGTGAAACTTCAGGTGGTGGTTGGTGCGGAAAGTCATTCCGCAGACGTCGCACGTGAACGGCTTCTCCCCGGTGTGGACCCGCTCGTGGTTCCGCAGAGCCCCGGGGCGCAAGTACGTTTTCCCGCACGTTACGCACGAGACGCTGCGCGCAGTGCTCTCCGCGTGACTCGCGCGGGATTTGGGTGCGAAGTCTGGATAGGATTGAGGAGACTGAAACAGCTTCTTCTTCAGTGGAGACGCTGTGCGAGAGGTGGACACTGGGGTGTAATCCAAGTCATCAGAATCATCGAGGCCAGGCGGAGGTGGACTAGACTCGAGATCCGAGTCGGGGATTTCGAAGTGTTTTCGTTTCGCCGCGTGCGTCTTCATGTGCTTCCGGATTGAATCGACGCTCACGAAGACTTTACTGCATTGCGCGCACTGCATCGGCTTCACGCGAACGTGGGTGGTCACGTGACGCTTCAGCAGCAACTCACTCGGAAACATCTCTTCGCACTCTCCGCACTGGTACTGTGTGTTTGGTTGCGCGTTTCTCCTCTGCCTCGGCGACTCTGTTGTGTTCCTGCAAGCGTTCGATTTCACATGGGACTGTAAGCTCTCAAAATCGCCGAATCTCTTCATGCACTTGCCGCACGCGACGTCTCCCTCTCCTCCCGCCGCCTCCGCTCTGCTGTGATCCGCTTGGTGGCGCGCGAGACCTGCGTGGGACGGAAAGGATCGTCCACACGCCCCGCACTCAAATGTCACGTCACTGCTCATCGACACTGTCCCCTGTGGTGTCGGTCGACCGGCCAAAACAACTTCATCCTTGGCCGGAGAGGAGGCGTGGGTCCCAGAAACGTAGCTGCAGGAGTCTCTATGAATCTGAAGGCTTCTCCTGTTGCGGAAGTCAATGCTGCACTTGTCACAGCGAAACGGACCCTCGTGTTCGTTGCGGTCTCGCTCGGTTCTGAACCACCTGCCACACTTGCCGCATTCAAACGGTCTGGCATCTTTGTGAGTGTCTCCTTCGTGCTTTGCCAGGTCGGCCAAAGCAGAGAAGGGTTGTTTGCACAGGCTGCATTTGAACGTCTTCTCTCCACCAGTATGTTTCTTCATCTGGTGGAGGGTCACCTCGCAAGGGGTCAGGAACCCAGCAAAACACACCTCGCATTTGAAAGGAGCAAGTTTGTGCCCTCGCGTGTGGTTGAGCAAGGCTTTTTTGTCACCAAACCTCTCGTCGCAGTGGTGGCACCCAAATGGCGTCGGCGGCTCTTGTTGGTGAAGCTTCCGATGGGAGGAGAGAAGTGCGCTCGTCTGAAACGCTTTGCCACACTGACCACATTTGAAGGTCTTTCTCAATGGCGCCGTCTTTTCCTTCGCTGCATGCTGTTTTTCGTGGATTTTCAGCAGCTTTTTTGTGCAAAACAGTTTCTTGCATGTCGGCACAACAGTACACATGTGTGTCCCTTGCAATCTTCGTTCTGTGTGTTCCAGCAACTCGTATTTCGAGTCGAACTCTTGCGTGCAGTAACGACACTGGGAGGACGTACACCTGAGAGCATGACCTTTGAACCCGGTGATCGTCTTGAAGGGTCGCGCGCAGTTGTAGCAGTCGAAGTCTGAGGGGTCGGGGTGCAGGTCGACGTGCAGCTTCAGCTCCTGTCGGTCCCAGAAGACGTATCCGCAGAGAGCGCAGCGCAGCGGGCCACTCACCACGTCCTCCCTCCCTCCGTCCTCGTTCAGCTCAACGTGCACTCTCAAGTGCCGACGCAGCAGCAGGTTCGTGGAGAACTTCTCGTCGCACTCGACGCATCGGAAAAGCTTCTTCCTCCCAGGGCGTCTTGGCGATCCCAGCTTCGGCGGAGTCGAATCTTTCCGAGGTCGACCTACAGGTCTCCGTGGTCCTGCCTTGAGCGGATTGATCCGAGGTCGACCTCTTCCCCGTGGTTCCATCTTTGGTTGCGTTGGATCTTTTGGTGGTCGACCTCTGGGCCTTCGCCATTCCACTTTTGGTTGTCTTGAGTGGTTTGGTGATCGACCAACAGGTCTCCGCCACTCCATCTTTGGCTGAGCTGCGTTTTTCCGAGGTCGACCGACAGATCTCCTCATTGAGTGCTTGTTGAGCATGTGTTGCTCCAGTGCGTCTCGATTGGTGCAAAATTTCATGCACCCGAGATATGTGCACCAGAATTTCTTTCCTCCTTTCTTGGCGTTGGTCTTGCGTACTTTCGCACTCGCGTGTGTCAAACTGTGTTGGAAGCAAGTGTAGCTGTCTGTGAAGATTTTGGGGCAAAAATGGCAAGGGTGGATCCTTGCTGCATTTCCACGGATTTTCACACCCCTGTCCTTTTCGCTGTCGATGTAATGCTTATGAATGTGTGCGCTGAATGTGGTGCTGTTCGGGAGCTTTTCACGACAAACGGGACATTGCAGTTTGAGTTTCTGCAGCTCAAGGCTGACGCCACCGACAGCAAAACTCGATGTTGTAAGCTCGACCGTGAGTTCAGAATCTTGTGTGTCCGCGTCTTGAATTACTTTGACGGGGAGTCGAGTTACGTTGATGATAGGGGAAGGCAAGATCAGTCCATCTTTGATCGAAGCGAGCCTACTAAGTTTGGCTGGTATCTCGACCGGGTGAATCTGTTCGTTGGGAACACTCGTTCCTTCTCGGGCCGCGACGCATGTCATGACATGAAGTTCCGCCAACTCCAAACTGTTGAACAACGTCAGACATGCAGCACAGGAAAAGGCAATACTTGTAGAATGCATCTGTTGTATGTGGCTTCGTAGAAAGTCCACGTCAGGGAACAGCTGTCCACAATGGGGGCACGGTTCTGCAGTCGATTCTTGCTGCGGTTCTTGGTCAGTTGCCTCAACCTCGGTGGGTTGCTGCGGTGTGCTCTGATCAACAGTGACGCCAACCGGAAGTTCGTCGTGCGAGTTCTGTGAAACAGGCTGATCTGTGGCGCCACTGTATTCCGCTTCCTGACCCATTTCTTCAGGCAAATTGAAACTCACATTTTCACCGGAACTGCCCGCGATCGTGAAAATCTGGGTTGGTGGCGCCGGTGTGCTCGAGTCACGATCACCAACAGCTTCAGTTTCCATCAACACATGAATCACTTCATAATCTGGTTCACCAGGCTGACGCTCAGTTTCAACTGGCAAGCTTTCCGCATCGGCCGGAGTTTGTGTTTCTTCACCACTTTGAAGACTTTCCGTTTCGAGGACAGTGTGCGTTTCCGTCAACTGTTTCTCGTCTTCATTCCTTTGAACACTTTCCATCCCTTGATGAATCGTTGCCTCTTCTTGATTGCTTTCATACCTTTCCATCTCTTGGTGAATCGTCGCTTCTTGGTGAAGCATGTCAGATTCAGGTCGCACATCTCCACAGTTATCCTGGGGAACTTCGGATGTTGGCATTTCTAGCTCTGGAACAACCTCCTCCATGATGACACCAGAGTGGAACGTTTGTGGCCAACACAGACGAACAGCACACGAAGTTCTGGATGAGACCTGTAGGAAGTGCAGAACAAACAGCTCAAGAAGCTTGGTTGAATTCACCTGCAACACTTGAGAGACGGACAGAACAAAATGCGCCCGTGTTCAACAAGCCTGGCAACGGTCCGGAAAAATGGAAAATGTTCGCGAATAATTTTGGTCAAAGTGCATCGACCTATTTGTAGCGGTTCCTTGAACCAAAGTGGAAACCAAGTTGCGATGGAAAGGAGCTGCGCGCCAATTTGGCCCGAAATTGGAAATACATCTATTATCGCCCACATAGCACGACATCTTAGAGCCACGTAAAGGCAAGCTCTGTGTCAGATACACCACGAAATGATTGCTCATAACCCAGGGCACACCACGAAAGCTGAATGTGTCATCTACTCACACTTTCAATCGAACAATGGGCAAAAACACTTCAAGGCTCCATCCTTTACGACGCCCTGATGGCTGATTCCGCATCTGGGGAACCAGAGTTTGAGCTGCACAGGAACTGATGACGTTTCACACACGCGGCTTTTGGATTTGAGAGGCCGAAGAAAGAAATGTGGTGAATTCTCTCGATTTTGGTGGCGTTGGTGACCAAAACATTTTCTATTGGGGAAGAAGAGTGAATCGAAGATGCCTGAAGGGGTCCCAGATGTGAGTTTCTCATTCAAACATGATAAATGTAGTCAGACGGTGACACCATTTCGTCGACTTGTTTTGGAATCGATGACGAGAACTGTTGCAGCACTGGATTCTGGTTCAGTTTAAATTATGGCGCTTTTCAGAAATGAACTCGATCTCCCAGTAAGCACGCTTTGTTAAGGTGTCAGTTGTTTCAGAAGCTGTAAATTTGGTCAGTTCAGTAACGTGCGATTTCGAATTTGATTAAGAATTTGCTTCGGGACCAACACGAGCGTACACGAGCATTCCTTTTCTCGTCAGATTATCCAGGGCACGGCGATTGTGATCATCCAGCCCGGGTCCCTGAACCTGCGGATCGGTCGCGCCGCCGACGCCTACCCGCACACCATCATGCACTGCATCGCGCGACGCCACAAACAGCCGGCGCAGCGCCGCTACGAGGACCGGTGGCTCGTCAGGCCCGAATACATGGTAAACCCAAGGGAGGTGGTGGGGAAGAGGGAGGGGGGGGGTTCTGTTCATCGCATCTTTGATGTGAAGTGGCAAACATGATGCAGGTGTGACGCTTCGGGGGTACCAGGTTCGGGTCACCGTCACGTCACAAAGGCTTTGGTGAAAAGCTATATCAGGTGTGCACTCGTGAATGAACACACCCGTTCTTGTTTTGTTTCCTCTTTCAGCACAGTGAATCTCGGATGCAGCAGAAGGCTGGTTTGAAGCTGGCGGAGGAAGCTATTCAGTACCGACCGACGTCTGCAGGACAGTACCGACAACCAACCTCGCACAAACAGGTACTAGCGCAAGCAATTTCTGACCAGTTCGAAAATGTTCCAGTTCCCTTCCTGATTCATCAGATTGATAGCCTCGTTTCGATGACGAAATTTTTTGAAAAGTATTGAAAATGTGGAGTGTCACGTGCTACGCCTTCTGAGTCCCAAACTCCTGTTGCAGATTTTGCCTCTGAACGCACATTCCAAAGCTGAAGTGACGCATTTTCCGTCTGGAGTTCAATGGACTGATACACAACACAATCCAGAGTTCCTCGTTGGAGACAAGGTGAATTCTCAGTGCTTTGTGTGGAGAAGCCTTTGTGTCATCTGGTCTGACTGGGTTGTGACGTTCTGGCCGTTCACACGAAATTTTCAGGCGTTTTACACGAATCCTAAAGATCCGTACTCCCTGCACTGGCCGATGCGTCGCGGACGACTGAACCTGCACGACGGGGTGGGTGGCAGCCTCACCGCCATCGTTCAAGACTTGGTCGATATCTGGGCGTACGCGCTGGAGAACCAACTCGACATACCGATCAAGGATCTCATGGTACGGAAAACAAGCCTTTGCCATTGTTGTGGTCACTTTTCACAAAACATTGTGCTGCATTTCAGTCCCGGCTGATCAAAAACTTTCTTTTTCTGGGCCTTGTCTGACTCAATCAGTGACACCCTTGTGGCAAATAAAACACGTGTCATTTTCAGCACTACCGCGCGGTGCTGCTCGTGCCCGACATGTACGAACGCGCCCACGTGCGCGAGATGATCGCCGTCCTGCTCGACCAACTTGGTTTCGGTGCTGCATTCGCCGTCCAGGTCAGAAATCTCAGTTGTGTTGAAGAGAAGTATTCTCTCCCCTCACAGCGGTATTTCCTTTCTGTGGAGATTGTAGTCAGTGGTTGTTTTGCTCCTGACAGCTGTCAGTGTTGCGAAGTGTGCTTTCTTGCTCTGAACGAAGTGATGTGACACCAGATATGTAAAGATATCAGCCATTTCATCACCTGAAAACTCTGAAAACAGCCGAACATGATCAAGATCAGCGGGTGTGTCTTTGGACATTTCAGGAATCAGTTTGTGCAACGTTCGGGTCTGGAGTTCCCAGCGCCTGTGTCATTGATGTTGGAGATCAGAAGACGTCTGTGTGCTGCGTGGAGGACGGACTGTCGCACAAACAAACCAGGTCAGACATTAAAATGTTGGACGTGAGAAACACGAGTGTTCAGTGTCCTGTCATGCCCACAAATTGTTGTCCACACAAGGTTCTACTGTTTGCGACGACGTTTCAGGTTGTTCATGGAGTACGGTGGGGCGGATTTGACTCGCTGCCTCCACACCCTGCTGTCGCGGGCCGGCTTTCCGTACAAGGAGTGCGATCTCAACAACCGTTTCGACGCGCAGTTTCTCATGCAGATCAAAGAATCGTTGCTACACATGGACCAGGTTTGTGCCGGTTGGGGAGGGGGGCTGCGCACGAGCGCAACACGGGCATTGGCTGGGACGAACTAAACTGAGCGGACGTCGTTCTTTCGTTCGGTGCACGAGGTCGCTTGTAAATCTGAACCCTGGATCTTTCCCTGATTCGCGCGCAACAAGGCCAGGATGAACGTAGTTGAGAAGACGTTCACATTCCTCCAATGGACGAGGCCGCATTGAATCTGGAAACTGGATCTTTCTGTGGTTTGGAATCTGAACCCTGGATCTTTCTGTTGTTGAGTTCAGGACCAGTCTGGCGCGCACGAGCACCTGCTGCAGCTGAAGCGGCCGGGGCAGCGCATCGTCAACTACGCCGTAACCCTGGGCGACGAGCCGGTCCAGGCCACCATGTGCTTCTTCTACCCGGACATGTTCGGCCTCAAGGGAAAACATCTCTACAAGGTGACAACGCACTGTCCAAAACATGTAGTTTCCAAGGCCAACACTGTTTGTCGGCTGACGCACAATCCGTGAATGAAGTTGTGTTGACAGAATCGCGCCTCAGATCTGGAGGATTGATCAAATTGAAGCGCCGAGAACTGTTTGTCGTTGACGTTTACCGTACTGTTCTGTGTGAAGACGCACCTTCTTGAGTCAAAATTGAGGGTCAAACGAATGGGCGCGTCTCATACGTGGGTACGACGTCATTGTTTCAATGATGCCCCAGGACCACAGAAACAAGGCAAATGTTGCGTCCTGGCTTGAGTGTGTCTTGTTCACGGAACTTCACGGTGACATTCCTGACATGACTGCGGCTGCACTGTGAACGTATTTGATTCCGTCCACGCAGACGCACCGGCGCGGGCGGACGGACCCAGAGGACCAACACGACGAGGAGTTTCTCCAGATGACGCAGTCCAAACAGGAGGCGGTGAGACGATTTGTGAAGGTTTTGCGAGGTTGCTTTTGTCTAGTTTGAAAATCTTGAACGAGCAGTTTGCTCTGTGAACACTGCAGGAAAACTGCAGCCGCCAACAGTGACGTTTCTCCAATTGCTGAATTTGTGTGTTGCGACCGTCACAACGAGCGTTGTTTGTCAAGGCAGCACAGTTGCTGTGCTATTGTCTCTGCTGGAATTGCATTCCACCACATTGGAGAAAAAGCAATGCGCCAGAAAACCACTTTGTCATTCAGGCCGCCAAACAAAACGCGACGAAGAAGAAATCGAAAAAGTCCGGAGCCGGAGTGACGGTGGACGAAATGACAGAGGAGATGGAGTTGGACGACACGGGTCTGATGCTGCTGGAGGACGACGAGGACACGAACGATCAGGTAGCGACAGAAGCAAACGGAAAGACTGATCACATGTCATGTTTGGGTGAAAGTTTCCAGACCTGAAGCCTGTTGAGTGTGTGTGTGTTTCCTAGTTTCTTTCGTGGTCGGTGAAAGGGTAATTTTGTTGTTTTTGTCTGCGGAATAGTTTGTTTCGCGTGAATTGGTGTTTGCAGAAACCATCTTTCTTGTCATGCTTTCCGCAGTGTCCTCGCTTTTGAAGAAAACAATTCACATGGCTTTTGTTTGTTTTGCTCAGTTGACTTTGTTCAGGTCAAAGAAACAGAAGAAGCACAAGAAGGTCAATTTGGGTCCTGCATGAGTTGTGGTTCTTTCCGTTTTTGGCTTTTCTTTTGCAAGACGTTAGTCTGTTGTTGTGATTTTGGTACCTTTGTTCTTCGTTTTCCTGGGCGTTTGTTTTCAGTGTCTCAACATCAGAGCTGTTTTCCTTCATTTGCCTTTCCTTGTTGTGCAGCCGTGGGAAAACACCGCGCAGTGGAGATTTCCTGTTGATTGCAGGTGGCGGACATGGGCGAGGTCGGGATGGGCGGCGGTGGGGCGGGCACGCCCAGCGGAACGGGTGCTGCGGGAGGACAGGGGGCGGCGCCCACCACCACCACCAGGTGAGTTTGTTTCATTCACGTGACCAGCAGCTGGAGGTCGTCCTGAGGAAGTCTTCAGCTCTCACAGCGTGTCTAGACTCACGCCACTTAGTTCTGGTTTCCAAATTGCCTGAGGTGCTGATCTTTTATGAAAGCTCGATTGAAAATGTTCGTCGCACAGCCTGATGTATCTCTTTCCGTGAGTCTGATCAGCTACTGTTTCCAAGCGGCCAAATTTTTGGTGCATGTCCTTTGCTTTCGTCACGAACTTGTCACGTGATGCAGCACTTGTTCCTTTGCCTCGGCAGGGCTCCGAAGAAGTGGTTGATCGAAGAGGAAGATCACGTGGATCTGACCGGCCTGGTCGGGGTCGACCAGGCGACGCTGCTCAGTATTGACAAGTGTGGTGAGTGGAGAACATGTGTTGATGTTGGGTTCAGTGAGGGGGAGGGGCAGTTCAGCACGAAAAATTGGTTGACTCCCCACCAATTTTGCGCCGAAGGGGCGTGTTCTTGAATTCGTGGGGCGTCCAGTGGTTGAGACCGAGGTCTCCCCCCCCCCCCCGCAAGTCCAATCCTGGATCCGCCAGACTTCCGATCAGATTCCCCCCGAGCAACTCTTGGATTTGATCGCACAGATAACGACGAGATGAAGAAGCGGATGTACAGTACGATCGTCGTGGTCGGCGGCGGCCTCGCCAAGTTCGACGGCGCCGAGAGCTGGATCAAGTACGCCGTGTGGACGCAGATGCCGGCGCAGTTCCGACTCGCGCTCGAGACCATGGATGTCATCTGCAGTCCCAAGGTACGAGCCGCCCACCTCGCATCTCTGTCGACACGCAATCTTTCAAGTTTTGTCGAGTTTCCCTTGTCGTTCGTGGTAGCCACTCAGCGATGTCGCCATTCATCATCGATCGATCAAGCCCTGAACTTCCCTCACTTCTGTTCTTTGAGAATCAGTTCACCGCTTCCTTGCTGTTTTTGGGTCTCCTGGACTCTAAACGTCTTCCGCTTCTTTTCAGGAGATCGACCCACAGGTGGCGAGTTGGAAAGGAGGCGCCATTCTCAGTTGTTTAGACACTGCCCAAGAACTGTGGATCCGCCAGAAAGAGTGGAGCAAACATGGGGCCAAAATACTGCGCGAGAGGGCGCCTTTCGTGTGGTGACCAGTGTGTTCAGTCAGTGCAGTCATTCGTGAAGTTTTGAGGTTGGTGAGTGAAATGTGTTGTTTCTGAGTGTCTGAGGAGCCCGACTGTGTTGTTTATGTCAGGGTTCGCGCAAAACCTTGGAAGCACGGAATGGAACGTAGATTTTCTATTGTTCTTCGTGACACTCAGAATCCACAAAACACAGATACAAGTTCGTCCTTGTCTATTTGAACATTTTTCACGTTCAAGTGCAGTCGAATTTTTGAACGAGAAATAAAATTGGAGACTTTGTTCACATTCTACAAATGAACGTTTCCTCTTTTGTAAGAACATTTTCCTCGTCACATTTTCTCCGTCTTGCCGCTGGACGAGAAGATAGCGCGTTGAAAACTGCTGTCGTTCCTCAGTTTCTTTGCGCTCTTGTCACAAACCGCAGCAAATAAGAACCTTGGGTTTGGCTTCAAAAAGTTTGAGGCTGTGGAATTTTGAAGTCCATATCACACTTTGCAACTGGGCACCATCACCAGGCAGTTTTCTTTTTTCCTTTCGCTTTCAGTTTCTTCACTTTGGCCTTTTGTTTGCGCATGCGTCTCTGGTTCATCCAGACCGGGTACTGTCCGTGCTCGTCCCGCAGCGTTTTCTGGTTGATTTTTCGCTTTTCTTCGTCAACCTCCATCGACCCTAAATGAAGCAAGAAATCGGAATCACAATGACGGAAAGAATCCCAATCCAGATTGTCTGTGAATTTATGAGGCGTATCTTCCACTGGAGGACAACAAGAGCCGTTGCTGTCTGGTCGCAACACGAACACGACTTTCCAGTGAGACGAACTCCAATCTTCGTTCTTGTTCAAACATTTGCTGACGAAGTGAACAATTTTGTGAGCGTGTGAGTGACAGAACAACGAACCTTCTACTGGTTGCTCCGTTTGCTTTTCCGCGACCACCTCTTTCGCTTCTTTCACTGCAACGTGTGAAGAAGAAAAGAAGTACAACACTGAGAACAGAAATCTTCCTCGAGTTATCCACCTGCTGAAAAGTTTTACCAGCTCGGAATGTTTTTTGCACCTCTTGAAAACTCATGCTGTTGGCTGCATCTTTGCTTCACGACTCTCAACGTGAAGATTGACCTTCACCGCGTGTGGCTCTCTCACCTTGTACGAGTTCCATCATCTCGTCGTCCAGCTGCGCAGTCTCCCCGAGCATCTTCTTGAGCCTCGCCAGTTCTCGCGGCGCGTTCTTCTGTCGCTTCAGCGCTCGCATCTTGCGCTTCTGCTTACTCCGCAAACTCTTCGCCATTGCGTCTACAAGAGTGAGAGTCATGTCGATCAGCTCAAGGTTTCACGTATGATGAGCAGACTTCAACCCACCATGTCAATTCCTTCGTGATGTGCCAAACATTTAAAGGATTATCACAGTGTAGTTTCACAATAAGAATCTACAAAATCCTCAAATATCGCCCAAGTAACATTGTTAAGCCCTGGTCCAGTTCATCAGAACAGCCATTGCTTGTCACATTGTTGAAATTTTGAAACCGCAATCTTGGCCGTCTTAAAACCATTCATTCGATGCTGTTTACCGTCTGCCGAGTTCCTCAAGCAGAGTTCGTCGAAATTTTGTTTTCACGTGTCACTATCAAACTAAACTGAAGATGGCACTGCAAGTGTCTGTTTTGTCCACAACGCCAGGGGCCAGCACGAAGAAGTGCTTTCCCGCGACACAATCTCATGAATCTCGCCATGCCTGTTTCACTTGGCAACAAACTCGGCAGCCTGTAGACCGTCCCGCAGGTCTTGTCAGAAAAGATTCGTTCAAAAGAGTGTGTTCGTCTGTCGCGCCCCCCGCCCCAACGCACCTCGCACACTCGGCCTTTTCTATGGGTGCCCCGCGCAAGTTAGGGGCACATGTCAGGGCACCTTGGCTCAACGTCTCTTGAAATCAGCTTGAATTGTTTTGCGTTTCAGTCGTCGCGTGTGTTTTCTCGTACGTGTATTTACAGGAATAATTTAACAAGTGTACAGCACAGCAAAATGCGACAATGGAATTGACACAAACAAGTAAAGCTTCATGTGGAATGATGTCAACAACACACAACGTCACTCCTGCGACAGGCAAGTTTTGTCAGCACCCAAGATTCTATCACTGGCAATGCATATTTTTCGCGAATTTCAAGCCACGGTTGTTGCACATTTGACAGTAGAGTCTAGAGCGCTGCAGTCTTGTTTCTCCGTGAAGCCTTTCGCGCATTTTCGTTTTGCAATTGCGATAAAATCATCGTTGAGCATTCCGCACTCATCCAGTACACAAACTCTATTGAAGTGAATTTTGATAAAATGTGAAGGATCAAGACACAAAATCACGACTAATCACTGTTGAGCGTCAAAATTGTCGTCGCTACACACCAAAGCTTTTGTTGTGTGAAGGTGCAGCACAAGAGTCTTCTCATAATGCTGCAGAACGGGACACACACTGACTTACAGGAAATACTGTTCAACAGTACAGTTCAGCCTCACGTGAATGCGACTGAATTGTGCGATAAATGCAAACTCAAATGCTCGAGAGCGATGAAGGAGATGAAGAGATGCATCGGCATGAAATTCAGAGAGACACATGAAAAGTGACCGACCAATTGCACACTTCGTTTGTTCGTTGACTCAGAATGGTCAGTGTCTCCGGAGCACAAGCGTGGAGAAGCCACAACCCTTGTGTGGACACGCCTCATCTTGCCCCACGCTCCGTGGCTTCGCCGACCGACACAAATCACCAAGCTGAGTTGATTCACCAAGCTGAGTTGATTGAAGAAGTTCAACAGCTCCGACTGAGTTATTCCCAGATTTCAGCTCTTGAGAACCGGAGTCTTGATCCCAACAGGGGAAGCACAGTCTGCGACCAGGCCAGAACAGGTGCGTGGCCGCCGCAGACTTGCAGATGACGAGAATCAGTCAACAGTATCACGGCTCGCACACCAGCCCACTATCCACGACACACGTCTGCAGTTCAGTTGACATGACAGTCCAGATATCACCACAGATGCGTCTCTCTGATTTCGCTGATTATATGACTCGCTTTTTGCAAAGCCTGCAATTCAAACAACGAACACAGTGTCAGATGAGCAATTCTTAAAGTTAAGGTGCCGTAAGAACTTGTCTGAACTGCAGCACAAGAACCCGACAACGATTCAAAATATGAATACAGACCTGCAGCATTTCTGACGCTTCTTTTCTCCTCATCGCGATGTGTTCACTTTCTTCCAACAGCTTTGAAATTTCCTCCTGCAAACAACACAATTCATTTATTTTTGCACTCGTGGTTTCTGAATTGGCAGATTTTGCTGAAAACACGAGCCCCATGAAACTGTGAAGACAAGAGACTGACATCGCTGAGGCGCTTCACCTGTTTGTAGAGGTGCGAGACGAGTTCGCTCTGCAGGTTGTCCTGGACGTAGTTGACGAGGAAGTGCATGATGGCCTTGGGCACCGAGTCCTGGATATTCTTCCGCACGATCAGGAAGTACGACTTGATGAGGCGCTCTGAAAATATCCGGATAAGTAGTGTGAGCTGTAGTTTCAGCGTTGGCATGTGTGCTTGGTTTGAGAGGGTGTTCGTGTTCTTATTCCTGATCCAACAGGTGCGAACTCACCAATGACTTCGCAGTCTCTCGCTTCTCGTTGGGACAGCTTTCTGCTCGATGGGATTGACGGCTGAAACACAAAAAGACTCGATTGGCATCTTGCAAGGCTTTGGAAGACCATGCTCCACGAGGAAATGCTGCATTCAGAGACCATTCGCGACTGATTTGATGCAGTTAGTTGTCCAGTTGCTGCAACTGTCACACGTCATCAACTTGACAAGTCAACCCTGTCTTTAGTAGATCTAAGAGAGATGCTTGACACTGAGTTAGTGTGGCACAAGGGAGAGGAGGCTCAGCAGACATGCGGACACGAGCAGCTCCGTGCACGTTTCTTGACACAACTCGTACCGCGAGGAATCGGGTTCTATCTGACTACAGAACAATCTCTTGGTATCCTTGGTCAAACGAACAGGTATTCTTGACATGTTCGTGAGGGCAGCAGCTCTGCTTTCGTCTCCATGAGCTCAAAGCGCACCAAATGCAGGGGACCAATCGAAGCAAGGATGAAATTTCCCGCCGACCAAGCCAAAGGGCAACGCCTAAAAGTACAAGCTGGTGTTGCTTCAGCAGAAACTGTCAACAAGACCAGGCCTGGCCTCATACTCACTAACTGAATGTTGGGGTCACGCAAGTTGGGATCCCAAGTGTCATACTCCTCCTGGAAATACCGCAGCACCGGTCAGTTCACTCCGGCAGATCCACTGAGCGCTTCAGAGAAACGAGCTCTCCCAAGGACAAACTTCACATTGGTGGCCATGGGGGTCATTTGTGAGGCCTTTCGAGGTGGGGGACATTCGCAGGGGTGAAATCCCATTCTTTTGAGGAAGAGGTGCGCGATGTGTTGCAAATGTGAAGAACACACCACTTTCCCGTCGCAATCCAATAAAACCTCTCCGTGCTTCGCCACCATAGAAAATTTGCGATGAAAACAAAGTAAGTTCACAACTCACCACTTCGTCGAGGAGGTTGATTCCCTGCTTCTTGGCTGGCGAGCTGAACTGAGAGCTGGGAGCCGAGCTCGTCTGGGAGCCCGCCTGTGATTGGTTGTCCACGAGCAGGTTGTTTGGCTTCATGAGGTTGGAGAGTTTCCACTGGCCGCCGCCGCTGCTGCCTCCGCCCTCCCCGTGGCCTTTGTTGGGCGGCTGCGAAAACGACAAGCAAAGGTCAAACTAGAAGCAGGATTTGTCAAAGTGAAGTTCTGTGAAGATCTGGTCACTGAAACTGTGAAATCCAAAGGCAATTCACAACTTTTGAGAATGTGTAACCCAGCATCTACACTCCATTCCAAGCGTCGACTGACGGTATCGGTATCTGGTTTCGTTCGCTGGTTGTTTGGAATGCCAATTCAATTGAATTGTCAGAAGGAATCAAATTCGTTCAGTTTTGCAGTCTTATTAAGTCAACCGTGTGAATTGCTGGAGTGTTGCGCTGAGGTTTCAGGAATGTGCTCAAACTGCGGTTGGAAGAGAAAAAGTGGAAAACAACTAAAAATTTCGGAGATAGTTGCAAACAGACCAAATTGGATTTCAACTTGTACTTGACAAAGACGACAACCCGTGCAGAAATACGCGAAGTAATTTTCACATGCTCCAAGAAAGAGGGACTTTGAACAAAAATGTATGGGTCTGCTAGAGAAGGAAAAGAAACTCGCTTTGCAGCGAAAATTTGACACAATAGGCAACGCAGAATACGGAAAAGCTACATTTACTGAGGTGTATGTTACCGACCCCAAGAGCGATCTCTTGACCCTCATAATTTACTGTCACCTGCAACAACACACACTCTTCAGATGCTCCCGGGGAGCACGGGTTTTCTCCAACAGATATCACGTTGATGTCGTGTTGGCCGCACTTTTGGAAGTCAGCACTACACTTCGTAAATTTGAAGCAAAGCTGTGTGCGAGAATACTTGGAAGCCAAGTTGGGTGTTTCAGCTGCGGAATGACGTGACTGTTCGCAACCCACGCGTGCAAAATTGTTCACGTGAGAAAAATGACGTCATTTTTTCTGAAACATGCGGAAGTTTTGTCCACGGCCTCAACGAGAGAAAAACGCACTTTGAAAGGACAGAAAACCGCTTTTGACCAAGCGCTGTTTGTGGTTGAGCAAACTGTCACGCTTTTCTGTTTCTAAAGTTGCACCGCCAAGTCGACGTGAAAAGATGGCGAGCTATAACAGCAGCAAGACTAACGAGAAGCTGAACAGGAACGAACCCGGTTGTCGTCGGTTTTGTTGGACTGGTCCTGGATCTTCTGTATTTTGAGGTTGTCCCTGAGTCCGTCGGTGAGCGCGCGGTGCACGAGGCCCGCCTCGGTGAAGTCCGGGTGCTTCGTGTTGATGTAGGCCAGTTCGATCCCCACCAGGTTCTCCACCTGCACCGCCAACATTGGATTTTAACTCCACGCTACAGTTCAGGCGGTCAACCTGAGACACGCCCACAACCACTGCGCAGCGAACTGTATTGTCACTCCTGAATCAACATCATGATCATCCTTTGAGGGACCAGTGGAAACTGCATGACAAGGATTTAGCAAACCCTCGCTTTCACAGGCAGGCAAGTCTTCAGTGAGTGCATCTGTCTGGACGAAGCTGAAAGGCTGATGAACTGTTGGCACGCACCATTTGGTTTGTGATGGGGAGTCTCCGGCGCAGACACGTCGTCACCACGTCCACGATGCGCTCGTGCAGCTTCGGGAAGCGCAGCATCTCTTGCTGTGAACAACAAACACGCGTGACAGCAACAGGGAACTTTGCCTCTTCACTCTGCACCCCCCCCCCCCAACCGAAGAACACGTTTCTTGTTTCTTTCATCTTCGCTATCTTCTCCACACCAAACCGTGGTGCCTCCGCCGACCGTTGGCGTCCCTTCCCTTCTCTCAGGTGTCACTTCCCTTCCCACCCCCTGTGTTCTCCCCGCCCCTCTTCTCACAGGTAGATATACCAGCAGTGGTACCCACGTGCATGCCGTAGTGTACCCACGTGCGTGCCGCAGTGCTGGATGATGCGCTGCATCTCTTCGTGCACGAGCTCGACGCAGCGCTGACTCGGCTCCTCGAGGCGTCGGATCTGTCGCTTCACCAGCAGCTCAAACGACACTTCCGGGACGAAGAGCGCGGGACGCGGACCCTGCGTGCGCAACCACAGCCAATCACAGCCAACCACAGCCAATCACAGCGCAACCACAGCCAATCACAGCGAGCACATCATTTGATGTTCCAGGACGTATTTTTGTGGTGTTTCAACGTGTGTGTGTGTGTGTGTGTGTGTGTGTGTGTGTGTGCGTGTGTGTGTGTGTGTGTGTGTTTTCGCCAAACTCGTGAACACAACGCCGTTTTGCTCGATCGCGACGAAAGCTTTGATATCATTGGCTCACCAATCCCGCGACTGCGCCTGAATTGCAGACTCACCGTCGCATTTCGGATGGCGGTCAGGATGTCGAGCTGGGACAGGCCGCCGAGCGGGTCCACCGACTCGAGCGTGCGGCCAAACGTCTCGTGGAAGATGTAGCAGATTCGGGCTCCACCGCATCTGAGTGAAAAGAAACACGAGGATGAACCACAGCCAAAGGGAACATCGATGCGCACGTTTGGTCTGCACCAGTGCACAAGCAACAGCAATTCATTCATTCATTGAGATAATGCCTTGGACCTGGGGAAGCTTTGTTCCAACAAAACTTCTTTGGTTCCGCTTGCAACTTGAACACAGCCACAATATTTTTTGTGCTTATTGAGCGTAAAGCTTGAACATAGAACTACGGTGCAGCAGATCTTTCAGAGAACCTGAACCCAACTGATTCAATGATCGCGTGTTTTCGATGAGCTTGACGAGGGATGCTCTGCAGGTTTTGTGCATTCGACCGACAGGACGCTCAAAGCAAAGTACTGGATCCGCTGAAAAGTGCGTTTAGAATCTAAAACCTACTCCACCTCAGCTGAAATCACAAGCCGTGGGAGGTTTCAAACCAAGCACACACTTTACCCACCACTGAATCAAGCGGAGATGAAGAACGGTGAACGCAGTGGGAGACCCCAATTTTCGTTGCAAATTCCACTGATCGCAAGAACTGCTCGGGAGCTGGCAGCATGCCACGTTAATTGGGCCACAAGGACGATTACGGTAACTATCAATGTGGGGAGGAGAGGCTTGTGTATAAAATTAGTCTCAAGATTCCGAAGCAAGAAATTTGCTCTGTCCACTTTGAACGCTAACTTAGCATTGGCAGCAAAATGGTGGCAACAAGCCACGGATTATCGTTGGCAACGCGACTGTTGCCAGGCAGCATGCCGGAGATGTGTTTTGCACTCACTTCAGCAGGTATCTTCCAGAGCACATGGAACAAGGTCCACTAGAAAAGTCACAGTCATACCAACATGTTACATTCCCTGTTCCAACAACCATCAGAGGAACGGGCTTGGCAGAATGTCGAAGTTATGAATCCAAAGAGTTGTACATTTGTACACAAGAATTTCAAAACGTGCAGAACCTCTGAGGATCTGTTGGTGCCTCTCACTTTTTGTGGCGGGACCATTGCTCGAAGCATGTCACATTTGGTATGTACAACATTTCTACTGAACCCTTTTGGTTTCATGAGAGGCAAAACTAGTGTTTACTTCATGCTCTGGGGGTTCAATTCTGACACATTACTGACCATAGCACCTGCTCTCGCAATTAGACCTTGAATCCCACCGAGAATCGCTGCTGTTTAGAAGGACTCGTGATATTGAGGTGAGACGTGATTATGTGATGAAACGCATTGATGAAACGTTCAACTTGTCCAGACTTACAATTCTGTGGTTTCAATGTTCTTAGCCGTGCCCTCGATCGTGTTGCAATACGCCGCAGCGAACTTGGTGATTATCTGCAGCAGCAATTGTGGCTGAAAACAAGAAGGCGAGAGTCTTAGGTGACAAAATTCCAAATCCCATAATGCGTCACTGTGCTTCCCATCTACACCCAAGCAAATACGGAAGCGGCACACACACACTAACACACACGCACGCACCTTGTCTTCCACCTCGTCCCCGAACGAGTTGAGCAGTTGTTGGAACTGCGCCGCCATCACGTTGACTCGAGTCTTGAGCTCCGGAAGACAGTCGCGGATGTGGTGCATCAGCAGCTGGGAAGACAGAGAAAATGGTTCACCGTTCAGCTGAACACGGGCAACGCGGTGAACGACGCCGATGCTCTTGACGTCCAGAACGCAACGCAAGTGGAACACACACGCTCACTCACTCAGTCTCTCTCTCTCTCTCTCTCTCTCTCTCTCTCTCTCTCTCTCACACTCACACTCTCACACACACACACACACACGCACACACACTTCCACACACCCTGTTGAGAGTCCTCGCCAGGTAATGCGTCCCGTTTCTGTTGGCGATCGACGGGTATTTCTTCTGCAAGTAGGAGGCCTCGTCCTTCAGCGCTTCCTTGATGTCCTGGAAACACAGAACGCGAAATTTCCATCATTGCGTGTTGTCCGCTTGCTCGACCTGGTGAAATCCATTTCTGCCAGCCGGCGACGCTTCGGGCACCTTTTTGCTGTTGATGTCGGCCTGGCTGCGGTTCACGACGCCGATGATGCCGAGTTTGACGGGGATGACGCGGCCGCACAGAACGTCCATGGCGTCCGTGCCGTGGTCCATGAGGTCGAGCTTGGTGATCACCGCCAGAGTGCGTCGACCTGAAGCGACCAAGAGAAGACGTGACGCTCAGGACGGAAAAGAGGACGTCACGCAAAGGTGTTCGATATGACGTCACACTGAGGGCGTCAAACACGACATCACATCACGGCGTCCCGCGAACGGCGACCTTGCTTGTTTGGTCAGCCTTCGGTCAGGGACTGCTGTTGATCCATTCGATGTACATGAGGTGTCGCTTTCATCTCCCGTCAACCGATCCGCGAGAACGTGCGACAACTCACCGTCGGGGTCGACGTCCTTGGCGAGTTTGAGCGACTCGGACGTCGCGATGTCGGTGTTGGCGGCGGTGACCGCGAGAATGACCGAGTTCGGGTTGGAGATGTACTTGAGGCACATCTCCCGAACCTGCAGCTCGATGTCCTCGGGTTGGTCCCCGACCGGCACCTGCGAGAGCAGCGAAATGCTAGAAATTTGTGGACGGTTCAGCAGCGATGACTTCTCCGCTCAGACGTTGGCAATTTGCAAAGGGCAAGTCCTTCCAGAAGCACACACAGTGACTTTGTTGCGTTCAAATCTCGTTCAGTCTCGTTTTCCTGCTGTACGTCTTTTCAGTCCGCGTTTCGCTTCAGTGACCAGTCTGATGCACAACACGCGCAACTTGTACCTTTGTGATTCCTGGCAAGTCGACGAGCGTCAAGGTGAGAACTCGCGGTGAGAAGATCTTCAGGTGGATCGGGTCCGGTGAAATCCCCTTGCAAACAAAATCGTACCCAGAATAACACAATGAATTTTGTTCAGTTCTCGAGAAACTCAAAGTCATGAGAAATACCGTAAAATCCCGCGAATAAGACCCCTTCGCGTATAAGACCACCCCCCTTTTTCCAGCCACAAAATCAGTACAAAGCCATTTTTCAAACTTTTAGGAAATTGACTTGCACATGAAAATTTTAAGTTCTTCAAAATTAAAATCTGAGAAATTCCTCTTCAAAATTACTTTCACTGAATATATTTCTTATCCCAACGTATTCTTCAGCCAAAACTTTTGTTAATTTCTTTATTTTAACTCAACTTTTATGTAACCTTGATTGATTTTATTCTAATTTGATACGGTATTTCCCTATATTTGCTCTGTACTCTAAAAATTTGACCCAGTCATTGATCAATGATATCAGAAGTCAAATCCTCACGTATAAGACTACCCCCTCTTTTTGGTGTCAATTTTTGAGCATCAAAAGGGGGTCTTATACGCGGGATTTTACGGTACTTCTTGCACGAAGAGAGAGTCTTCGCGAGTTTTACCTTGTTGGCACCTGTCATGCGTTCAGTCTCGAGCTCGATCTCTTTGCGGATTTCTGAGAAATCTGTGTAGATTTTGTTTTTGGTGTGAAGAAACTTGCCCCATTCGTCCGCTTTGATGAGGTCTGCAAGGAAATACGAAGAGTCAAGTCAACTTTCTGCTTCCCAACGCAAGACACCAAATGCTCATGTTTTCTGCTTGCAACACAAGACTCCATTCTGTGACACGAGATACTTCATACACTTCGAGGGGCTTTCTCCTGATGAGAATTTCAATGTGGAATGACGATACAGTTTTGCTGCGACTGACAGTGCGACGCAAGACCCAACACAAACCACGCCAACCAAAGAGCTACCACTACTGAGAACAAAGGAACAATACTTGTGGCAACACATCATTGAGTACATTTTGGTCGACACTGACGAAAATGACCACCAACGATTTCAAACACCAAAAACACACAACATGAAAGTTACCTCGTCCTGTGTCAGCAGCACGAAAAGGAAAATCGAAATGATTCACAAATTCATTTGTGCTGTACGGTGGTGCACTGTGTCAAATTGTCAGGTCCATCGAAAATTTTGCAAACACTGGAAGATTTCCTTCAGCCAAACTGGTTTTCTCTACCGTTAGATGTGACAAGCTTTGTGAAGGAGCTCAAGCCCCGTGTAACAAAAAAACACAGTCAAGCATGACGTCTTCAACTTGAGGCTGGTGTACCGAACGACACGGTTTGTGTCACGCAACAATTTTAAAATCGATCTTGACTTGCTAAATTTGTGTAAACGCCGTCCACGTCCATTCACACGGATACTTTGGTGAAAATTTTAAATCCTCCTCTGTTCTGACAAAATCAACAAAAATTCTGAAACTATTTCTGTCTGAATTCCATCTCAGAATTGCGAAAAAGGAGGCGGGGCCAAAGACCTCAAGTTTCTTCATTTCGCCAGATGAATGAATGCGCACTGCACGCACCTCCACCTTCCTGCAGACGCGTCTCCCTGTCGTCCGCCGGCGTGTAGACGAGCTGCAGCACCAGAGGGCGTCTCGTCACGATCCCCGTACCGCGGGGCAGGAAGTCCCGACCAACCAGAGACTCCAACACAGAACTTTTGCCCGAGCTCTGAAAATAACAGCGTCACAATCTGTCAACATTTCAAGCACAACTGGGCTTGAAGGTGTTCTGCAATTGTTTGTCGTGGCCAAGTGAATTTGACAGCAGAGAGTTCCCTCGTGTCTTGGGTTTTCCTGCACTCTTTCATGACGATTGGAATTTGACAGGCACAGGAATGAGAGTCCTTTTCACATGGACAGACTGGTGTCTCGTGTGGGCCCGGCATCATTCACGAAAGACACAAAGAACGTATTTTAAATTTAGAACACGATTGAGGTCACACTGATCTGATGAAAACTGCGCAGATCCAGGAAGAAAGAAACCAGCGAGGTCAGCAAGATGACGCAACGCAGATCGAACTGTACTCGATTTGTGAGGTGTCATTCGCTACACGTGCTTTTCTTTCGTTGGTAACCTCAAAAGTTGCGTGCACAAGTCAATTGTGCGACTGAAAATGAGAGAGACCACGAATGCACCCTGGCCAACCACCCAGGTTCACGCTGGCGGTGGCTCAAGATTCCAACCCGTCCTGCACGCGCGTTTCAAGCAGAAACAGGCTCACAACTTTCAGTTTGCTTGGGACGTTGCAGTGCTTCTTGTGTTCAGAAGCCCTGTTTGAATGATTTTGAGTGTGCACAAATGATCTGCCTTCTCTCACATGAAATGACAGGAAAATTCAAATTTGACAGTTGAAGACGACACTTTACCTGCGTGCCGATGACGACGATTTGTGGCAACTGCATCGTCTCTGATCCCACAGTGTTGAAAACATCCTGGAGTTTGTTGATCACGGGAATTAAACTCTCCATTGTGTGATTATTCAGCTGAAATCTTCCATAAAATCTCCTCCCCGGTGTCGTCCTTCCAGAAGATGGCTGGAAAGTCAAATCTCGGTTCGTAGTCATCACCAGGTAACACTCGTGGATTTAACTTTTCTTCCAAAATGGAAATTTTAAGATGTGGGTTGACCCTGTGAAAGCAAAACACAACTGCTGGAGTAGATCAAGTCTGGCACAAATAAAAAACCGTTTGGAATCGGAAAAATGCAACCGAGCAAGAACTTCTGCAGGTTGCATCAGCAAATCAATAACAAGAACACTTGTCAGTGAAGACATGCGTCGAATGACCAAGTAAGCCAGCAACTCTCATGTATCATGTGTATCCAAACAAAGCACAACTTTGGAAGAGATGTCATTCCTGGCTGATTTCTGTGTCCAACACAAGTGATGTTTTTGTGGTAGATTTTGCCAAGTAGTCTTTTTCTACCCGTTTGACCCGCAATGTCTTCGGGTGCTATAGGAGAAACTGAGGAACACAAGAAAGCGTGACGTAGAGCACAAGACGTCGAAAGAGTGGTCGGCGTTTGTGGATTGTTTTTTAAAAATTGAATAATTTACGTGCACAACGCTTGTGTTTCACCAAAGGAATAAGGTAAATATTGTCAGGCGTTTGTGAGGACCGCAATTGACTAGAGTTTAGATCCAGTGCGCCACAGATCAGAGCTGTTGACTTGTCGCTTTTTCTGTCACACTGAAGTGTTAGGTCTTGACACAAATGTCAACTTATTTGCAGGAGGAACGTCAGTCAGGTGGAGGAAATGGCTGACAACACGGAACAGTACTGCATCTGCAGGTCGACGGACATCAGTCGGTTCATGATGTAAGTGCTCAATTCAAGTTTGCTGTTGCTGGCAACAATCAGGGGAATGGGTGATTCGTTTGAGTTGACTCTTTTGGAACAAGGCTTGTCGAGTTCAGTTGCACTCAGTTGAAACAAAACGCTGTTTTTTCTCCGTGCGTTACTTGAGCTTTGTTTTCTGCAGTGGCTGCGATTACTGCAATGAGTGGTACCACGGAGACTGCATCGGCATGACGGCGGAGGAGTCCAACTACATCAAGATCTTCTTTTGTGACATCTGCAGAAGTGAGTTCATCACTCCCCATTTCACTGGCTCGCCTTGCTCTGTTACTGTCTCGGGGAGAGTTGTTTTTATTGGGTGACAATTTTACTCAGGGAGAAACCCATCACTGAAGATAAAATATCACAAGAAAAAACTGAAGGAGCGAGAATTGAGCCTGTCTCGGCACGACAAGCACGACAAACACGGAAGCAACAAGCACTCTCATTCACATTCACACTCCAAGAAACACTCGCACAGCAGCAAAGAAAGGTAGGTCTCTTCTGGGCTTACTTTTATCGAGTTTTTGAATGATCGGAAGTGTGGTCTGCTTTTGTGGCGAAAATGTGCAATTACATTTGCTACGATGTTTTTGAACAGGGAGAGGGAGAAGGAAAAACACAAGAAGAAGAAAGACAAACACAGGGAGAGAGACAAATATGATAAATACGACAAATACGACAGTCATGAGAAACGGAAGAAAGACAAACACAAAGAGAAGAAAAAGGTACCGCGTCCGCGTAAATATTTTAGTGAGCTGCTGTTGGCAAACCAAATGAATCAACAAGTGTTTCTGAACAAATAAACTTTTTCCTCTGCAGAAGAAGTCTTCGTCACACAGTTTGCCGATCCCACAAGTGATTCCAGCCGCAGAGAGCTCGGATTCGGAGCAGGTAAATCTCAAATGCACCATGTTGTGTTCGAAGAAAAAACGACTGAAGAGGAGCAGAACCAAATTGAAACTCTCGAGGAGGCAGTTTCTTCACCCGTGTAATTTTCGTCGCAGGAGAAGCGCGACACGAAGTCGGAGTCGCCGGTTGGCTCGCGCAGCGCCACCCCGGTGCCCGGGAGCCCGATCGGGGCGTCGGGCGGGAACCCGTGGCGCGCCGACTTCGAGTCGCCGCCCGCGCCCGCGGCGGCGCCGCATCAGGTCAGTTGGGCGTCAGCAGTGCAATGTGATGAAAGCAATTCAGAAAATTTAAAGCACAGTAGTCTCCCCTGGAAGTGAGTCAACTTTTCCAGTCAACTCAAAAGTTTTGTGCTTTTTGATTTGGGAAAATGTGAGCACTGTGCAGTCAAATATTTGCCTGTACAACGGAAGAAACTCAGAGGTGTGAGATGTCTATTTTTCTGAAGTTGGACCCGCGGAAGCTGAACCAGGTGCCGCCGCCGCCTCCGTCGTCCGCGCAGCTGAAGGAGAAAAAGCAGGAGACGAAAGCGAAACCGGAGCCGCCCAAACAAGTGCTGCCACCATCCAAGGTCAGTTAGCTTGGCGCGGTGAACTGATCAACGTCATGATCGGCGTGAAGCAGAATATTTTGCTGACATTTGTTATTTGCACATTTTCTTCGCCGGTTTAAACCTGTGCACAGTCGCCGAGACTTGTTCACCGAAAGTTATCAATCGTGTACAAACTGTTTTGTTGGCAGATGGGAGGTCGGGTGGAGGAAGTCAGCAAGAAAGACAAGGCTTCGGCATCCAAAGACTGCGGAACGTGCACAGCGTGCAAAAGGACTGGAGACTGCGGACTGTGCGACATCTGTGTCGTGCGTAACTCCTTCATTTCCACACCAGCTGTTTCGAAAGAACGCTTTGACAAAACAACAATTGAACGAAGGTGCTCAAATTCTGAGCAACGAAACACCCGTTTTTGCCAACTGTCAATTGGCCACGGATGAGAGTACCCAAAACCGAATCTGGTCATTGCGTTGGATTGGACAGGTTGTTTCTGTTTGCAGGACCTGAAGATTTCTGGAACGAGCAAGAGAAAATGTCGGCTTCGCCAGTGCAGAAATCAGGTGCGTTGTGGTGGACGTGGAGGGAACGTTGATGCAAACAGCGTTTCAACACTTGTTTTTGCTCGTGGGGCAACTGGCTCCTGCAACACAATTCTCTCGTGTTTGGTTGGTTTCACTTGATGCACTCCACGGCACAGTTTCGTTTTCTTGCCTTGTTCTGTTGGTTCACGCTGTATTTCGACTTTCAGGAGGACAGTGACAGTGATGGGGTAATTTCACGCTCTCTATGCACTGGTGATTTTGTGCCAATTGTTACACCGGTGTGGTTGATGAAATGTGATTGACCATCAGGAATCTCCCCTCCCCGTTTGTACACTGATCCGTTTGATTTGACCACGCAAAACATGTTGACACAAAAGGCCACATTTGCTGACTGCCTAGATTGCACGTTGACAACCTGAGTCCAACAGACTCATTTTGTTTGCACCTGAAAACAACTTTCCGACGACCGTTTTGCTGCGAAACGACAAAACGGTTGATCAGGATTGTTTGACAAAATATGTTCCCTCCGATTGCAACTCTCGAGTGTTTAGCGTTCCTTGATTGTTATTTAATCGATGATTCCGCAATTCTCAGCGACGTGACAAGGAGTTGTTTGGTGAAGGTGTTTGGGTGATTTACGGAGGAAAGGTTTCCAGTGGTGACTTGTGAAAATGTCCCAAAATGGAAGTGTCCTTGTCTAGTTTTCCCCTTCATGAATTTTCTCGCTTTGAGTAAGTCTTTTCACTGGTTCAGGCAAAGTGTGACGGGACAACAAACTTCTGCTGCTCATGTGCTCCAAGTGAAAGTTTCCGAGTAAGAATGGCAAAGATTGTCAGCACAGCTTGTCTGCCCGAAAATGGTTTGCGACCTGTCCCTTGTCCTTGTTGCAGGGTTACAGCAAGGCCTCGACTGCTGCTCCACAGCAGCAGCAGTGGGACGACCTGCCGACGGACGACGTCGACATCCCGATGAACCCGGACGACATGGCCAAGTTGCTCGCCGCGAGCAGGGGCGCTCCGAGCAGGGTGAGCAGTGCGTTGTCATGGTGACAGGGGGCGGGAACGCCAACCAGGGTTAGCATTGCGTCACTTTGGTGACTGTAGGTGCGCCCTGTGGATCACGCTGGTCCGGGCGCAGTTGGCGTGACAACGAAACGTACGTGTCAACCTGCAGTTTCATGGTGTTCAGAAGACACACTGACAGCCGGATCAATTCTCACCGCAGTGGGTGTCACATTTTTCGCACTTTTCTTGACGTTCAGGAGAAATCAGTAACCCTTGACCAGTTGTTTTCTCCACAGAGAGGTCGGGGGAAGAAAGACACGCCGATTCTGACGCCGCCAAGACGCAAATACAACAAGCGCAAACCTGACCCGGTGAGTGTGAACAGAACTACCCCCATCTACAGATGATTTGGTTCAGTCATCCAAAAACGGTCAGGCCAAAATCTGCAAGTTTCCTGTCAGTCAAGGTGGCCGCGTGAAACCGTGCCCTTTCCAGGCGTAGCCTTCGTGTTGTATCAAATGGCGACAAGACACAAGAGTTGTGCGAGGAACGCCAGTGTTTGACTGCTCCCTCCATGTCGCAGGTACCGACGCCTCCTCGCCGGAAGTACCGACGGCGGCGCGCAGAGTCGAGTTCGGAGGAGTCTGAGGAGGAGGAGGAGGTGAAGCAGTGCTACGGCCCGGGATGCATCAACGCCGCGCGCTCCGGCTCCAAGTATTGCAGCGACGCCTGCGGGATGCGCCTCGCCAAGGAGTGAGCGCCTCGAGATTCGTTTCAGTGACTGCTCCCTCTGTGTGAGGAGCGTGTGCCTGCTCCCTTGCCTGGGAGAAAACGGAAAATTCGTGTTGCGTGTTGCAGAACTTTGGGTTGTTTGGAACTGACGCAAATGTGTTTGAGAACTTTGCAATTGTACCTTGAGCTCTGTTCTCTCGCTCTGCTATCTTCGCTGACCTTGGTAGATGAGGAACACCTGGATTCTTTTGTGTGATTGTGGAAGGAAGTGTGAAAGAATCATAATGTCGAACTCCCGAGACCGGACAGTCGGGTTTTCTTTAAATACGCGCAGCACACTTTGACGATCAGCAGACGATGGACAACAGTACATGTGTCACACAATTTGTCGAACAGCAATTGTTCCGTTCGTTCCAGGCGCATCATCGAGATCCTGCCGACGCGCGTTCACCAGTGGCAGCTGAAGCCGTGCGTCGCCGAGATGAAGAACAAGGAGCAGCTCCTCAAGATCCGCGCGCAGATGGACAAACACAGGTGGCGCCACTGACATCTGTCGCCCCCCCCCCGCACTGAAAAACAATTTGAGAAAACGTCTGCAAATGTCCTCAAAACAAGAACGTTTCTTGCTGTTTTCCTGCAGATTTTCTTCACCGTTTTGCTCATCAGTGAGAAAAACACGGGACTTGTTGTTCATTCCGTGACACAGATGCTGATCTCAGCGATGATGCGTTGATTTCAGGCAGCAGCTGTTGGACCTGGACAAGAGGCGGACGGAGCTGGACGCGCTGATCGAACAATCGAAGCTCGCGCTGCCGCTCAGCGAGGAGGAACTCGAGAAGGTGAGTGGGCGGGGCAGACAGAATCTGAGAAAATTGAACCACCGTGGGAGGGAGGACGAGACCGAGTCTTTTTTGCAAGTGCGAATCGAGCTGCACAAAACAGGAAATCAGTCAGTGCAAGATCGAAATGTGAAAAGGAGTCTTGTCCGCAGGGGCGGTGCTGGGGTCTCGCAGGACGGGCTGGGGAGTGGGGGGTGGGGGAGACTTTTCATGTGAAGAAAGATTTTGTTCTCGCGGAGGAAATCAGGTGATGGTGGAGTGATGAATATGTTCCAGGGTCCGGGAAAGCTGTTCCCTGGACCGGAGTGTGTTCAGCGTTCACGCCGTTATTCATGTCGTGTTTCCTGTTTGATGTTTCAGCACGAGGCTGAAGAGGAAGACGCGGATCCGGAAATGACCATTTACTGCGTCACGTGCGGCCACCAGTGCAACGAGAAGACTGCCGTCAAACACATGGAGAAGTGCTACGTCAAGGTGTGTTGGGAAAGCGTCCTGAATCAAATGTGAAAGGGAAGCGTTCTGCACAGACAAGAGACCAGCAAACTTACCACACACACTCATGTGCAAGTGGCACCTTTGTGTCCCAACATCGAACATCAAAAGAAGGAGGGCGGCTTTGGCACCAGAAGAAAGGCCATTTGTTGGGGTGCGTCTTGTGCACGAGTACGTCTTACACGAGATGGCCTTGTCTTGTCCTGATGTTGAGGCCCACGACACAGAAGTCACGCAATCGCGATCGATTCAGGTTGAGGCGCGTTCGTCGTTCGCGTCGATGTACAAAGCTCGGATCGAGTTCACCGCGATCATTTGCGATCACTACTGCTCCAACACCAACTCGTACTGCAAGCGTCTCAAGGTGCTCTGTCCCGAACACACCAAGGAGCCCAAGGTGAGCGAGCGAGTGAGCGAGCCAGTCAAACAACTCTTTAGACGTTGAATCGGGTGTGCAGATCTGGATAATGTCCTCGAGCAGTCAAGTTTTCAACGCTGTGTGTGTTGTTTGTGGTTTCAACGGATTTGATTTTATTACAATTGTCAAATGTGTGCATTGCAGATCTCAGCGGACGAGGTGTGCGGGTGTCCGCTGACGAAGGACTTGTTCACGTGGACGGGCGACTTCTGCCGGTTACCCAAACGGAAGTGCAACAAACACGTGTGTTGGGAGAAGCTACGTCGAGCCGCCATCGACCAGGAGAGACTCGCCCAGGTGCGCGCGCGCGCGTCGAGGAAGACGCATTTCCCCCCGTGTTCGTCTGGATTCTCGTGCAAGCAAGCCACAATTTTGTCATGGACGAGTTTCTATTGCACCTGTGTCCGTGCAAAGTAATTTCCTTTGATGAAGTCCACATTGTGAGCGAAGTAACCGTCAGAGTGAAAAAAGCCTGGTTCTTACCAGGCTGCGCACTCGCCGCGGTAGCTGATATTGGTTTCCCTCTATGTATGTCTCCGTGCGTCTGGGTAAGGCGGACAAAAAATTGTCCATGTGACCTCCGCCCCCCCCCCCCAGAAAATTTTCAACTCAGATATTTTCTGACTTGGGCATTGGCGGATTGGGACAAGTGCTGTCCTGCCGATGTATGCTGCCCGCGGCTGATTCTCTACTTAAAAGTCTGGTGTTTTTCTGTTACGTCTGACCCTGATATCTGCCACTTGGGTTTTCAGTGGATAAAGCTGGACGACCTGCTGGACCAGGAGCGGCAGATCCGAGTGTGTATGGCGGAGCGCGCGGGGCTGCTCAGCCTGGTGCTCCACCAAACCATCGACCACGACCCCAACAGCACGTTCGTGGCGCCGCGCACCCGCGGGGTCGAGGACCTCGTCGACGAAACTTCGTGCAGCATTTGAAACCGAGGAGGGAGGGGGGGGGGGAGTCCGAGTGTTTCCTTTCAATCCTTGAACTGAAGTATTTTCTTCTTTTTCCGTAGTGATTAAAATTTATCACCTGAATCAACGTCCTTCTGCATTGGATTCACTCGATGCCACTTTTGTTGTTTATTTGCGACTGCGGAATTCGTGTTTGCCTTTGCGTGCGCTTGTTTTCAAATTGCTGCAAAAGAATGGTGCAATGAAACTTCACCTTCTTGTTTGGATATTTTGTGACGGTCGGGCATAGCCGAGTGGACTGACCTGTCAGGATGTGACGAAGATTGACCGGGATCACCAACCCATCTCTTGCACTCGCCAATAAAATCAGTCAATGGTCAGAAGTTTAGAGAATATAACGCGTCGAGCAAAAATTTCGCAAAGAGTATAAAGTTTCTCAACTTGGACATCGGAGAGAACCTTCGGGTGAGTTTTCCCCGTGCAGACCCTCATTCATGTGACGTCGCAGCTGCACAGAATCTGATGACGTCACCAACAGCCATTTACACCCAAATTTCTTCAAGCAGATCTTTAGTTTTAAGAACGAGAATTTCAAGGTAAGTGTTCGTGTTTCCGTCCGAAATCTGAATAATTTTCGTTTGTAAGTGTACAAAGATCTTGAAAACCAAGCACAGAAGGAGAAGTGGAGACTGTTTTCAGTCATTTTGAGTGAGTGAAGAATTGGAAGGTCATCGTCCTAAAAATCCTGGAAGGACTTCACCAAAACAAAAGTGATTGAGGCACCAAACGTGCGAACACAGCATTGAATTGTGAGGATTTTCACGTGGAATAGTGTTTGCTGCTTTGCCCTTCAATATTTTTGAGTTCAGCAGCTTCAAATTTGCTGTCCGAGAAAATGGCGCTCTCGTCTCTTCGTGATCGATCAGCTGATGGTTGACTGGCAAGTCAGTTGCGTTTGAAGAAATCGCGCGACTCGCGTCTCTGGTTCCAAAGTGACAGCCAATGCCCGAAACGATCGGGTGTAGAACTGTCCATCCCAACTGACGATTGCAGTGCTTTGCACAGAGCGAGTTGGCGGTGGAAAAGTGTCGTGATATGCGTAAATGCGCAGTCATGGCACAGCTTTTTGCCGCAGATCTTTGCAGTGGAGGTACCACACTCAAATGCATTTACGTAAATGAACCTCACCGCAGAACTCTCAGACGGGTGGACCCCTGCCACCAGGTGCCTTGCGAAAAATTTGAAGCTGCATGATGAACTCTGTAATGTTACCAGTGGCCTGACCCCTTCACTCCCCCACCGCCCCTGCACTTGCAACGACCAAAGAAATCGCAAGTCGACTCTCTTTCAGTACGTTGGTGTTCTTGTTTTGCTTTCCAGTCACCCTCACTGATTGCCACTGCAGTGCGAACAAGGCAAAGTTGTTTGCTTCTGGAGCCAAAAAAAACCCTTGTGCTTCATTTGTGTCCAACTGGCAATCAGCCAGGGAGGTGAAGTGCTCAAATGTGAAGAAGCCGAGTCGATGCTGTCGTGCTTGATGGTGTGGAGGACGACACTGCAGTTTGTGCGATACACAGGAGCTGTGTTTGCCAACCAAAACTGTACAAAGATGGAAGAGTTGAGGGCAGGAAACGTGTTCAAAAATTATTCACAAGTCAGTGCCAGTGCCGAAAGCACTTCTGTATGTCCGTTTTATGTGTTGGTGAATATTGATAGCGGAGATACGCGAGGCAAACTTTGCCCTGAAGTGCTTCACCTCGAACAAAAATTAATGCTGCGTTGTCACTTTGATGTCAGGTAAATTCCGATGCATCACCAGTCGATGATGAAGAAATTGAGTTCGATAGATAAGATAAAGTGCGCAGAGGAGAAACAACGAAGGTTGGAGTTCAGTTTACGACCTCGATCAGTCGATGGGAAGTTTGATGGCTATGTTTATCCTCTTACGTTTCGTGGTGTCAAATTTCAAGTGAGTCTTGACTGATCTCTGCGAATAATTTGGCGGTTTTCAAAGTCTGAAAGTTAAGTGAGGTGGCGCGGAGTATTTATACCGTAGACGATCTTTTTTCACATCAGAACGACGAGGTCAAGCAAAAGATACGAGTAGCACAACGTTGGGTAAGCTTTCCAGCAGTTTCATTGCAAACAAACAACACGAGGCGAACGCAGCTCAAACTATGTCTTCTTTTCTTGTCTCTCACTCTGCAATCAAAGATGGACAAATTTTCTTTTTGCAGATGACCTGACAAACACTGACCAAACTTCAGCAACAAGTTGAAGCTTTAAATTTGAAGCTTTAAAAGAAAGCAAGCATCAGTATTCACCGCACAGAAGAAACTCAACAAACAACGACATCATGGACACCGACAGTGGAGCCTCCGGCAACAACCCGGGGTCCAACAACCCGGGGCTCTTTCCAACGACCATTGTGAATAGCCGACGCGTTGTGAAGGAGCCCGTCGCCAAGCGACTGTCAACAACGGAAACAGGGACGCCAGCGAGTGACAACATGTTCACCTGCAGCGATGACGCTCACACGTGCACAGGTGAGGCTGCTCTTGATTTTGGCAATTTTCGTTGTCAAATTTTTTTGTCTCTTGTTGAAAAGTCGCTTACATTAGAAAACAGGATCGTGAACTTTTGGGAGAATGTATGAGCAGAAAAAGATGCAACTCGACAGACTCTTCAGGGTCGGGAGGGGGGTAGAAGAGGGAGGAAGGGGAGAGGCCCTCACGGTTCTGGCACCGCAGTGAACTCACCGTTTCCTCGTTTGAAAACGTTTCAGATGATCCGACGTGCACGGACGACCCGGGCTACACGGGCTACAGCGACGACGAGGAGGAGGAGGAGAGCGCGACGGAGACGGACAGCGACACGGAGGAGCACGGCTCCCCGGCGCGGCACCGCGGCTCCGCCCCGCACCGGCCCGAGGAGATCGGATACCTGCTCAAACACTCGCTGCCTTCCGTGAGTACACCACTGTGTTGTCTTATGGGGGGGGGGGGGCTAGAGCGTCACAGGCTCAGATTGAGTTGTGGGCGTTTTCAAGTTCTGACCGTCTCGCTGTGATGTCAATGATGGTGAGCTGATTAGAAACGGCTTCTCTGGGGTTTCAATCTCAGCGGTGCTGAGACACGGGCGGATCACACGAGTGTGCTCCACGGAGGTCACCGCGATCAAATTACTTTTGTCTCTCGCAAGGGTGGGTGTCTTCAGCAAACACCCAACCTTTTGTACTCAGACTGCCTCTGTTGATTCCCGCATTGTCTGTTGTGTAAACAGTGCGCCAGTGCTCACCGGAGACTTGGTGCTTTGGTGCCAAGGAAGAACAGACGAACATAAAACCAGCTGCTTGTCGCAACAGACAATTCTGTGGCTGCGAATTGAGCACCAAGTTTTGTCCTTCCAGAAAGATAGCTTTTCCTGGGAAAGTTAAGAATTTTCAATTGTCTTTGAACAATTGAAAATTGAGGAAATTGGAGGCGTAAAATTGAGTTGAGTGTTTCCCAGGCACGGCTGTGTGGGAGATGCATTCAAGATGATTTTATTCCGAACAAAAGCTTCTGATTTGCGTCTGACAGCTGAATCACTCATTTGCCGCGCAGTATTCGCGTTGCTGAAGCTGGCATTTTTGTTGGCGGCTAATAAAGTCATGCGCATTGCAGATGAAAATTTATTCCGTGTATTGTGCTGCAATCAGACAACGGGATGTTGTCAATAATGTAACGTTGCAATGTGTACATGTTGCTCAAGCTGAGTTGTTTCGTGCGCAAAAAAATTAAGTTGGTTGGGTCAAGCACAGGCCTCGAGAAATATGAACTTTGTGGATCCGGGACTCGTGTCCATATCTGGGAGAACATTTCATGCTTTGTGTCCGAAGCGTCATCCATTGGATAAACTGCTTTCGATTTCCAATTTTCTGTTGCGTTTTACCAGCAGAAATTTCACATGCTTCTTGGTTCATTCACATGCCATTCAGATTAAAATCGATTGTTGTCAGCCATAGCGTGCATTGACCAACGCCACCGGAGGTTCTCGCAGATGGACACAGTCTTCTGGCCAATGGCTCCAACTTGGTTTCATTGACAACACGCAGAGTCACAAATAATGTGTCCAGCTGCGATCACACTGAAAACCGCGGTGAAGTGAAAATTGGTCTCGGAGAGCTCGTGTCTTAATTGACAGCGAGTCTTATTAGGTGGCTGTGAGATGCAGGCGGCAAGTTTACCTGAAGAGTACAGGTGTAGAGGGAAACAGCTTTGATCTGGGAAATGTCTCTCTGAAGGAAAGGGAGGATGTAAAAAGACGATGGCTTTGATCAATTGCTACTCTGGCCAGCTCGTTGGCCGAAGATCAGTGAACTGGGAATGTGTCCTTTACGTTTCCTTTCGTAACGTGTTTATCAGTTGACTTTGGAACTCATATCGTGCGATGTTTGATCAACAGAAAGATCGATGCCACGTATCTTCACATTTTTGCGGGTCCTACGTGTGGTGATGCGTCGTTGGTGACTCTATTGATAACGGGAACGTGTCGCCAATGCTGTCAGTTTAACGGATGACCTGACAACAGTCACATGGCTGTGTTTCTAACTTCTGGTCTGTCCTTTGCGTATCTTCCTGTTTTCGGTTTTCCATTTGAGAATCTTACACGGTCCTGCTCAATACAAGTTGTGTTGATTAGTTCTGTGCTGAAAAAAATCACAAAAAAAAGGAATGACCGTGACACAAAAAGGTGGACTCCGACGAGAGTCTGGTTGAGGCTCGTCCGTGAGTCCGCTTTGTTTGCGTTCAAGTCCGGTTCAGTCGGTGCACAGCGGTTTGTGGGATTCTGGTGCCTGAATGAACACGAGCTGATGGTTTGTCTGAACCTCATCTGGGTTCGGTTGAACAGTTGCACTCAATTGTGTTTGTGTGAGTTCACCACACAGTGTGCTGCAGGCATGCTTTTGCAGGCAACATGAAGCTGGCTGATACCACCCAGGGGATACCCTGGATGGTGGAGTTACGGAACCAGTCAATCACCCTGCTTGCGCGCAGGAGATTATCCCTTTCACACCCCAAAAGGTCTGTCATTTTCCCCGTCTGTTGCAGTTATCGGGGTCGGACGATCGCGGCGCCTCCGCGCACGGCTTCGACACGGACGGCGGCGTCGACTTCCTGGCGGTGCCGGGGCGCGCGCTCGACAAGGCGGAGGAGATCGCGCGGCGCGTGTGGGAGGCGGGCTGGGACGTGGTGCACCACCAACACCTCCCCAAGTGGCTCAGGTGAGCGGGGGGGGGCGGGCGGGGTGCAGGCGGGCGGGGTGAGGGAGTGGAAGGGGAACAAGGGAGAAGGCGAGGAAGGTTTGAAAGGGGGTGGGGAAATCGGGGTCCTTGCAAGGCAAAAGCTCACGGAACAGCACGGAAATGGACGAGTGCACCCGAGAAAAGGAAGAAATTGAGAGTTGTGGGTTTGTGCTGCATGCTCTTGTCAACCAGACGTGCGTTGACAATGGTTCACTCTTGACTTTGCAGGGACAATGATTTTCTACACAAAGGACACCGTCCGCCGCTCAACTCGGTGCTCGCCTGTTTCAAGTCCATCTTCAGAATCCACACAGAGACGGGCAACATCTGGACCCATCTGTTAGGTGAGCGGGACAATGCAGTCTCTCTCCAAGATCACATCATGATTCTGAAATTGCGAAACATCCTGTGTTGATCAACATCAGATTGTGTGTCTGAGACCAGTGGAAACGTAGTGGCTGCGAAACTTTGACTTTCCGTAGCAGTTGTTGACAACACTCGTGCAGCGCAGTTTTACAAAAGACACGAAGACTGGACGAAACTCGTTTTCTCTCCAGGCTGCATCGCCTTCATCGGGGTCGCGGCCTACTTCCTGACGCGCCCGTCGATCGAGATCCAGTGGCAGGAGAAGGCCGTCTTCTCCGCCTTCTTCGCTGGCGCCATCTTGTGTATGGGTTTCTCGTTCCTCTTCCACACCATGTACTGCCACTCCGAACGCGTCGGGAAACTCTTCAACAAGTGAGTACTTCTGTTGTTTGAGAAACGCTTCATTCACTCGTCATGCAGATTTTGGTGAATGACGACGAATTGGGAAGTCCTGTGGAACTTGTTCTTGACGTTGGTTCTTGACCTTGACCCCTGGTGTGTCGCGCGCAGGCTGGACTACTGCGGGATCGCGCTGCTGACGGTCGGCTCGTTCGTGCCGTGGCTCTACTACAGCTTCTACTGCCGCCTCGAGCCGAAGGTCACGTACCTCGCGCTCATCTTCATCCTCGGCATCGTCTGCATCGTCGTCTCCATGTGGGACAAGTTCGCCGAGCCGCGGTTCAGATGCGTCCGAGCAGGTGTGTGTGTGTGTGTGTGTGTGTGTGTGTGTGTGTGTGTATGTGTGTGTGTGTGTGTGCATATGTGTGAGTGTGTGTGTGTGTGTGTGTGAAATCAACGGGTGTTTTAGCAATGCACTAGTGTCTGTCTCTGTATGTGTGTGTATGTGCGTGCATGTGTGCGTGCGTGTGGTCAACTTGTGTGTACGCACAAAAGAAACTGCCCTTTCGACCCCTTTGGCGATGTTCTTTGAGTTTCCTCTGGTTGACGTTGCCATATGCTAAGACCCCCGTCGCCCACTTCAGGGACGTTCATCGCGCTGGGGCTGAGCGGCGTCGTGCCCGCGATGCACTACACCATCACAGACGGCGTGGACGACCCTGTGAACCTGGCGGCGCTCGGCTGGCTCGTGCTCATGGCCGTGCTCTACATCTCCGGAGCCATCATCTACGCCGTCCGCATCCCAGAGAGGATCTGGCCCGGAAAGTTTGACATCTGGGTACGTGATACGTGAGCGTACGTGAGCGCACCGATTCCTTTCACTGTGGCTTGGTGTGTTTCCACGTCTGTTCTCGTCTGAAAAATTGTTCAAAGATTGTGTGTTTTTGGTCACAGTTTTCACGCCTGAAGAATCCTTTATAAAATGTGTGTTTTGGGTCACAGTTTCAGAGTCACCAGATTTTCCACGTGTTCGTGGTGGCGGCGGCGTTCGTGCATTACCACGGCATCTCAGAGATCGCCAACTATCGACTCACGTTCGGTGACTGTCTCGAGGAGACGTACTGAGAGACGAGGGTGAGTCTCCACTTCCTCTTTCTGACACGCGCGGACTGGTTGGGTCGAGTTTAGTCTCGGAAGCGTTTGTCTAAAATGTCTGCTCGTGCACGTTTCGATTTGTCTTGAAATATTTTTTGGCGAACTCGCAGTGCATTGAAACGACTTTGTATTTTCAGGGACAGTTCTATGTGTGATACCTCATCTGAAAGAAGCAGCGAAATGGCAACATCTCCACAAGTTTTATTGCTATGCTGTGTTTGGAACCAAAGCTCTGCTTGGAATGAGTTGTGTGTGCGAAAGACGATCACGACTGACGAACGCGCAAATCTCGCAGTGCGGAGCCGGAGGAGTGAACAGCGTGTGCCATTGTGAACTCCTGCAGCGACGTCAGGTGGAGACACAGGTCGTTCACCTGTCTTCTCATTGGACTGGCGTGGAAGATGTCGCACCTTAGTCAGGAGATGTGATCAGAACTGATTCAGTCAGTCGTGCTTCTGGCAGTTTGTGTGGCAGCTTGGATTTCCCCCCTGTCTTCTTGCCTGTGCGTTGGACGTTGCACCTCATTTCTGCTGCACAAGAAACCGAAACGGCTAACTGCGAGAACTATGTTGCTTGTCCTGTCGCTCAAACAGCTGTGAAGAGATCCATTCGGTGGACAGTGAAATGCTCTGTTTTGGGTGGGTTTTCTTTGTCAAAAATGGACTGAACATTTGTTCCGAATGCACCTATGATTCAGCCTTCAGCTTTGGCACAATTTCACGGTCAGAAGATTCAAATTTGCGGCAATGGAGAGTGGATCAATTGTAGGTTGGCGCGATATTGTCATTGTGATTGTTACCCCCCCCCCCCCACCCCCAAACCCGACTCCTCGTACAGACGCACATACTTTTCACGTTCCACGTACAGCTCAGAATCTCTTCACATTTTCCGTGTTTCAAGGCCAGCTGTTTTGTAGTCGAACCATGGTCGTTTGAAATTTTGGCTGATCTTTTCAACTTCATTCTTCCTGAAAAAAAAATATCGGGAATCTTGTCTGAGGCGATACTTTGCGATAAAATATGAGCAGCCAGCAACGAATGCGGACAGCAGACAAACCGAATGTCGAGTTCGATGAGCACGTCCGACACGTTTTCAATGCCTTCAAATCGTCAACGATATTCAGACGAAATGTAGACAAACGTTGGAGAAAAACGTACAAGGTTCGTCCACGAATTTCCCGTTTCTCATTTTTCGCACACTAAACCGCTGGTTTCGCCAGGCAACTGGTGGGGCTACCCGAATCAACCACACCAACTGGCGGGGCCAGATTCACGACACCAACTGCATGGTGAGGCCTGACTGATCGGGGCAGATTCACGTCGCCTGCTGTTTTGTTGACATCAGACAAAAAGAATCGGGTTCTTCGTGGACAGACCTCGTACAAAGAGCAGTTCCTTGTGATACATGGCCTTAACACAAGTTGACCGCCTTAAATGTTTCTGTTTCGCGACAAAAAATTGTGTGTAAATTATCAATGGGTACATGTCCAGTGTTATATTCTCGGCGAATGTTTGAACGTGATACAGACGTCAACGTGTATGCAGGCATACAGGACACGTGAGTGTAGATGCACGTGTAATTTTGCTGAATCAGCGAGTTAAAACTCGCTGTGTCGAACCAAACGAGAGTTTGTTGAGAAATTTGATTTGGAGAAGAAGTCGGTAGACTAACGCGGGCAGCTCGACTTCAGCATCAAGAAGTGTCAACCGAGTTGATGACGTCAGCAGTATTTTCAGGGTTAGTCTGTTCGGATTGCGCTGTTTCCCTTGTTACGCATTTTGACTCCGGATTTGCTCACCGAAAGAATGAGTGTAGACTTAGACGAACAGACCTGTGATTCTGTTGTTGCGGCCTGTGACAAGATATCATGAAACGCGTCAGGGGTGTCTGTGTGAGAAAGTGTGGACAGACGTTCTTCAGAGGCGAACAGTGCCGAGTCCTGACTGAGTGAGGGTCACTTGCGCACTGCAACCGCAACTTTGTGGACTCGCGACGCGAATGCAGGTTGCGGTTTGGAAATCAAACTTGTGTTCACTGCAGTTCTGATTTTGTACGCGACAAATTTGCAATTGTGTTGACTCATGTCAGAACGGATCCTGTAGTTATGGATCACACTCTTTGGCACGATGTTGACGGGATGTCAGTCGTTTCACATTGACACAAGTCCTTTCCGTTGTGTGGTATCTAGTTTGAATGTGTTGTCGCAGAACGAGCACGATGTGAAAGGGTAACAAGTGAGTCCGCCGCGCAAACTAACGAAGATGTACGGTTCATTGTTTCGGAGTTTGGTTGCACAGTGTTAGAGTTTCCCAACTCGCACGGCATGTGTACATATCTGTTTCCTGTATATTTATTCTGTTAGAAGTCATGAAAGAATAAATATCGAAAAACTAAAGAACCCAGACTTTATTCGGTCACATGAGACGCAGAATCAATAAGAAACATGTTTGATCGATTGCCTAAATTCTTTATTGACTCGACTCAATCAAGACAAAACATAACGACTGTGCCAGAATTTTAACACGGACTGCAAAACTCCAAATTTTGCGGAAGAAGACACACAAGGATTTCGCTTCATGTTTGCGCAATAAAAGCACAGCAATGGAATGAACGTATTCAGGGTTGTGCGAACCCCGAAGTTTCTATCACAAAACCAAACGATCACGAACGAAACACCACTCGACTGGACTCCCAAACTACCGCCAAAACGTCACGTCACAATTTGCTTCAACTCTATATTTTCTGAAAGATTTACGATTCAAATTTCGCCAAATTATTGCGGCGTTTCCAATGTTGCTTTCCTCTTTTTTTCGATTCTTATTTCTCAAACTGGTCACTCGAACTGAGCAAACGAACTGTCTCAACGTCATTTGTCCTGGGGCCAAATCTGGATTTTCACCTTGACAAGATGTACACACCAACATATAATTTTGCGGCTTTTTCTGCGAGCCTGTTACAACTGACAAAAGATTCACCAAATACACCGTTCAAATGACCAGAGATACATTTCTCTTCTTTTCTGCGACAGTGGACAGTCATTTGTGTTCAACCGGAAGTTAAAATTTGCTTTGGTTTGATTTTCTTTGCCACGATGGTTGAAGATGGCGTCTGTAATGTGAGCTTTTCCAATCCTACTCGATGGGAGCCGCAGTGTCTGCCTCGATGATTTTGTCGAACGAGAACGGCTCGAACTTGTAGCCATGACCCTCGTAGAACTTGGTCTGGAACTCTACCCTGAGGAGCAGCGAATCGGCGAGGGTCAGTTGCAATGGGCAGGTCCTGCCTCAAAACTGTGTGTGTGTGTGTGTGTGTGTGTGTGTGTGTGTGTGTGTGTGTGCATGCGCGCATGTGTGTGTGCGTGTGCCCTCATGAAGGGACGAGAGTTGACTGGTGACGCATTTTCACGGGTTGCATGGGCTTAAGAAATACAATGAGGCTTCACGCGTTGTCAGGGAATTTGCAATTGGGTTGTGGCAAACGTGTCAGCGGACGAGCGGAGCGGGTGTGGACGGCAGGACTGTGAATGGAGGGCGCTTGTGCTGGCGGGGTCCTTACCAGTGCAGACGGAGGGTGTGTAGGAAGGCGGACAGGCCTTCCATGAGCAGGAGCACGCCGATCGTGAGGATCGCCCACGGCGCGAACACGCAGGCGATGCCGATGGCGCCCGCGTACCCGTTCATCGTGAGTCCGATCCGGAACACCATCGACCAGAGCACCTCCGACAACTCTGAAAACACGTGCGCATGCGTGCGTGTGGGTTTCACTTGAAACGCGTGAGGATTTCACCTGGACATCAGTGCTTGACAAGTGAGTCCCGTGTTTTGTCGTTTGCCACCAGCGACGTTGGAAACTCTGAAATGTAACTGGGGGTGAAAGCTGACGAGACTGATGCTGCGTGTCTGGAATCAAGTGCGTCGTGCAGAGACAAAGTGAGCAAAAGCAAGATAGGAACAAAAGTGACAAGGAAGTGCGATGGTGCAACCTGATGCTCTGACAGTGCTGAGGGAGACAAGAGAGAAACCGAACCCGCCACCCGTACCAATGCAAGCGCAGCGTGTGGAGGAAAGCGGACAGTCCCTCCATCACGAGCAGGATGGCGATAGTGAGGACGGCCCAGGGCGCGAAAACGAACACGACCATGACGACGCCAGGGTAGCCAGGGATCACCTTCCACGCGCCGTCCATCACCATCGTCCACAACACGTCCGACAACTCTACACACGTAGCGCACAACTCTACATGCACAGCGCACACCAAGCACCACACAAGCAACCACCGTATCCACCCGTGTACTGGTCGCACCCATGTGAGACACACCCCAAAAATAACCCTTGTTCGGGGGTATTCAGGAGAAAAACAATGAAGTCTCATGCCGACAGACAAGATGTACTCCTACTTTGAATGCTGAATTTTGGGGCAAAAAGGTGCGTCTTACCCACGGGTGGACACAGTAGCTCCGACGTGTGAACTACATTGATACCATATCTACACACAGATGAGAAAAAGACCAGTGTGAGGAAAAGTACCCAACGTTGTGTTGGGACTTTGAACAGCGTCACAGCACATCACCCTGCAGTGCCAGTGATGAGAGTAAAACAGACAAGACTATACAGACAGAAAACTATCATGGTCAGAGATTGTCATACACAACGACACCGAATACTTGTAAACGAATTCACGAGTTCAGATTTTCCTACTCTGGTTTTGTAAGCACAAAATGCAGCGCACATAAGTGATCGCAATCGAGCATTCTTCCATTTACGAATGCGACTTCACTTCTGGCAAGACTTAGCGATCACCATGATGAGAGTTGTTGATTTGTCACGGTCAAAATCGTGCTCGTGCAGTCTCGCCAGAAGTGAGATCATCATCGTAGTTTGTCCAGGAAGCAGAGGAGCGTGTTCTCACCGGCGTGCGCGAGGCTGAGCGCCCAGAGTCGGAGGTAGGACGCCGTGTGCGAGACGCAGCCGAGGCAGTACTCGATCGTGTGGATGCACTGGTGGATGAACACCTCGCTGAACTCGAACTGAAGACCAAGAAAACACCGTAGGGTCACCAGAGATAACAAGGCGAAAACACCGTCAGTCAAGAGGCTTCACAATACGGTGCTGGAACATTCAAAATTCTGTCAAAACTTTGTTTTTTTTTTGGGGGGGGGGCACCAAACAGAAATTGCTTGATGTTTTTCTTCGAAGGGAAGTCTCCCACCACCACGTTTTGATGCAGAGTTCTACTCGCTAAAATTAATGCAAACGTCTCCAATTTCGTTCGCTCCGTCAACCTTGACAAGACTATCCTCAAAGTCCCGAGTTTTCTCACCCCACACCACGATTTCACTACTTCACTCACCTTTGAAACGATCAGCCAACTGACCTCGCTCAGTTTCGTAAAGACCAATACCACAGTTCTACCACATCTCACCTGCTTGAATTCAAGGCGCAAGAGGGTTGGGTTCGAGATCCACCCGTCTCGTTTCAGCTCAACTCGGGAGATAATAGCAGCTGTCTGCTGTCTCACTCCGTCCCTCCTCCCTCACCCTACCTCCTCCGGCTGGATCTGGGTGTCGGGGGGCGGCGCGCCCATCCCCTCGTCCTCCGCCGCGCCACCAGGGGGCAGGCTGCCGCCGGTGCCGATGTCGCCGCTGTTGACCGAGAGAGGCTCACGCTGCCCGTGCGTCCCGACCAGCTGTAGCGCAGAAAGCGAACCGAACCGCTCAGTGCCCCCGCCAACCACTCACCCAGTCACCACGACTACCGCTCACCCAGCTGCCATGGTGACCACCCGAAGACTGCGCGTGCGACACTTTGACGTCACTGAGCTGTTGCCCTTATCTGCTGGTGCAACGTCACATGGTTTTCAGTGGATGTCAAACATTTCTTGACTGAGTCGGAGACAGCGGAAAGGGGAACAGTGTGCTCATCGATCGTTTTTTTTGTGCTGTTAACATTCTCTTCCGCAAAATGGCATTTGACGCTTTCCACTGCTCTTTTCTGTTCCAAATTTTCAGTCGCGAAGGAAAAACAGACGCCACGTGAGTAGCAGGAACAGCTTTAGTTCAGTATCGTGTCGCACGCAACTCTGAGTTGGTTCAGCCAAAAGTTCGTACAGCAAGAACAGACAGCAGTCCGTGGAACACAAAGTGCTGTCTCTTCAACTCGTCGGCTCTGAACTGCTGCTGAACCAACGTCACAAAGAAAGCACAGAATGATACAAACTGGTCGACGTCCTGTTCAGCCGGCCGGAAGCGTGGTCCACCTGGGTTTCTCTTCATGCACTGACAGAGACACTCAACTACAGGAAAGCCAATGATGGAGCAAGCATGACAAGACTTTGTTTCCACAGGGTTGGAACGACAATCAGCAGAAAAGTGCTGGAGACACAATACCGTGTTTCGCTGTTTATCTCAGAATCTAAATGTTTCAAGTATGAATCTTTCCCTGTGGAAACAAAGTGACCAAAGCCCCCATCACCAGCACCAGGAAGATGCAGCATCCACCAACAAGCAGCAGGCCCTGCTCCACGACTGATTGCAGTCGCGGTTTCGGGTGAGTATTGGCCGCTGGGCCGGGCGGGCCAGGGGCGGGCGTGGGGTACCTCTTCCGGCTGCTCGGCGGTGGGCGACGGTTGGTTGGCGGCGTCAGCGATGTCGTGGTGCACCACCTCCCCGCCGCCGCCGTCCTCGTCCGTGTACGGCATAGGCGGCGGCGCGTCGCGCGGAGGCCCCACCTGCAAACCAACACACCACGGCGACTCAAAAACCTTCCGCTGCTGCATCAACGGGATCAGCACCGAAATAAAGACTCAAAATCCAGGCCCTTCGACCGGAGAGATCAAATTGGTTGCTGACAGTTGCCCCCCCCCCCAAAAAAAGAGAAATTAAATCATGCATTGCATAAAGAACTCCAAAACGTGCTCCAAACGGTGATCAACATTCACCGACGCTGTGTTGGCAAAGCTGCTCCCTTTTAGAAGTTGCAGAATCAAACTCCCCGAGAGTCAACTGATCAAGAACGATGGAGTTTTGACCAGCAGCACACTGAGCACCTGGCCAATTCAGCCACAGAATATTCCAGACAACTTTTTTCACTGAAGAACCAAGATTTCTCAAAGCCAAATTCACTTTCTTTTTCAAATGAGATATTGGGTAGTCCTACCAAGATGGATTCCGTGCCAATTTTTGCCTTTCAAATTTCTTTCTCTGACACATGTCTGTTCCTTTTCACATGACTGTTTCACCCTGTTTAGGAGGACGCATGCAGAGGTGACAAGACACCAAGTCCGTGCGTGGTTTCGGTTGATGCAAAGGTTTTCACCACGAAGAGTTCGAACGAAGAATCGTTTTGTGACGATCTTTCAGTGAACCGCACGTGACGAGGTTTCTTCGTGAGAGCAGTGCAATCACAATTCAACGTCTTGTCAGTGGAAAAGTTCTGAGTTCTACTTTTGACAAAAGATCGACCACGGCAGATCTGTATGTACAAGAAAGACACCAACTAGAAATTCTTTTCCTCTGCAGTTTTCTCAGCAAAATTTGTTCTCTGAAGGCGAAACTTTCCAGGTCCGACTTTTCTACTCATTTTTTTTTTTCTCGCACAACAGCAAATGCTACAAATCAATGCTTTGGCTCTAAAATTGAATTTGCCCAACAAAACTAACTGTGCTTTCTGTTCATGCAACCAAGGTTTTTGTTTCAATTCGTGGTTTTATTAGAGAAAAGTTGCCATTGGCTCTAAAAGAGAGAATGCAACAGTTTAGTCTTGTGACTCTGAAATCAAGAAATCAAAAGTGTTTAATCTCACAGAACTTGATGTCAAAACTACTGAAAAAGGACGAAAATTTCAAAGGGACCTGTTTTGAACATTTCCAAACAGTGAAAATGAAGAAACGTTGTCTAGAAGCAGTAACGTATGTACAACACAAAAAGATTCATTTCTCGCTTCTGTTTTTTTTTTTTTTCTTTACGAGAATGAACTGTGAGGTGCAAATAGAAATTTATCGGTTTGTCATCTTCTGTTTATGTTTTAAAAGATGTGAACTTCTTTGTGGCAGTGCGTGAGAAACAAAAACTTTGCGTTGAGGACTGAAAGCACAGATGAACTCAAAGTACGAGCAAAAATAGACAACATGCCTTCCACTAACAGATCTTGGGGTGTCATTCTGACAGATGTCTTTGGACCTCGTAACACAAGTCTCAGCCAAATTTCAACAGAAACAGAAAAGCCAAGGGGTGTGGTCTGCCCCTCACACCGACAGTTGGCGCGACATTCACTCCTGTTTCCACTCTGATTCAAACACTGGTTTTGAAACTCGGAGCAGGTGATTGCGTTTGCATGCAGCAGACACAGCAACTCGGATCAAATCAATCACAGAACAGAGACCAGGCATTTCACCTTCACTGAACAGGGAAAACTACGCACAGTGCAACATGCGACTCGAAATTTTCAAGGTCAGTGAAATGCCCGAGACTCAATTGGCACAACACGAATTCTACAACTCAACGTTCTCGGCGGAACTAAATGCGCACTTCACTTCACGACACTGAGCGCAAGGAAACTTACAAGGATATCGAGGAATGCGAGCTGCGAAAAGAACCGTCAAGTGACGCGTTAGTCGCTTCATCGGAGTCGCTTCTTGGCAAAACACAACGTGCAGAAGTAACAGACGTGTTCTGAGCACGGCAGACCTTTTTGACTCATGAACGTGACAAAAATTTGCGACCAACCGCGCAGATCTACTTCCTACAGTTGTCGTTCCTTGCACCTAACTGTGTATAATTCGATCACGTGCAATGAGTCAACTCCAACAGATGTTAGCTGCACTGGGACGGAGACAACGCAACACGAGCTGGATCTAAGATGCAGCTGAAGCCCGCAGAATGCGTCTCGCATTGCGTCCCTGAACGTGTCAGTGGGCGCAGTGCGAAACAGGCCTCAGCCAGACACACGGGTCCCCCCCCCCCTTCCTTGTGTGCTGATGAACTTGACCGTGAGTGCATGACGGACACCCCCAGGACATGTGTGTGTGTGTGTGTGTGTGTGTGTGTGTGTGTGTGTGTGTGTGTGTGTGCGCGCGCGCGTTCACTCACATCTGTGCGTCCCTTGTGCTTGGCGCGCAGCAGCAGCGGCTTGACGAGCAGCATCCAGGGGATGCAGAGCACGGCGAGCAGCAGCAGGAACGTCTGCAGGCCTTGCTGCAAGTACCATCAGACATCTCGCGTCACGCCGTCGCAGTTTCCCACCACGAGATAATTCCATTTTCAACAATCGCTTTGATTTGCGTTTTCGCGTACGCGACATATGTATTTCAGCACATTCTGTTCAACAAAGAGCTCTGCTTGCTCAGTTTGAAGATCTGTTTGGAACGGCAGCGAACCTGTCCGGAGTAGAATGTCCTGGCGCTGATTGGCGATTCCGGGTACTTCATCAGGAACATGTTGATGAAACCTGCAGGTAAAATCGTCACTCACTGTCACGGACGGCGTCTCGTCAAAGTCCCACAGAGGCACCGGAGTGCTGATATGAAACAACGCTCCCTCAACCACACGTGTGTGTGTGTGTGTGTGTGTGTGTGTGTGTGTGTGTGTGTGTGTGTGTGTGTGTGTGTGTGCGTGTGTGTGACGTACCGATCAGGAGACTCGGTGCCTTCGCAGCCTCGGCAGCGGAGAAGTGGATCCACTTGTAGAAGACGAGGATGACGAGGTAGAAGAAGATGCAGAGCATGAAGATGAGCTGCGGGATGAACTCACAGAAGATGTTCAGGGGGCTCCGGAAATATCTGCAACAAAAACACCCGTCTTTCCAATCATGTGTCAGACCCCCACGCAACATCTCGCTGGGCCGAGCACTGCAACTGATCGAGAGAGCTTTTCATTCGCGAATCGCCAGAGAGACATCGAGTTCTCGGACCTGTGGTTGGCGAGGCTGAGCATAACGCCGAACAGCATCTGCGACACACCAAGCACGACCGACAACTTCATCTTGAACGAGTCCAGGAACGTGATTTTGTTGATCGCGAACTGCCACACCTGCAAAAGAAAAATACATCATCTGCAAATAGGGCCAAAAAAATTCGCGAAGAGAAGGCCTGAAACGTTTGACTGCTACAATGATCTCAACCATCCAGAGTCACCACGTCCGCCAATGTTTGTGTTTTGTGACTGAAGCTGGTCTGGAGTAGGAACTGACCGGGTCCATGCCGAACGGGTATGGGCTGCCGTCGTACTGACTCGATATGTTCGGGTTCAGCTGCAGGGTCGGCGTCCTCGAGATCGTCGTGTTGCTGCAACATAACGAGCCAAATGAATCGTTCGCAAATGTCTCGAGGGAGTCTGGGTGTGCTTCCACTTTGAGAAAAAGGGTCTTCGATCTGTAACAATTTTGACCTGTGTTCCCACGCACCTGGGCTCAAAACGCATGCGTACAGGACCGACACAACACTCAGAAGATTTTTGTTGCGCATCACACACACACCACACACACACACACACACACACACACACACACACACACACACACACAGTGGGCTTCGGGTCGCAAGACACAGCCGGGACGTGTTCACGCCGACACAGGCTGTGATCACCGTCTGGCACCGCCAGACGCAGACGCAGACGCAGACACGTACTAGTCATAGGGATCGGTCGGCACGTGCCAGGCGGACCCGAAGATGTTGAATGACTTGGAGAAGATGTCGTTGTAGAGGAGCCCAGAGTAGACGGAGAAGGCTCCCATCAGAAGGATGATGTACCGACCGCCGAAGAAGATGCCGAAGATCTGAAACCAAATGTGCCTCATTTCAATCAAGTCAAACTGGCTGCCAACACTGGCGAGTCGCAGGCGTGCGGCCAGGGGGAGAGTTTGTCAGTTCCTTTCTGTAAGACTTCTGTTTGACCTTGCAAAAGGGGGACGCGTGAAGAAGTGACCCGGTACCAAGTCCGTACTTGGCCTCTCTGTTGTGGAAGGCAGGTGGGTCCTGGGAGAGGGGGTGGGGCTTCCCAAAATGCCTCAAGTCCGATCAGGTCAGAAAGGTTGAACGCATCCCACACCAAACCCCAGTCGGGTCAAAAAATATTTCAGGTTTCCTGCATCTTTTGATCTGTGTGGATCCATCCAACATAATAAATTCAGGGAGAACCGTTCTTTTTATGAACTCGCCCCAAGCCGTGAAGAAGAAGACGCCGCCGTCGAGTGCAATATAACTGAGAAAACATGTTTGAACTCTGAACTTGCACGTTACACCGAACGGTGAAGCTAGTTCGTGAGTTTGAAAGCTTACCTCTCGCGTACCCTGTGCAATGATCAAACGCAACAAGCTGTGTGATCTTGACACTACAGTGAGATACCCTGCGACGTTCTGTGCGCGTGCGCACCCACCTCCTTGTAATCGTGAGGAACGATTTTTCGCAAAAAGTAGCACTAGAACAGCAATATGAACACACGTGACCACAAACACAGAGCGAAGAAGAAAGAAAATTCTGCACTCTTCAGTCAGAACCTTTGCAACCAGCCACCTTGATCACCCACCACTTCGAAAACGCCACTTGTGGTGCCGTACCAACTTTTGCCTCAACATTCCGCCCACTTGTCCTCATCTGTCCACCACCAGGTTACAGATGACCAATTTTAAAAAGCCCAATTTTGTGACGGGCAACCTTCCACTGACCTCATTGTCGCCTTTCTGCTGACTCAGCTGTTTCTCGCGCAGCACCATGAAGAGCGCGAAGAGAAACATGATGAGTCCGTGGCCCGCGTCGCCGAACATGACGGAGAAGAGGAACGGGAACGTGATGATCGTGAACGGCGCTGCAACACCGGAAGTGAGAGACACGTGACGCATCACGTGGGGAGAAACACGGCACGTGACGCAACCGTGTCGTCTGCGATAAACGACGGCGGCAAACTGAAGACCACAGTACAGCCGAACCTCTTGAACTGTGCGTCGTACCAAATGGACAAGATCCACAGGCACCAAATGTTTTGAGACATTTGTCCCGCCAAAGTTTACGATCAATCGTGACAATTCTGTTCTGCGGATGAAGGTGCGCTTTATCACAGCATCGCGTTGCATAACCTCCAGCCGTCCGAATACAGCGTGCCTGCGTGTGTGTGTGTGTGTGTGTGTGTGTGTGTGTGTGTGTGTCCAATTGTGTGTGTGCGTGTGTATGTATGTGTGCTCGAGCGCGCGCGCACCTGGATTGACCTCCCTGTAGGACGCGACGCCGTACGCGTCGACGAGACCCTGGAAGCCCTCGGTGAACTTGTTGGTCCTGTGGTAGGTCGGCGGCGCCTGCTTCGTCACCATGCGATTCAGAATCGACGGCACGCTGCTGCCCGAACGCTCCTGAAAAAGCCGAAGAGCAGCACTCAGCGACACGTCACAGGCAACGCGCACAGGAAAACACCGCCTCAAAATTGGTTTTGGGAGCGATGGTGAAAATGATGGCAGCGACGTACCGTGCCCCTCCGGAGCGCGAGCTGTATCTTGTCGAGGTCCTTGACCGGACACCAACACTCGGCGATCAAACACTTCTGCGTCACGTCGAGGTTGAACATGTTGAGCGTGTGGTAGATCGCCTTGATCTTCCGAACCTACAAAGCGCCGTCAAATTCAGTGAACACAAGTTGCGAAAACACCTTTCATGCCGCAAACCATTTTTTCCGCCAAACTCGTCAAAACAGTGAAGCGCGCAGTTGTTTTCGCTGCCTGGTTCCCAAAATTCTTGATACCAGGAGAATCATCTTTCGTCCAACTCTCAGTTCTGACGGAAAAGTAGAGGTCAGCAGTTTCGTACCTTGATGAACCAAACTTTGATGTTCTTGGCGGCGGCGACCAGGACCCGGTGGCGATGGTCCTGCGTCTGTCCCAAAACCTGCAACACACAGCAACGTCCCGAGTGGGATTCTCGAGCGGTGGGCAACGCCAATACGAAGACGTACACGATTAACTGCGCGCTTGGTTCCCATTGCGAAGTCCTGACATGAAACGGACGCTGGCTTTGTCAGATCTGCCGCTTGGAGCACTAGACGTGGGCTCCAAAATAACCCCCCCCCCCGCACCCAAAAGTTGCGCTGCAGGAGCTATATGTCTCTCACTTTCCACCTGTTTGGACCTCCCCCCTTCCCACCCCGCAGCAACACAAGGATTGCGCACTGACCGTGTTGAGGTCCTCGATGCGCGTCATGACGCCGATCGCCATCTCGCGGCGCTCTGCGGGCGTCTCCGGGCACGGGTACAGCGTCGCGCGGAACCTGCAGCGAGAGGGCGCCACGCACAGCCGTCAACATCGTGCACCGACTGTGGGGTGGGAGGTCGTCTTCAACGTCGCGCGTCGGTGCGCTCAGAATTTACTGGGCGCAATCGAAAATGGAACGTTCGCATCGCTGCACCCAATCAAGACTTTGCAGCGGACCACGTGGTTCGGTGATGGGCGAAAGGCATCGATGAGGCAATGACTGGCTAAGATGCGCGTACCCTTCGCAGATTTTCTTGACGCGTGTCTTCAGCTGTTCTCCTTGGAAGAAAATCAGGAACACGGACTTGTACACCTGGTCTCCCTGCGCATATAAAGAAACAACGACATGAAAATTTCGCATGGAAAGCGCCGGCAACTATTCTTTCGGGATAAAGATGTCGCACTTCAAACGTCAAACATTTTGAGCGACTTGTGGAACCAATTGACTCATTTCATCCACGTGTCAATTCCAACAAGGACTTGTTTGTCCAACTCAGTTCACGGGTGTGCCGGAGTGCGACGTCGGGTGAGGTGTCGGTTGTACTCACGGTGACGGGGTCCTCGAGCGGCGTGTCGATCTCGGCCTGCTTCAGAAACACGTTGCCGCGACACGCGCGCCACAACATGCGCTCGAACGCCGGGATGCGCTCGCGGTGGATGACGCCAGCCACGAACCTGCGCAGAAACCAACCGCGTTTAATGCGTGACCAGTGCGCACAGGGTTGTAAGTGAAATTTCAAACATGTCTCTGACTTGGGCGAATTCTATTGACGCTGCATTGTTTCTTTCATTTGTGTCGTGCTATTCTCTGACATGATCACAAAACATCTGGAGTTTTGAAGCAATCAGGACTGTGAAACACAATTCAAGAAACAGGAACATGTCGGTAAATTGAAGTTTTCCAAAACAAACAGCGACTCTGCTGATAGAGCACGTCAGGACAAGAGCAAGGATTTCCAACAAGCAAAGCAGCTACTGATAAGACACACTAAAGCACGTACATCTACGATACTGATTACCGAGTGAATGAAGACAAACATGAACCGAGAAGGGCGAACTACGGGTGGCTGTCTCACACAAGGCTGTGCTCAACAGTTTGAGGAAGTCTGATTTCTAACCAACTGATTTCTAACCAACTGATTTCTAAGATTCACTGTTGACCAACGTTCAGACGCTCAGAGTGCTACACTGCACAGGACGTTGGGACCTCACGCATGACGCTTGAGGCGAACGCTGCGTCAACGCCAACGTCGAAAACAGCACGTAATTTTGTGACATTGTCCAGTTTCCATGGCAATGCTAATGACAAAACACCATTCGACGTTGACGTGAACGTTGGCGTTTGACAATTGGACACTGATAAAGTCCCTACTGAGAGCGTCATGCACGCGTTACCCGAGGTGTTTGGAAGTGCCGCGCTGTTCCGAGATGAGCTGCCCCGCGTCGTCCTCCGCCAGCGCCTGCTGCGCGTCCTCGAGCAGCCGAGCCTCGCTCTGAACACGTCGCCAGAGGGAGCCGCGAGCATGCGCACAGGGAGCGGGCAGGAGAGGGCAGAAAGGCAACCGCGTCAATCATTGCGCTTCATCGAATCACAACGAAGGAATCCGCTGTTTTGATTCCTTTTTGGCGTCCACTACCGACGCGCAAAAAGTGCACAAAACGTGAGATTCTTCCGAGGCAACACTCCTACCTGATACCGGCTCCAGCGTGGTCAGACCAAAGAACCTCCACCACCACAACCCTTAATCTTATCCCACTGAGAGCAACTTGTCTTTGAGCAAAGGGAACAAAGGACTGGTTTTGCACAAACAAGATACCGGCACATTGACCAACGCGATTCCGAGTTCTCTCAATCACAAATGACTCTCAGTGGAAGAAACTGACATGCAATGAACATCAGTGACGTCGTCATGGAGACGTGACCTTGGTGAGTCTGGTGAACCGGAAACGGAAGCAAGATGCCGATCAAGTGAAAGTCAACTGGCATATTCAAGAAGGTGTTAGTTGCAGAAGAGGGGGCCCGAAGCCAACCGCGTACGCATGAATAGCAAATTTCTCATGCTTCTTTGCAACAACACAAAAATTTCTCAGAGAAATCTGAATAGACTGGAACAGTGTGCAGTCTGGTCACAAAAATTGCGACGTTCCAAAACTCAAAGGACACTGTTCAAAATCTCATTGTGTGTGACAAGAAGCATTCGAAACGAAGGCAACTGGTGAGGAACGCCCGACACCCGGTGGATCGTGAACCCAGAGCGCTGGGTCCTTCTCACCCCAGTCTGAGCTGCTGGCCCATGCCCCCGCGGCCCAGGGGGTCGTCACCCAACAACCCGACGCGGTCCTCGGACAAACCCGCCCCCGCCGCATCCTGCTGCTCGTAGTGCTGTTCCGCCTGCGAGGGTCACGTGACAACAAAACATGGCGTCAGTTTCAACGTCTCGGCGAAACCGCCCCCAGTGCGACAGAAGAAGAGAAGTGGTGGTGCGTCACACAAACTTGCTGTGCGTCTGCTCTTTTGGAACCTTTAAACGCCAAATCTCCAGACTAATTGCTGGAATTTTCCAACGGCTGGAGTTTGTGAGGTAGCCAGAGGCACGATTAGGCAACTTGACCAACTGTGTGTCGACTGCACACTCTCTATTTGCACGTGCAGACGCAGTTATTCAGCAGACGCACTGCTGCAAAAGACACTTCCCACCACAAAACGCACTGTCGTCACAGCACTGAAAATTAACTGCAAATCTGAGGCAAAAGTTGTTCTGAAAACACACCAAAACAACGAAATGCAACCGAATCTTTGCTTTCATCGTTTTGAAAACTTGAAAACAAACGGGAATGTGAGCAACAACAAGTCAAAGTCGCAACGAAATTGGGAAATTTGCCGCAAAAGTCACTCACATGGGTGAACAAATGTCGCACTTACCCCAAACTAAAAAGCACAGGGTGGAGTTTTATTTACACATGGCCAGTCCCCGGGTAAAATGAGCCACGAGGTCTGACGAAAGCAACTGGTTGGTAGAACAGGTCACATCCGAACCACTTCAAGCTCGAAGTGAACCACCCCTTAAATCTACAGTGACGCTTACGTGTACTACCACACGAGACCACCAAGATAAAGTGCAACCGGTGACGTCAAAACATCAGCCATGTTCACGTGACCAAGCAGCAGAATGACGTCAAGATGGTGACAGCTCAGCTCAGCTCAATTTGGGACGTTCAGAGAAATTTTTACGTTTGGGGACACCTCGACAGAAATGAGCGAAAATGAGCGAGTCTAGTGATTCGAAAGAGACGAGCTTGGACTGATGCAACAAGACAAGATTTTGTTGGTCACACCAGAACACCAACAGGCCGTTTTGTAAGAAAATTATAACGATCTCTCTCTCAATATCACGTATTTTTTGCCACTTGAACCCAAACTTTGGCGCAGCAACTCAAGATAGCAAAGCTTCAAGCCAACAAAGACCCAATTCCCCACGTTGGTGTCGCACCGTTACGATACGTGTTCGCTGCCTTGACAATCACAACCCTCAACGATTTACACACCCCTTACACGTATTTTTCATCTATTTTGATCTGCGCCAGTTGTGTGAAGACTGCAACCAGTTCAGACAAAACAAAACATCAATGATGCAGATGAAGTTGGTGAACCACTGTCTCGTGCAATGTCCACACAACCAGCGTCCTTGATCAGACTGAACCAGGCGGTCGCAGAGTTTCTACCACGTACAAGACATCCGCCCGATCCCCATGTCCAACGTTCTACAGGCAGAGGGCGTCACTCACCTCCTCGAAGAAGCCCTGCGTCTTGCGCAGAATGTGCTTCAGCTCGGTCAGCTCGAGGAAGTTTCGCTTCAGAGCCTCCGCGTTCGCGTTCACTTCCTTCATCTCGTTCTCCAGCTTCTCAAACGTCGCCTAGAACCCAAGAAACTGTCGGTTTGCAAAAACGGGCGGCACAACTTGCGACATACACGCGTTTGAGTGAGTTGGGGAAGTCAGGGAAACTCGACAATGTGTCAGTCGCAAAATTCCATCGCAATCAACAAAGAAAACTGCCTCCTCCTTTTCTCAAACAACACTTCCCACCAAGATCAGACTGTTTACCTCAAGGTCGATCATTTCTCTCGGGGCAGGAGCGTCTGGATTGTCTCCAGTATCCAGCATCGGAATCTCGTCTTTCTTTATCTCTTTCTCCAGAAATCCTGCAACGAGCAAGCGAATCTTCAATCTCTGTATTCGTGCATTTTCCTTCAATGTGTGTGGAACACAACTGGTCGTTTTGCAGCTCAAGCTCTTTCCCCCATTCAACTGGTTCTACGAAACAGCATATCAAGGTCAAAGGCCAAACACATAGTTTGTTGGGACGAAACTTGAAGCGAAAATTACTCACGTAGTTTTCGCTCCATCTCATCGCATCTTCTCACTTCATTGACGAACTTCCGTTGGAACGCGTTCACATCTGGATTCAACTGCAATCGGAAAAGAAAATGTTTCATATCACACAACCAAACCAAATGTTTCTCGTCATTCGATTTTTTCAAATGGGTGTTGTTCGCGCAAATGCACGAGATGCCGTGTGTGTATGTGTGTGTGCACGCATGCGTTACTCACATCTCTGAACTGCACGAGTCCAAGTTCGCCCAGCTCTGACACGCACGCGTACGCGGCCTCCGACTGCAGGAAGAGTTGACACAAGGTCATCTCCTCGCTCCGGTACAGCGACCCCATCGCTTTGGTTGGGCGCGGTCGGTCACCTGAAACAGGTTCAAAGAGAAAAACTTGAGATTTTCGCGCATTGAACAGCAGTGAGGACAGTGTGACATCTGCAGCAGTTTGCACGATATCTTCGAACATATCTTGGAACTTCAGGTCCAACTAGATCCAGAACTGTTTGATTGGAGCAGAAATTACCTCAAATGATTTTCAGTCACAAGACAAAATTTCTCCCCGATTGGTGCGTGACTCATTGTCGAGACTGCACTGCCAAACAGATGCAAATCAGAAATCAGTTCTGTTTGAAGTACCGCGCCAGCCTTGATATTGTGCATGAAAGGTTTCCCGTCAAGTAGATCTGATAACATCGTTGAGCTCCAGTTCGATCTTTTCTCGACATCCAGGTCAAAACCAAAATCCAACACGGAAAGAAATTTTTGCCTGCCAGGTTTTGGGTCTTTTTTCTGCACCTGTGGAACTACCACCATTCAATTTAACATTCTCTACTTCTCAACAACCTACCTTATCAAACGAACGAACAGTTCAAGGAGAAAGTCCTGAGATGTTGCCACAAAAGAAGATTTTGAGTTGTTTCATTAAATATCCTGAAAAAAATGTCTCATTCGTGGCCGGTTAGTTTTGTATCGAATTGCAGATCATTTGCTCTGCTGTGCTTTCCACAGCTTTTCAACAATAAATCAACATGCATTTCCACAAAGCTCTGAAACAATTTTACGCTTGCAAATAAGTCTCAATCTTTGTGTGTTGTTTTTTGAGAAGTTGTATTGTCGTCTTTTGACATGACTGCAACAACCTTGTTCAGCAAAATTTCGATACAAGAAAGACGTGAAGTAAGATCGATGCAGATCATGTGACTGCTCACATGACAAAATGTCAAGTTGTTCTAGCTCTGATTATCGCTCAGGTGCAGGTGTTGAAGGGTTTCGTCGAAATTGATCCTTGGGTTTGATGAATTAAACTGAGTTGGCAGCGAAAACGTAATATGCTCAGGCAAGAACTTCGTGGTTTCAATTGGATTTCAATGTCCGTCCAGATTTTGTTGATTGCGGATTGTCAACGTGACCGGTCATGGATAGTTTCGTCAATCGGAAATGAGTTTTCCTTTTGTTCCACTGAGTGATGTCATGTTTTCTTCCCGCAGATTTACCCCTCGGCTGCTGGTCCTGGGCGGGCGGGTTGATTTTGCCCTGGGCGCCCGCGCCACCGCCCGGAGCGCTCATTGGCTCAACACCAGGGGGCGTGAAGTCGACGCGGACAGGAAGTACGACGGAAATAACCGGAAGTACGACAAAACTGACAGGAAGTACGACAGAAGTGACAGGAAGTACGATGCCCAGAAACGTCCGCGCGACTTGAAGTTCAACCGAACAAGACGTCAAACCGGCTCGAAACACACGATACCCAAAAAGTTATCAGCAGGCAGAAGTCAACGTAAGTCCACCTGATCGCATGAAAGTTGTTTCCCGTGTAAGACACGAACTGACGAATAAGGCGTCGTTCTTCTTCATTCAGAATGAAGTCAGTGCGAGACTTTTGTTTCTGATCGAAGTGGAGGTTTCGAGGACAAAGTCGGTTTCACAAATTGTGTGATTGGGCGTCAGAGAAGTACAAGTGGGAGCAAAGAAACTTGTCAGGCGAATTTTCATTTCTCCCACTCGAGTGCTGTTGGAGCTCCACAATCGACATTTCTGGAAGAATGAACTGTGTTTGAATTTCAAGAGTGCCTTCTTGTTGGTTCGCACTCTCTCCTGCGAAACAAACTTTGGGGCAAAATCTTCCTTGGCAAACTCCCAAAAATTTTCATGTGCAACTCACCACACTCTCTCCCCAAGGACATTGGTCCTTCGTGACATCCGCATTCTATTCTGACATCATAAGTTGTTTCTTCTGTCACGGCAACAGGACGCAGAAATTTGAAGCAAGAATTACAAATTGAATTTCGGTGACTTTATGGCGACATCAAGTGAACAATTCTGACAGGAAGTGTGTGGAAAAGGATAAGGACTTTGTGTGTGCTATTTTGAACCCAAGGAACTGGGTTAGACCGAGGATAGATGTGATCTGGTGGAACATTCGAAACCGAAAGTGAGGTCTGAAGAATGGCGTCTCAAAAGGCAGTGCGGGGGAAGAAGAGAATTGTCCCAGAGGACTTTGAAGGTAAGAAGACGAGTGTACCAAGAAGTCCAGTAATGCGAGGGGGAAAGAAAGACTACAGAGCAATGGCAGGGAAGGCACCGCGTGGGCCAGTAAGGCAGATCCAGATTCTGATTCTGACACGGGTTTGCAAGGTTCTGATGTCACTCATGTTGGCAATGTGTCAGGGAATTCGAGTGGTTTGGAGGTAGGTGATACAGGAGATTTCGCGGATAGTGAGAGTGTCATCAGGAGGGTCAAAAAGGTGCAGATCACGAGTCCTAATTCAGGTAAAGTACACCAGCCAGGTGTGCTTGAATTCAACCTGGGTGCAAAAATTGAGGAAGTGGTTCAAGGGGCAGTTGACCGGGGACTCAAACAGTTGAGGAGTCATTTTGCCACGGGACTGGCAAGTGCCAGTGAGGTAGATCTTAGATCACAAGCATCTCACTCAGATGAATATATAAATCTAGGCTCTGTCAAACCAAGCCAGATTCGTGAGGTCATCTCTGTCAATAGGGAACCAGTTGATTTTGTAGACACTAGTGTCAGGATGCCTGAGAGGGGGCCACAGAGGCCAGTGGGTGTCACACCAGTGGGACAGGCTTCAACCAGCATGGGTGGTCCCACAAGCCAGGGTAAGTCTTTGGCAGTCCTGACTGTCCCATTGGGCAATGTTGAGGGGTCAGGTGACAAACCATTTCCAGAAGGCAATGGGGGACAACCTCCATTACCACCTTTTTTCTCACATTGAGGATAGAGTGTTTGACCACATCCTGCAGGGGAAATATGTGGACCTTGCCAGGATGATAACTGATTCTGACCTAGGAGATGATAGGGAACAAAGGATGGAAATGGTCAACAATGGGGGACATGCTTATTGGGTCCCTGCATCCAAGCCTGGAAAGAAGATAGATGACTACAACACTTGGCTCAAGGCTTTCAGGTGTTTCTCAGGGGTGCTGTGCACTAAGTATCCTCACCTTGCTGTCCCCATGATCAAATCATTGGCAAGGCTGCTGAAAGGTACAGGTGGAGTCAGGTGTACACCTATGACAACTGTACAGGAGGAAAATTTCCAGGAAGCCTGAAACCCCCTGGGACAAATTCTTGGCTCATGGAGCTTGGGGAACCCATGGCCAAACTGCTGCAACAGGGTCAGGCAGGGGAGGTGAAGTAAAAGAAATCTGTGTGTTACATTTACAACAGGAAAGGTTCATGCCCTTACAAAGGGGACTGCAGGTATGAACACAAGTGTTCAGTCTGTGGAAAATTTGGGCACTGTTATATATATTTACCATGACCACCCCCTAAGTACTGCCACAGCCACAGCATAGCCACAGCCAATCATATCATTACCCTAGATGGAGCCACTATCCTAAGCTGGGC
>JAAUXT010115685.1_pt1 | contig 60656 bp, 37 predicted proteins | sample 7278171 | NCBI WGS metagenome assembly JAAUXT01 (sample SAMN14350112, study PRJNA611818) | marine sediment metagenome | isolation source: surface marine sediment (1.8m) | place: French Polynesia: Moorea | collected 2018-08
ATGACTTCTTTGGTGGTATTTGTTTGCAGATTGAAGTGTTTAATATTTTCAAAATCAGAACTTTCAACTTTGGTTACAGATTCTTGGAGGGTATGAATGGAGCAATTTTTCAGATGTGGTCTATATGAGAGATTGGGTCATGTGCATGCTTTGATTTTCTTTCCCACCATTTGGGACAAAATTTTATAGCAGAGGGGAAGCCCCTCTGACATCACAGATGACGTCACGGATGACGTCACATCTCGGAAGATTCCGGGCGCCATGTTCAAATCGCCGCGGCCTCGACAGAGGTATTTTTTCATGTGGTGCAGGTACGGACATGGAGAAGCAGTCGACCCTCAAGATACGAGGCGACGAGCCAGACTATAGCACGGGCACCATGCCCGACGTCATCCGCAGCCGACACCGCCCGGCTGCCGCCGCCGCCGCCTCGGCGGCGCTGCACAACGCCGGCGACCCGACGCTGCGCCGTAACGGGCGCTACCAGCAGCTGTCGAGCGACGCCGTCGACTCGAGCGACAACGAGTACAGCACCATGTCAAAACTGTCGGGCGCCCACATCGCGCACATACTCACCGACCACAAAGGGTACTTCCTCCACTCATTCTGTGTTGGTGTGACAAGGGAACCGAGATTACATGATGTGCCAAGGCTGATTCGTAAGAAACTGCTGCTGCTGCTACAATGTGCATTAGCTATTCCTGTAATGGTATTGCTTCACTATGCAAATGCAATTAACAGGATTCCTCTTGGCTGCTTCCTTAGGTTTTAGTGTGTATAATTTGTCTCGCCCCGTCCCCTCTGATATGTACAAAGAAAAACATCTCTCATTGCACCAAGCCTCTTGGGGAATACTAAATTTTGTTTGCTAATAACAGACTCGTGGACTGTGGAATTGAAGATAAATTGAAAGGAATAAAATTGCCTTCAAGCAGTGAGATGCGGTCCCTTGTATGGGCACAATAAGAAGGTGTTGCACGATTCTCTCCGGAAACAAGTTGAAATTAACCACTGCTGAAAGAAAGAAAACATTCTGCTTCTAGATCTCCCAAGTTCTCGCACAACACGGACAGGATCCCAACCTCGTTCGGCCCACCTCTGCCCCGACCCGGGGAAGCGCCCGCTAGAGCAGGCGACAATCTGGACCAGCTTGAACTTGATAGCGTTGGTAGCTCAAGGTCAGCTGGCAGTTCTAGGTAGCCATGTCATCATCCTTTGTACTTTGCCTATTCTCCATGCAGAACGTTTTGTGCATTTGCACCTCCAACTTTGTTGAAAATTTGAAACATTTTAAGCAGTGCAGCACATTCTAGAACGCCAAACGCAAACGTCCACGCATGCTCCTCCGGCCAGAAGCTGTGTCGCAGGTCAAGCAGCAACCCACTAGGCGCTTGTAGAAACTGTTTTTGGAGTGCTGTGCTCTGCATCAAATCAATATTGGTTTTGGTGTGTAGATTTAGTGGTGACACCAGATGACCTTGAGCGTTTGAAGTGACATGGAGGACAGGCCGGTATTCTTTATTTGAAGTGTGTTCACCCTGATAATGAGCAAAAGATTCACGTTTGGAGTGCGATTCGGATCTGCTGGATGTTGAGGAATGAATGCATGATTCTTGTTGGCTTCTCGTGTTGGTTGCAGTAAAAACTATTTTTCGTGCGTGAACACGACCTTTGTTTTGAACCCTGAATGAATTGTGGGATTATTTCGCAAAGTACCTGCAAAAATGTTCTGGTTGACACGAATTCGTCATCAACGATTTCCATGCCAGCCATTTTAAACATTGACTTTCAGTGGTTTCAAGACCCAGAGCGACAGTTTCAGGAGCGACAGCACGGACAAAGGTGGGAGCGCTGGCATCCAGATTTCAGACTCGGATTCCGCCAAATCCAGCGGGTCGACCAGCACCTTCCCCAGAGCTGCCAAGGTCGGGGAAGGCTCCACATTCAACAGCAAGTACTTCATGGCAATGCACGCCCAGAAACCCAATGGACACCATCCAGGGTGAGTCACCAGTCGACTTCATCTCACGGGAATTGGCTTGAAATGAGTCGTGAAGTGCTTGGCCCTTGTCAAGAAAGGTGGCAACGTCCACGACAGATTTCTGCTGATGAGGCAAACAAGACACAGCGAGACACACGTCCAATCGCGTTGTAGAGACGTGGGCGGCGCGGCGCAGCAGCACCAGCGTCAGGTGGATGAGGCGTACGGCACGATGGGCAGCAACAACGGTAACAACACCCTGAGAAGTAACATCTCGACGGGCAGCGGCAGCAGCAGTAGCGTCGTCACAGTCATAGCTGCGCCCAACCCGGAGGATGGTACTTTCCACCATCACCCCGCTCTGTTGCACATGCACAATTCTGAAGCTTCGGGGAAATAATCAGCCCCCATTTCGTAGAATCAGAAATCTTCATTGAAACTACAATTAGATATCAGCCTCTTCATTGGGAATGAGAAATGCTTATTGTCCTTTTATTTTACCTCTGTGGAAACAATAATCTATTTTGAGAAGAAATATTGTCATTCATTTTTAATTCTTTCTCAAAAGCTGATTCCACGTCACGACAGATGGTTGCCTCCGGCGTTTGCAGGTTCGAGCAGTCTGCAGCGCAGGCGGCAGAAGGGCTTCCCCGGGGTGACCCCGCCTGCGCCTCCGCCGCCCATCATCGGTGGACAGAAGGGCCCTGGACCCGGACCGCCTGGGGCAGGCTCCTACGGTGGACCCGCAGGACAGAAATAGTACGTACATGACAATGTCGTCCAAGCCTCCAGCCATTTCCTAACTTGAGAAATGTTGAATTGTCCGTGAAGTCATTCAGGTTTTCTTTCCAAGTCTAGCACACAAGCCACACACCGAGATCTTCAGTGGATAGATCTGAATGTCGTGAAGCTTCTTGTTCTGAAAATGTCTGGCGGGATTTTGCGTAACATGTTGATTGCCGTTTTAAAATGTCATCAGCGATGGTAATCAGGAAACGCTGCAGAAGCTGCGGGGAAGGACACAGCGAAAGAAACTTTTCGTCTTTCCTTCTGATCTTTTGAGGAATTGTGTGGAAATGAAAACTGCACTTTTTTGCTGCCTTTTCTGCTTCACATTTTACGTGTTTCTTAGTCTGAGAGCAAAGTTCAGTGAACTCGAGCTTCAGGAAATGGTGTCTTTCTCAGTGAGAAAGTTGCAGCAAGGGTTGTTGCTTTGAAAACCAAAGACTGCAAATTTGTGTGAAGATCTGGACGTCGTTTTGTCATCTTGCAACAAACGTCCGGATGTCATAAACTTCTTTCTGTTACTCGGAACAATTGTGCCAGCCAGCATTCTTGTTCTTCAGTGCTGACAGGTCGTCATATTTGGTGTCGGGTTTGTTTAGTACAGTCGTGTGTCATCACTTGATTTAAGTTGAAAAGATCCTGTGGGTAAAAAAGAGCATCCAGTCACATTTTGCTTTCCTAATCTGAGCTTAAATTTGTTCACACTGGGGCGATCACGAGTGCCGGTATTGATGTCTCCCAGCAAAACTAAACAGAAATAATACATTCATTCTCTTCAGCCGTAATCTTTTCAACAAATCACCCGGAAAAGACGGGGTCTGAAAGGAGAGCATTGATGACTTGGCTGCACTGTCGCAGTGAAAGGTCGGGGAGCAAACCAGAGGAAGACAATGAGCACTGAGACAGGGGAATGAATGAAGAACAGCGGAATGCATAGAAACGGCCTCCTTGTTTTGTCTGGCTGGGTTATCTTTCATTTGTGTCAGAGCCAGTCTAGTTGACAAATCCCCAATCAGGGAGATGGATTTCGTCGCAGGCGAACAGAGCGGCTTTCTCTGAGTCCCTGCTGGTCGCGCCTGCACCAGACTGTCATGCAAGAGCAAACCTGCAATTGATGCCTTCCTTATAAAGTTACTTTTAATTCGATTTGGGCAGTTGAATAAACACAAAATGACAGGCTGGGAAGATGCATTAGGCATCATGCTAAGACGAGATGCCGCGTGAAATTTGATTCTTAAATTGGAGGCATTCTGGCTCAGGAGGCCAGTTTTGGATGGATTTTGCCCTCAAACAAGTACACGAATATGATGAGCAGTCTGCCTTTGTGTCCGCGTGAACTTCTGTGACAACAAGTGCAATGTTTTGTCTGTGGACTGGAGCGTATATTCTGACGGTGACAGTTGCTCGGCACGCACAACTCATCTGCGAAATATTTTCCCCAACATCAACCTTAACTTAAGGAGACTTTGTTTCTCTCCAGAGATGAATGATATTAGAAGAATCTGCAGGAGACAGAAATGCAATAAGAGGAGGTGGATAACTCTCTCAGATTTATCCACTGTTTGACTCTGATCTCAGAGGGGCTCAATGCTGAGTTACTGTACATGATAAAGATTATGAAATGTGACAGGTACGGGCACTCATGGGTTTCGGATTCCTCGTCCGAAGTGGTGTCTTTTGTCGGCTCTGAGATTTTGTGTCACGTGTCCTGCAGGAATCCGAGTTTCATGTTTCTTCTTGCGTCAGTTCAGCTGCATCGCTTTGTCTCTTGAAATGCTCGGTCGCAGCAGCCACGCAGAGAAGTTGCGAGTCCAGTGCGGATGTGTGAATGTCGTTGTCATTTTGACCAAGTTAAGAACAGCTGCACCTGCTGCAACAAGTTGATATCACACGCTAACTTGTGTGTTGTGGAAAAGAAATCTTCAGCGATTCGGAGGAGGGGTGCAAGTTTGTTCGATTCGGCAGCCCGTCTGCACATCGCACGGAATTCATCACACAGTACTGCTCGCATGGATTGACACAGAGCAGCCTCTTCGCATTGAATGCAGAACTGCCCGTCTGTCAGGTTTCCTGTGGTCAGAGTACGAGAATGTGACGTGAAAGATGAAGGTGACCCACGGAGACTGGGGATACAACTTAGAACCAAAGCCACTTAGAGTGACATTGATATGAATAGCCTGATGGGCTTAACCCTCAATCCCTCTTTAGCATTAGCTGCAAATGACTTGAGGAAAGAAATGTGACGATAAATTCGGCTTGAACGTGTGAAAATTGGAATGTGCAATCAAGTGTGAAAACTGATGGCGATACAGGATAAAACAAGAGCTGTTGATGAGTGAGCGTGATTGGCCAAAATAGGCTTTGGGGCGACCAACAAATTTACAGCTGCCGGGTCTCGAGCCTGCAGCTGCAATCATAACTCTCAATACTTGCCGTCGCATAAAGAGAACGAGAATCAGGCCTTACCAGGCAGAAAATTAAAAGAAATAGGAGATACTCCCTCTTGCTTCGTTTTGTCTGTTGTGAAGCCGCAGGCATGAGTAATGAGGAATGATGATATTTCTGGATTACCTTCTCGGCAAATACATAACCAGCGCGTCTGCAAAATGCACCACAGCACGACGGTTTCGAGAGTCCCTCGTCTTGAATTATGTATTGTTCTTCCTCGGGAAGACTGGATAAAAGCCGAACCTTCAGACTCGCACTTTGTGACACAAGATTAAGCACGGGCCAAAGGAGGGTCATTTGTAAGGTACGCCTGACTCGACCACAGCATAAAACTGTGTGATTTGTAGCTCCATCAAGTTAAGACACCATATAAATTCAGTGAACAATATTGTGATGCCAGAAAGTATTACCTTACACTCGGCTGCGGCAGAGCCGCCCTTCTTTGCTTTGCTATCAGGTTGTTGCGTCCTGGGCGGCAGCTTCTTTCGTCAGTGTTTGGCAGCAGTGTTTTATTGTCCACAAAGCCGAGAAGAATTCCTTATCAGAAAACCTCGCTCCTTGCCATATTCTTCGCCTTAATTTTTGTTTCAGATCCATCATTCCCGTTTCCCCAGCCAAAACCGCAAGGCTCTGGGTTAGCTATGAATGAAGTGCTTCATAACAGAAGCGAACCTGCAGGAGAGTCTGTGAAAGGTCACAATATTGTTTACGTGAGAGCCCTGCAAAGTTCACGGCTCCAAAGAGCATGAGGCCTCATTCCCTCGGCCATTGCGCTGCTGTTGCAAATTCAAATTTGTGGCAACGCTTGGACTTTTTTTGTGCCGAGGCCACAAACAGAATGTAAATGAGAGTTTTAAACAGGGTGAAAACGTATCCAGTGGGCACATGTAGTGGGAAGCGCACACAGAGGCGTCGCCGTGCAGAATGGCAAATGAGCCTAATTGTCAATTTCCAGTTGTCGTTACTTCAAGCCTTTTCTATCAATTTCGAAGCAACAGCAAACTAATTGAATGCCTTGGATTCTGGTTTTCCTTGCGGGCTCAACTCGTGGAAACAAGCAAGTAAAGTTGCAAACACAATTTCGTCTCTTTTCACACTTTTGCTTCGCTTCCTTAAACAGAGATTGGCACAAAACATTTGCATCGAATGAGTCCCTGGACTGATTGCTGGCGGTGTGGAAGTGTACCGAGAAACCCACATCTATTCTGTGGTTTGTCTTTGCTTTTTGCTGGTGACTGACAAAACAAAATGTTTTTGTCACGAGAAAAGTCAATTTCAGTCCTTTGTCACACACGCTCGAATTCACCAAACATCACGGGAAATGGTCGTTTTCCTGTGTGCAGCGCGCCAGCTTGCCTTCAGAACCAGTCTCCCGGAAGTGTCTTCCCTCATTTCAGAGTCGTTGTGTGTGAAGACGCCATGTTGTTGTTTCTCAGTCTCCAATCTGACCCGTAACCTCAGAGATGAGGTACAGAAATTGAAGATATGCCAAGAGCTCACCGGCTGCAAGCCACCAGTGCCTGGGAAATTCCTGCAGGGACAAGGATCCTGACAAAAGAGCAAAAGCGCACCGCAGATTTCGGTGTACGACCGTCACACAGGAACCCGAAATACTCCCGAGTACATCGTAATAAAATCAACAGTGGTCTTGTGTCTCTTCTTGGGAATTTTTCCTCCCGCCGATAAACGATTCTTTGGATAATTTATATTTCCAGTTGCCCAACACCGAAGGGATATGCAGGTTTCCGTAGCAACTGGAATAATGTTGATCGTTGGTGATTCCCACCAAACTTTTCCCTGGCAGAACCGCAATTTATCACATTGTCGTCCCGTCCATGCGTAGATTGTCAAATCAGGACGACACGATGGCTTTTTGCGGAGCTTTAAGTGAAGCAAATGGGAGCGGAATCCGGAAAGCTCTCAACAAGATTTTGTGGTCATTTATACTCTCAGCCTCGTTGGCTTCAGAATGCATCAGATGCGGAATGGAAGCAGGTCCAGAGAGACCCATCGCACCGTTTCGCCATACATCTTTCATCACGTCTCCGCTTGGGCCAGCTCAGGTTGACATTAGGGGTCGACTGGTTGAAGCACAAAATGGTTTGCGCACTGCAACAAGGAAAGCCAGATGTTTCGAGCAACAAGCTGCCACCTTCCCTGTTGCTACGAGTGCACTCCACATGTTGCTTTTCCGTGACGACGCAAAATTCAAGACTGCAATTATTTTGTTTGTTGCCGTCTCGTGAACCTGCCAATGTTAATTGCGAGTAAAATAAGAATCTCTTCAGTACAACTTTACTCTCTCTGTCATTGTGCAGAGGATGTACCGAAGCGCCCTCTCCAGTGGGTGCATACCTGCAGGCTACCAACACTGGCGAACAAGGTTCGCGAGGATCAAGCTTCATTAAGGACTGAAGAGCGCGCAGTTCTTTGTCATCCTCTGCCATTTGCTGCAGGCGCAAGACGAGAAACGGAATGCGACAGACCTGGCCATTGTGATGCTTGCAAAAAGTGTCGCCTTCTCACGGTGCAGGTGGTCAGAAAATAATCCAAGTGTTGCTGTGTGGAAAAAGGAAACAGAATGGAACGTTGCGATCTCTCGTGGCAAGACTTGTTGCGAAGTGAGAATTCTACTCTGAACAAAGGAAGAACAGCATGGCCCGTTTTTCGTTGCCGGAGGCCCGACACATTGCACATTTGCACTCTGTCGGGTGGTTACCCAACGTGTCTTGCACCCTTGTTGTTCGGCTTGTGCTGCTTTGTGATTTGGTTTGACATCCCGATTGGCTTGTGGTCATTGGACTGCGGTGTTCAGGGTTTCCATTGCACAAAGGTCTGTGGACAAGCCACTGTACATGAACTCTGAAATCATGAGAGTTTCCGTGAGCAAAGTTAAGCAGACTTTGATTGAATTTGGAGCAGGTTGCGTGAACTCATTCTGCCCATCACCACGGATAATAAGCCTCTTGTTTAGTACTCAGTAACACCATTACAGTCCCAGACAAAATGACCAATTTGCGCCCGCACCATCAGAACAAATCGTATTGTACGACCAAAGGGATGCAATTTATTGTTTGGGAAATGAAATGGGTTTTACCCGACTGCACGCGCAGGCTGTGGGGCAAGGGCCCTGAAAGCAGTCGACCAGGGCTGTGGTCATATTGCGTTGCACTTTGGCCTTCCCTTTACGTCTTTTTCTTGCTGAGGATGATGCATCACAAAAGAGGTTGGAAATACGTTGTGGGGGCGTATTTTCCGACACACAGTGGTGATTATTGGCAACAAGAGCGTTATGCGTCACAGAGGAAACGACAGAACAAGTTTCCGTGCATTTTTTTCTCGCAATGAGAATTTCTTCTCTCAAAGCAAATATCTCGTGGTGGAAGCCGACTGTGAATTCAATCACGAGGATGTTGCGAAGCCACTCGCATTTGTCTTGCCCAAAAAGAGCTTAATCAGTTGTGCAGCTTCAAGTGGGTCCATCTGTCGCTGCCAGTGCTCCATTCGTGCAGCTGCAAAGCCTTTCCAGGCCAAGAGTCCATTGTGGTGTGGACGGCAAATATTTGGTCAGCTCACCAGAGGCCAGTATCTCGCAGCAGTTGCAAAGAACGTGTTCAATAAGAATGGTCGAAATTTTTTGATCAAACACCACTTCAACTTTTCCTCATTTCTCGGAAATCAGTTTTTCACTTGCTTACCATTTGTGTTCGTGTTGTCTTTTTCAGCCGGAATTATAATGCCTACTATGGTTACGGTAGCGGGTATGTCCGTCAATTGTTGAAGTTTGATTCACCTTCTCTGACACTGAAGCACAATTTTAAGTTCGGTCAGCAAAGTGCAAAATCGCTTCTCACGAAACTGTCTGTCAGGGCTTCTCACTGTATAAGTTTACCAACTCACGTGCACGCCGCAAAGCGGCGAAGCGGCCACGTTCTTTCCTTGCTGTGGGTGTGAGGAAAGCACTGATATTTCTTGGAGCACACGGTTCACACACTGTTTAGAATCTAAGGTGCAAACACTGTGTCATTTTTATTGCTTTGCTCACAATTTCAATTTCCAAAACACAGGCTGTCTTGAAAACGGATTATTTTTGCTTGTTGTTCCAGGCAACTGAGCTCAAATGTCTTCAAATAGAAATCATGTGTATTCACAAGCTACGCTCGTACCATCATCTTTGACCCTGTTCCCGCTCTCACCCACAACTCTTGACTTTTCCAGCATGCACATGAGCATCGTGTGCAGTCTCTGCGTCCTGTCGCTGTTCACCGGCGTCTACTGCACGCTGACGGCCGAGACGGAGGTGCACATCACGGTGTACGCGCCGCTCAGCTTCGTGCGCAACAGCTCCGAAGTTTACTTCAACCGCGACAAGGAGGCCACGGTGAAGACGGACCGCAACACCTTCCAGCTGAGGATCTCTCAATACAGTACGTCAACTGTTGTGCGCAGGATTCTTGGTCGCACGGTCTCAAGAGTTCTCAAGCGACGCTGTCAGTTGTAGCAAGATGCCCTTCAGTAATTGTGAGCAGGGTCTCGCTCTATCGGTGTTGTTTCTCTGTCTTTGTCCATCACATTCCCGTCAGCTGTTTGCCTGCCCATGAAGGGAAGTGGAGCGATGATCAGTGGGGTATGACCTGCCACCTCACCTGTGTCACGATAATGATCCAATGTATCGCGCTGGTTTTCATTGAAACTGGACGTCACTGGGTTCCTTTCAGACGTGGACAACGCGTACGTGTCGGACCCTCGCAGCAAACGTTGCAAGGTCACGTCGTGCGAGCAGGGCTGCGACGCCAACACGGGCAAGTGCATCTGCAGGAAGGGCTTCCACATCTCGGACGGCTACCATTGCACCGGTGAGCAGAACAAAAATTGCTTTGTACATTACCTGTTGCAGATTTGTGGTGAATGGGTTTTATGTTTGCCAATGTTTCTCTCCAATGTCCCCATTTGTGTACTGAAGGAGCCTGCTCTGGTTGAGTCAGGGACTCGGGGAGTCAGGTTCCGCGGTCCACTCAGCGAAGATAGTCGCCCTTTGTTCCGGTCATTTCCTTGTTTTTCGTTGGAGTCAGGATGTTCAGAAAGTCACTTTCAGTTCCCAGATCCTTGATTGGCCAGAGAGCCAGAGATTCCCTGACCCCGGGCGTTTTTTGCGGTGCTTAACGCGTCGCCTCTTGTCTCCGCAGACGATGACGAGTGCCAGCACGAGCCCGAGTGCTCCGAGTTCGCCAACTGCTTCAACACGGGAGGTTCCTACACGTGCCTCTGTCGCGAAGGGTACTACGGCGATGGCAAGGGCTGCGAAGGTACGTGTCCAGCACGCTTGTCAATCGTGTGATCATCCATACTTCTGCAGTGCAAATTGGTGACAAGAAAACAGAGATGAGCCGTTTTTTTTGTCTAAATACGTCCTTGTGGACCTTCGATTTGCCGCGAATGCTCGTACGTCGTGTGAGTTCGCAAGTGCCTTGTCCCTTCCTGGTTTTGATGCAATTTTGTTTGTTTCAAAAAATATTGGGATCTCCCATGATGCTCTCGAAGTTGCTGTGGCGATGGGTACAGATTTGCAGCCGTAGACGCTGTTTTCAACCGAGATGACTGCTCGAACATACGACTCGCACAAGGGCCGTCCGCAAACCTTCGCGAGGGCGTTATGATGCCGCCCATTCCTGCAGATGTTGCCTTTTACAGCGAGGACCCTGCAAGCAGCTTCAGTGGTACTTCAGCCACACAGAAAACTCTTAAATTCTCCACACAGAGAAGCCGACGCGTAATGAGTGCATGAAATTTATCTCGGTGCGTATTGCGTGCAATTACGTTGTAAAATTTAGTGCCGGACCAACTCGCAATCAGTCTCCGTGCAACAGTGCATAAAATAACTCACAACTACTTCGGTCATTTTCCCGTTTGGGGCAAAAGCGTGCTTGTAATGGCACGGACATTGATCAGAAGTGCGTTTGTGAGCCTTGGACTGTCAGAAGACACGCGTGCAACTTGCTTGGTATTCTGAAAAAAGTTGTGTGTGTCCAAGGGAACACAAGAAAAAGTTTGTGTCTTCTTCAGGAGAAAGACAGTCATTTCTCTTGATGTTCACTTGGTGTTCAACCTGAACCCAAACTGTTGCACACCAAGCAAAGTTCTGTCCAGAATGACCTGCACAGTTCTGTAAGCAAGACCACTGCAAGGAAGCAGAAGCCATTTGCGGTTTTGCTAACGACCCCACTGGTTCCCTACTAATCATTAGCCGGATGAGAATCGTGTCATTTTGCAGCCATTTATCTGCACGCCTGTATTGCTTGTTCTCCCGAGTGGGCCCCTTGTCTTCATTTTGTTTCACGATACAATCTACACAGCCTTTCACTGCCTTCCACCGAAGGACCTGCGAGCCTGGACATAAACGTTCCATTTTCTTACAAGGCTCGTTTCCATGGCAATCTCACCAACAGAATATCCGATTGCGCCAACGCGGAGTTTTTGCACTTGGACTGACACTACTTGAGAGCGCATACATCTGACACGTTCTTGTTGGCGCTGACAGTATTTCCCCCGAGAGGTGTAACTTTAAGTACTCGACAGGGGCAAACACTCGAGAAAAAACAATGAATCAATGGATTGCCTTTTCCTGATCAATACATTTGACAGTAAAATGTCAACATGAGGTCATAAATCGAGTGATTTATCTGCGACAAGAGAGCCCTAGCACACATGCAGATTGGCGTCCGTGCCTTCGGGGAGATCTGCAGGAATCTTTGGCACTGGAGTGGACATAAGAGGAAGGGTTGTGAATGCGAATGATCCAATTACTGACCCAAAGTTTTCACATGGGATCTTTTTTGTGCAAAACGAGACCAATTGACGAAAGTTGCGCATTCGGTCTGGGTAGCAGCATTTTTCAGCTCATTTACCGTGTTTCCTACGCTGACGGAAAAAGCATCCATCATCCTCAGCTTTGACAGAAATGAATTTGTGCACAAATAGGTAGATTGAAGAGTCTGATAATTTTGCTGCGGAGCTGTTACCTCCCTGTCTATTATTCATTTCAAGTTTTGTTTCTGCACCGGACTCGCCGTCGGATGTGAGATCCACAGGTGTACATCACACAGCTCGCAGCTGTTTTCAGACCAACCACTGTGGTTTGTGGAGCCTCTGTGGGCGTCTCCACGAGGCGTCAGGGTCCTGGTTGGGGTCGGCCGCAGCTGCAAAAAGACGTCGCTCCCCAAGCATGTGCGTGACTCGCTGGTGTCTCAGTTGCTTATCTTCAACTTCAGTAGATATCAATTATGACCTTGTATGCATATCACGAACGTATCCTCGAAAAATCAATACCGGCAAATGGCTTTTATTACCTCGGGGTTTGTATCCTTCAACAATGAGAGTTGTAGCCGCATTTGAAGCTATTTCATAAAGATGCAAATGAAGGGGCTGAAGTCAAATTAACTTTATCCAAGGAAACCATTTATCGTGAGGCCATGAGCAATAAATATTGGGAATATTTCACGGAGTTGTGCCAAAGCTGGAGTTCCATCATGTGTTCAGGAAATGTGAAGGTGGTGGCCTTTATTTCTGATTTGGAGCAATAAGAAATCTTTCGAAAGTTTTCCCAGATGCAAGCTGAAAGGAGATTTGTTGCACGACACTGAGGATCGAACCAGAAAGTCAAACCAATTTGTCACGTCGTTTTCCCCAAATGAATGACAAAGTTTTTCTTGCATGTCACCCTTTGGTTCAATCTCACTCACCATTACTTCAGGAAGGAAGTTTCTGGGTGCCATATCCGTTCCCAATATGCCATCCGGCAAACAGGATGAAGCAACAGAGTGCATTCAGAAATGTCAAAAGTAACAAGGGCAGAGTGGATTGTGCACTGATAAGGGGGCAACTTGGTTTTCGACTGTCACTCACGCTGAGCGTCTGAGCCTCTCGTACAGACATTCCCGACTCAAACCCTCTTGGGCTGAACGCACACACAAGCTGAGACTGTCATGATCTCATATCTTTATTGGTTCAAACCAAGAGCTCTACTCACGCTGTTGAGTACAGCAGAGAAAAGTTGTTCCTGCTTCAGTGAGAGTACTCGTGAGCTGCTTTTAGCATGTGCAGTGCAATCTGATGACAGTTAACATTTTGCCTTGCGTTTGTCAATAGTAGCTGATCTGAGTTGATCTTGAATCAAGCGGCTATGTTCTGAAGTCGGTGGAACACAAGAGGAATTGCACAGTCGCTTTGTGTGCTGCTTTCCATGTTTTCTAGGCAGCTGGTCAGGCTGCTCATTTGTGCCTAATAAGACTTTAGCGTTGTAAATTATTTGCTCCATTACCCATCCCAATGTTGCCTTATTTAGCTGCTGGCTGGTTCGGTTGCGAAAAATGAAGGTTCTTTCAAGTGACAAGCAGAATACATGAAGCAAAGGTTAAATGAACTCTGATGGTCACACAGAAGCAGGTGGGATTTTCTTGTTCTGGTGAAACTCTTAGCAGGACTGTCAGATGTGGGCTATGTTCTCAATGTTTCACAGACAAAAAATTGAACAAAGAGAGCAATTTGGAAAACTGGCCAGATATGGAATTAAGCACCTGCGGCGCCTTGCGGCACTCGGCCTTGCAGGATCAAATCCCTGAGACGGAACAGGTGGAGCACTGAATGTGGATTCTCTGGTCAGAAACCGTCGAGTTCCTTCGGAGCCAGAAGACACAGATTACGCCGAGAGGATTTCCATACAGCCTGGGATTTCCCTCTCTGACCCGACCACTCACTGGCGCCGGATTGATTTCCACTTTCCTTTTGTTTCCAGAGAGGCGTCCAAGGGCCGTTCTTTTCTTTTTTGCAAGGTGTTTGATGACCGCACCAGAACTTTCAGTTAGATCTACGGGTTGAGCACACCCTCAACTCCACTGAATCTGGACTCAACCCTGAAGCATGGCTTTTGTGTTGGGGCGAAAACTGCAAAAAAATCAAAGTTACAACACGTGTCTGGTTCCAAACGGCCGTCGGCACACACATGAGAATCCAAACAAGTTCAGGGAAGTTTCCGTGCGTTGATGCTACTCGTACACCACCTGAAACCCTCCGGAACCTACTGAAATAGTTCGGAGCAGGCGGGGCGTTATTTCGTTGTTTGAGCCAAGCTGAAAGAGAGCCAGATATCTGGCTGCAACTTTTGACTCTTCACGCAGTGTCAAACCAGAGGTCAGATTGAGAGGAAATGAATACGAGAATTGACATTTGAAACCGTCTTGTTGTCCTTGCTCAGCACATCCTGCCACGTCACTCTCGACGTATTGCAGTCACCAATAAGTTGCCACACCTGATGAAGTGGACGGATTTTCGACTGACTTGACACGCAAGGCTGACACAAATTCTCTTCAAAACATAAGCCTCCTAGGATCAAAGTATCATTGCAGAATGACCAGTCAAAAACTTTTGTCGCTTTCAACATGTGTCAGAAGTGATCACAACTGTCATAGGCGGAACGTGGGTTTCGTCCCAAACGCGTGTTCTTTTGGCGTTGATAGAACCTCTTCCTTTGTGTTGTCCCGCCTCCAATTTCTTTCTGAAAAGAAAAAAAGATAGAGACCATTGGTGATGCGCAGTTTGTCTTGTTGAGACTGAAGCTTTTTTATTGGCGTGAGTCTCACGTGTCGAACTGTCGTCCCAGATCAACCTTTGCGTGACAAGGGGCGAGAGACAATCTGTATCGGACAAGCAAACATTGCCCTGTCCATTTACATGACTGTTAACTTTGATTTACCTCCGACACAAGTCTCTCTGTTCCCACGAAAGGCCATAGTATTTTTGGACACGGCATGCAATTGTTCCATACTGAGCAAAGCCTCAAAAATGGAAGGGCGACCAAAATGTAATATTGATGTGGCGTGCTTGTTTGCATAAACCGGGAGTCACAGGTCTGATCAAAAGAGAACTCCATGCCACATTGCTGCTGTATCTTGTTAAAGATTGAATTACCCAGGAGCTGGCAGGCGACAGGAAGAACCTCTCTCTTCTTTGCTCGCAAGACATTTGTGACCGCAGTTACTGGAAAAAGAATTCAAACATGCATTCAAGCTTGGAACATATAACGTTACAACAAGCGCTCACAGTTTTGAAAAAAGAATTCCTTTGGAACATTTTCCTTTTGAATCCTTCAGTTGCACTCGCATTGAGCTCAGAAAGAAGAATCTCGGGCACATTTACAGAACCCCTCGGGATGAAACGTAAGATCAGACAATTGCAAACGAGATTTCAGAAGTACTTTTCAAGCAGTTTTTGCCAGGTCTTCTCAAATAGTCTCCAACGTTTTATCAAATCTCTTTTTTCTGTGGTGACATTTCGGAGACATTTGCCTTTTTTGGGAGTCTCAATCGCAGTTCACAAAGCACTGAGCCTCAACTTTATACCTGGCTTCGAATGGAGCTGAGTTCTGTGTCATCCGTCACCACACTTGCTAAATCCTCAAGGTGCATCCATTGTGCGCAGTTCTGTGGGGCGACGCCTGATAAATGCGTCGCCGCGCATGCCCCGGCACGAACCCGATTCCTCACGGAGAAGCTGGTGACGACAAGTGCACCATTCTTCGCGTCGTGCAAATTTCAGCATCACAAAAAGTGCTTTCAAGTTTTGAGTGAAAAGTTTTCGATTCCGGTGTCACACAACCCTCTCTCAGCCTGGAGGCTCCCCAGGGACAAACGGGGAGAAAAAGATCTGCACGCCAATCGAACCTGACGCTGGTGGAAGGTTGTTGAGTACATTGGTATGATCACATTGAGTCCCAGCTCAGGACGAAGTCGGGCAGCCAAACCTGTTGGCTCAGGAGTTAAAACAAGAGTGAAAAGCATCCGAGGAGTGCTTACACGGGATTTTGTGGGAGCTGCAGTCGTCCGCTGTAGTTTGAGATTTACGATCTCCCAGCAGACGAATATTTGTGCAGGTTGCCGTGTTACAACATCACACCTCAGGGAACCCAGCTGCGGCCGTGACCTCTTCAGGATCACCTTGCCTTTGGGTCACAATGGAAAAATTAATAGTTTGGCTTGCCTCGCAGGCTTTTCTATCGATGGGAGAAGTGCGTTGAAGACGGTCGGGGAGAAGTGTGCCTTGTGATTGAGATGAAGCGCTCATTGCCTCTCGCACTGCTCCGAGGAGGGGCCGGCGGCGGTGGCGCACAGGCGCTGCCTACAGCCACAAGGAGCACGAAGCTGGGAAGCAACGAGGCTGTTTTCACTCGGTCACAAACGTCTTCAAGCATGTCAAGCTGTGTCAACAGGCATCGTGAATTCGGGAATTCGGCTGTGACAGCAGTCGATTGGAAACATCATTCTCGCTTTCTCCTGAAAAAGGTGCTACGAGTCAAAGCAGGACGCGGACAGCAGAGATCACACGCATGCAGAGTGATGGAATTGAAGGTTCAGCTGGCAACACTATTGAAGTCACGAACTCCTTTAGAAACCATGTGGAATAAAACTGACTTCGCGGGGAACGAACATGATTTTCACATTGTGTGAGACTTCATGCCACACTGATGACACTGATTCAATGCAGCGGAATAAAATAACATGGAGCTGAAATTTTATGTGGAGAAGAAACAGATCAGCACGAGAACGTGCTGCTGGCAATAAGTCATTCATAATTGTACAATAACTGGCAAATTGAGCTGATACGAACAGAACAAAGTAACGATACAGTGAAGCTGCATTGTAGAAACGAACAGAGGAGATCAGTAATCAGTACCACACTGCCTGTGTTCCAGCACGGATCACGGGCCTCATTCCTTTCCGTAGCCAGGACTCACTGCACAGTTTCAGATTGGAGTGCCTCGCGTGGTTTTAGTATCGCCTGAAAAGGAATGTGATGTAACGACCTGACAGACTGGAAACTGTATCCATACTTGTTCCAAGAGCAGCAACACACAAAAGAGCATCATGTGGGATAACAACGCTGCAGGATTCACCTCAGCCTTGTTGTTTGCCTATTTTACATATTGGATTACCTTCTGTATCGAACCTGTGCTGCTAACAGGTCGTGTTTTCAATTCAACAGCCTGCAACGCGCCGTGTGCGGCGGGAACGTTTGAAGTGATGCCGTGCGCCGACAAACATCACCCCAAGCTCTGCAAAGGTGAGTCTTTTGTCTTCTCATTTCAATGTGCTCCTGATAATTGATTTAGATCTGCCAGCTCGTTAAAAGATGCATGAATTTCGTCAGAGGAAAAGCTGCGCGGCTTCGTATTGCTCAAAGTTCATTGTGGAGTCGTGTGCGATCTTGCGCAAATTCATAATCCACCTGTGAAAAGGCATCTTTTGCAGCGAGTTTTTTTCCTTGCGCGTTCCAACACCAAGTGCAACACAGGCTCTATCCTTGTGCAGTCCAGATAAACAGTCCCAGGGGCTCAGAATTCGGAATCAATTTGACCCGAAGCTCATTCCGATCCATATATTTTAAAGAAACGAGCAATACCCATTTTGGCCAGAAACTTCGATCAATCCCCTCCGGATATCATGCACATCGCAAGTCACGTTGTAAAAAGCGCTTGTAAGAGTTTGATTGATTGTACGATAGACTCGACAGGGAGAAAATAGAGACTCGAAATTATTCTTTAATATTGACTCCGCAGCTTGAAAGGTCTCCAATGCAACACACGGCAAATGAAAAACGGCCGCCAAATCAGAAAATTCCACGTGGTCCATTGACCCAGAGACTGCTTCCGATGCGAGTCGGCACCAAATAAACTGCTAAGATTACGAAAAGAGAGGGTATATTGTCGGGCACTAATGCATTGAAGGTGGGTGGTTGCACAGCAAATGAATTAGAAAAGCGAGAACGTTAGTTGCAGTGGTCGACTCCAGATGGATTGCTTCCTTTATGGAAACTGATCTGTGCTTTCTCGGCATCACCTCAAAAATGTGAGAACATATTTCTTCGTTGACCCACAAGATGCTCCCACAAATTATCGTTTTGGGAAGCAAAATCTCATGTGGACCTTCACAAGAAAGAAGCATTGTGAGTGATGTCAGCACCAAAACGCACAGCATCCACCGTGCTCCAAGTCTGTTTTGTGTCTCTCGACTCGTTTTGGTTTTTTTTCACTTTGCAGACATTTTTCTATCATGCGAGTCGTCCACCTGGCAACTGTTTTACTTCGAGGATTGTGTATTTAGGAACAACAAAGTATCAAACAAGTGATCATCAAGCGAGAATTTCTGACACACCTTCAAAAATATCTCTGAAGCAAGATAATTATTTTGAAATTGAACAATGGAAGTCGTGACATTTGGGAACCTGCCTTTGTCCCAGTTTGTGCATGCAGAAAAGCAAAAAGCTTGCATATCATTTCAAAAACCCTTTGTGGTAAATTTTTCCATTTGTTTCATTCTCGTCGCGTGTTCAGAAGTGGGCTGGCACTGGGAAGACGAGGTGTGAGCTGCATGCAGGTTCCATAAAGCACAGGAAGTAGACAAGTCAATAGGTCGCAGGGCACAGGGTGTGGCAGGGGGCGCGACATTCACCCAGTCGTGTCGTTCTGGACGCATAAACCGTGCTTGCCTGAACATCGTCACTCGAACCAGGTCCTGCCATGAGACTGCGCTGTGAAGTCTGAAGCGCTGTTGAGCCTGATCCCTGAACTCGAGCACGATCGTAGAATGAATGGTCTTTGCAAGCTTGACAGACATCCGCATTTTTTGATGACCACTGAAACCAAATTCATCGCAACAATTGCGTTGTGTTCTGCGTTCTGGGGAGTTGACGAGAGGAGACAATCTCGTGGAGTGAGCAGAAGCCAAAACGTCAACCAGATTTGGGTGTAGCACCCCCATCCGTGACTTCCATTCGTGAGCCTGCCTTGGTGAACGGGTCGGAATTGTGCGAGCAAATTTGCAGGTGAAAGTTCTGTGCTGCAGTCCGTCGGTTGGTATCGAACGTCGAGGCCTGGAAACCAACAGACTGATGTGGGCGCAGACAGAACTGACCTGGCAAAAATAACTGGTTGTGTGTCTGGTGGATCTATTTCTGGGCATTCAGACGTGACGTTCCATTCACTCAGAAAAATTCACTACACACGCACGTTAAATATCCTCAATCACGAAAGTTGATTACATTGTGTGTTTTTAGTATCGTTTTGTTCACAAAGCGTTTGTGTCATCCGCAAAATGTAGCGCCCGAGGCGATCAATATCCACCGTGGGATCCGGTATCCAGATAAGGACAGAGCGCTGCAACGCGAGCTTCCATTCATTTCACTCAGCTCACTTAAAGCAATTATGTGGAGATTTAAGGTTTTGTCAAAACACGTCACAAGTTCCTTGTTGCGCTGGGGAGGAGTTTTTCTTGAGCACATCTCGAGCAACTTGGAGCTGCTTGAGTGCCACGCCGTTCAGCTGCTGTTGAGTGTGCCTCCTTCAAATTCCATCATGATTTATGTCTGCTGAGAAATTGGTGAAACAGGTCCAGATCTCGGGTACGACAGTAAAAGAAGGTGTTTCCCCTATTTAATGGAGCAGACTGCACACCGAATCTTTAGTCGTTCAACTTCGCCATCTTCAAACCAAGATAGACGTCTGGCATTTGCAGTGTTTCTGTCGTGCCAACATTAATCATTCGTTGTTGCACAGGAGGAAGAGCCTTGCACCTTAGGCCTCTCGTCGTGCGGTTCTTTTCTCCGCCGGGACCGCTTCTGGTGGTGTTCTGCAGATGTGGTTTGGTCACGGCAGAAGTGGAACAAAAATGCCATGTTTTCTGAACGCGAACCATTCTTTCAACAGCTTGACCAACATGCACGGCAGCTGACTGCTTTCCCTCTTGCGCATTCAGCGATAGCCCAGCACAGCTGTATCCACCGCATGTCTCCTGCATGTAATAAATTAGGACTTTCAAGGCAAAACTCCTTGAAGGAGACGGAATTGTAAATGTGTCTCTGTGGCTACACTGCCATGTGAAGGTCGATTCCCTTTCCAGACATGAATTAAAGAACGACATGCGGAACACCACAATATCACCTGCAAGCGTCGTGGTCCTTGACAGAGAAAAACTCGGTTGATTGGCTTGTTTTTTGTGCAGCCAATGTTGGCTGTCTGGAATCAGACAATTGTCGATTTAAAACCTCGCTTCCATCATTCTGCCATTTTCGGCAGTGTTCGAGTGAAACGGTCAAAGGACAATAATTTGAGTCGCTGCCTGCCAATTTGATGATCATGGGTCAAATGTCCCGGATCCACTTCGCTGCAGTTTCCGTCCAGCAGATGGTTGAAGTTTGGTGCAACAATCTTGGTATTTGTGCTTTGATATGGCCTGTTTAGGTAACGTGTGTTGGGCCTTTGGCTTCTGAAGAATGAAGTGCAAATGACACATGTTTGTACCTCAGCCGGTACATTTGCACTGGATTTATTTTTGGCGTGAACCTTGCAAAATGCAAAACACCTTGCAACAACAATCCTGCATAAACAAGGCCCAACCAATTGGAGGAACCTTGATAAATTTTGGGTGAAAGATTGTGGAAGCTTGGACACCGACAAGAACGCAGAAACCAGGATTTTGAAATATGTGCTGAACAATAACAGCTGTGAATCTGAGACAGGGAAAAATGAGTACACAACTTGATTTTCTGCACGAACTAAGCCTCACAGTTTGGAACAACCGCGACCCAGTTGAGTCTTGAAATTGAGGTGCTTTTGAACAGCTGTTGCGTTCTGTGCAGTTGTAACCCGACAGCTGCTGTCCCTGTCCATATTTGGCCAGGAATGCACGATGTTTGGGAGTTTTTAGCTGCAAGACCACAGAATTGAGGCCTTGTCCCTTGGTTGTGTGGCCAGCAGCTTAAGCGGAGTACATCCCTAATTGGCCTCGCTTGAAGGTCTATATAGCTGTATGCCTTGAAAGGAAGTCGTAGTAATAGATGATTGCCGTCAAGATTGCTGACAGCTGATGTCCCGTGTTTCACTACCTATCGCCTGTTTCCGTCTTCTTCCTGTCAAGTCCACTGCGATCCACGTTAGTGCACTGCAGGCCAGTCTGCAGGGTGTTTCAAAGTTCTTCCCACAACACTGGCACAAATTGCTCCGTTTTTTCTTGGGTTGGTCGCAAAAAGCTTTTTGTTTGTGACTGTGTGTTGACGTGAGCTTGTGATAAGCAGAGCTACGAGTATTGTGATCATTTGGCGGCTTTTTCGGCCAGAGCAGTTGCATGGTCTCTGAATTCCTTGAATTTTTTCAAACGAAGTGGTCACTGACGTTGCTATCCTTCAGGATGAACCAAAGGGCTCAGCTTGGCAGGCTGTTGCTGCAGCTTTGACCACTGCATCAGTTTTTCTCTGTGCAGTCCTCCAGTGAAGACATAATCGCTGCTAATTTGCGTGATTTTTTTCGTGGAGCAGAAATTTCAAGTCACACCGCGAGAAAGCGAAAGACTATTGGCATTATTTTATACCCCCTCGGATGTTACTTTCGTGAGTGCATGTTTCTCGAGTGAACAATAACTTCACATAAAGTATTTTTCGCCTGGGCCATCGATCGTCGTGAAAAAGAAATCGAGCCCGGGAAACTGGTCTGTTGCTGCGTTATGCGTGGGCACTCAAGTCTTCGCTGGCAACTGCCTTTCATCGCTTTCAGTGTGATTTTGGTCTTGAAGGGGGCTTCCAAACAGCTTTGGATGCGACCAGCGATTTCAAAGAAATATTTGTCAAGGACTTTGTTCAAGCCAAGGTTTTTTACGGAGTTCACGAAAAAGGAAAAACCGTCTACAAACTGCAACACAGGATTGGGCCCACGCAGGTGTGGACACAGTTTCTCGCAGGGGCAAATCCAGCGATCCGCTTCCTCGTGTGAATCTCGCGCATTTCTTTGTACAAAATTTGCCTCAGTGGTGTATTTGATTTGACCTGAGGTAATGGTCACAAACGGAACCAGGCCCGTTTTTCGATTCAGACTCTCTCACCGAATCCTGGATCCGTTTCTGTCTCTCCTGGTTTTATGGTTTCATGTGGGAAGCATAAAAACACCAGATATGTTCTCAACTGCTGTTAAATTATGTATTCCTTTGCTGAAATAGTTTTGTTGCAAACAAAAATTGTCTTGTGGTGAAAAGGGACACTTTTCTTCCCACGATGATAAAGATAAACGGTCCAGTTGAGTCCACATCGACAGCCTTACCACTTTCTGTCAAGTCAGACAAAAGGAAAGATAACAGTTGACCTCAGGGATATGCAAAGCCCTGTTACATCTCACATCAGGCTCTTGTGGCAAAAGCTCGGAGCTGCAAGATGCTGTTCTCCTGCAACAGTTCTTGCCTGCATTTCATCAGAATGTAATCGAACTTCCATTGTTTTTCTCGCAACCATATTAAGTCAAAGAGATAAAACTGATGGTGACTTTGCTCTCAGGAAAAATCTAATTTGTTGCCAGCCTGGAGAAAAATTGATCTTGTGACTTCAAGATTGCGACAGACTTCATTCTCGACGAAGTCTCTTGATGAAAACAATGTGCTCGTGATTCACAAGGAACAAGGTACAATGGAACGAGCAGTTTTTGGTGGAGGTCAAGGGCTTCGTGTCCGCAGTTGCGTGTAACTTGGAAGGAAAACGTTCAAATCTGGCTTGCTTTCCACGCAGCGGAGTTGCGAGCAGGATTCTCTGCAGGCTGCAGTGCACACACGCGGATCATAATTGTTTTCCGAGAACTGCGTATTTCGTGGTAAAGTCATTCAGCTTCATCAGCAAAGCTGTATGTCATGATTAATTAGAATAATCCGGAATGAACAGATTCGTAACAGTGCTTTTGCGTTCTGTGTCGGTTCGTCGTGAAGGAGGACAATTTTATGGCGCCAGTTTTGGGCTTCCCAGGTCTGGTGCCTCACCCATTGGGCCGACAGTCTCTTGGAGACCTGTTGGACTTGACATGTTCCAAGCTTCCAAGCGTTGCAAAGATGGCAGCCAGACGTTCTCAGTCTGCTGTGCAAACGCACCATCAAGACAGTCGCGTACCGTTCACTGGATGCAGATGTTTGCTTGAAGTTCTCTGGTTGTCATATGAGGATTTTGTTCGGCCAAAAAATTCCTTTATGCAGGAGTCAGAACGATCGGTTCCATTGTGTTCTGCTTGGAAAAGTTTGAGACAGATACGACGAATTGTATCCTGAAATATTTTGATTTCCAATGCAATATCTTTTTTCTGAAAACTGGATACTCCTTCTGCCCTTTCTGTGAAAGTCAAAGGTTAGTCGGTGAGGTACAAGACCGAGAAGAATACAGAGGAAAGAATTATCCTCGAGGCCGCATGTTTCGCGTAATAAGCGGCACCTTTGGGGAGACAGCAAATCAGATCCGGCCTGATTATGTTCGGCTGAAGGGATTAGGTGGTGTGCCGGGGCGCGCCGAGTCTCAGCACAAGGCGGCCACGCGTGCAACCCACAGTTTTTCCTCTTCTCGGCAATTTGTGGAGATTATGAAAAGGAAATCCCTTTCAAACAACAGCCGTGGGACATAAGTCGTCTGCTTTCTGGGAGCAGAATCACCTTGTCAGTTTGACTAGTTGGCTTGAATCCAGTGAACGGCTTGTGTCGTGTTGGAGAGCTTTGGTTTGCGAACTCGTGCCTCGTTGTGTTGACCTGGCACAATGGAACCAGCATTTCAACGCAACAACAACCAATAAAACTGACACCGTGCAGTGCACTGTGACTTTTCTGATTTTTCTCCCAAAGAAAGATGTCAGTGACAAAGTGCCACATCGCGTGCTCGACCACGAGCGAATTCAGCGAGTCATGAAAAACGTTGGTTCTGAACCTGAACTGCAGCCAGACAGGCGAACGATAATGCAGTGTTGGTTGACTTCGGGTTCAATCAATCCATTCTCTTCGATCTGTTTGACAAACTGATGCGGCAAACTTTCACGGGACAGACACAAGTTCGCGCAACTAACACTATGATCGGACATCACGCGACAGTCTGCATGCGTTGCAGAAAAGCATTGTTCCCCGATCCCAAACGTTTGTTACAGATGAAGGAAACACTCCACAGGACGCACAAAATTCTGCAAAATGCAGCAGCTAAAGTCTTTCCTCAGCTCGAACTCCCCAGGTGGACATTCTGTGCCACAGAGGTAACTTTGGTGCTGTGTTGCGAAACTTTATCATCCTCCAGAGAGCGATTGATTCATGACCTACTCAGTTGTGCACAAAGGTTGATTTGGACGGTTTGTTTGGTCACAGTGGACAGGACAAGGGTCCTTTGGTCTCTTTCCACTCCACAAAGCACGAAAGGTGAATGCAACAAATGGTGGTTTCCGTTGCTTTTGGTTCTACAACTGAAATTTTGATTCCTCATACACGCAGACGTCAAGAAATCTGGACGTTCCGTTGAAGGTTGAGGGTGGCTCAAAGCTGAGTTTATTCACTGGCAGGGAACATTCACTTCTCAAGCTGCCCCAATGTGAGACTGCTTGGTGTTGAGAGCAGAAGTTCTCTCACACTGCCCTGCAGAATTATGTATCCATGAGTGGAGATGAATCTGGCACAGAAGTTCGCAAATCCACGAGGAGTTGACATATTGATCTTGACCACTCAAGCTCCTACAAAGTCTCATACCCTGATTGGCAGATAGTTTGACCTCCTTGACCAGCACTCGTATTTCATTTACTCACACCCACTTGTAAATAAATATTACATGACATTCAAATGTTTCACAGATCCTCTTTCCAAAACGATGTGTTTGAGCCGACACCGTCTTTGCTTCTTTCCACTTTTAACACTCCTATCAACACTGTCACATTGCCCAACGAAAAGTGCCCGTGTTTGATTCTTACGCCAACGCAAAATTCTTTCCAGGAAAGTACGGAAAACAATCATGTGAATTTGCGGGATTACACCTTATCGGCGACAATTGTGGTTCGCTGTCAAGCTGTTCTCCAGCTGACTGCATGCAAACCTCCTGTGAAGGTTCTTGATGAAAACAAGACGCTGAGGAAACTCGCAATTTGCCGTGGAAGCAATCACGTAGCTCTGAATCCCCGACGACGCTCTCCCTCCAACTCGAGGCTTGCTTTCCACGGAATGAATACCATCCAAATCCCAGTTGTGTTTTCCAAGTGAAATAGATTTCCCAAAGACTGATAAAGCAGTTGTCATTGTTGTGTACGTATTGATTGCCGAAAGCCATGACTAAACGGTGCATTGCATGCGATGTCCAGTTTGCAGTCTTTCCCACCAGGCAATATAAAATTACAACATCGTAAAGTGGAATGAATGTTGTTAACGTTTGTGGGCTCTGTCGATATTAAACATCCTTCAGGCTCTCCGCATGGAGAGTGGCCGTGTAAAATTATTATGGATCGGAGACGCAAATTGCCCCGTTCACAAGCAATCTGGATTCGCTTTCTGGCCTCACTTTCAACCACTCAGTGGCAAGGTGTACTCGCTATTCATGTTATGGAAGGGGAACAACCACCAAAGGGAGTCGGGTTAATCTGTTTCAGTTTTGTTCGCAAACTGCTCAAGGCAACGCTGACTGTACAGCGGGCCCCTCACAGGATGTCCTTGCCATGGTCCCAGACAGACGCTGATTGTTGGCCAAAAAAGGAAATTATCAGTGGCTTTGATTTTGTTCTGGCATTAACCCACATCCTGTGATGCATTTCCGTCACATTGAAAGTAGATCACGCATGAGGGTCCCCTGGGAGGGCCGCTCTGGCAGCTACACAACTAAGGTGGATTCGTTTTTAGCCATGAATCGTGACTTGTGCGACTCAACAAACCGACTTAGGGCTCAGATGACGAAACCAGATTGTTTCGGGATCTCTGCCGATTTCGACCTTGTCATTGAGCGAGTGAAGTCTCCTGATGTTTCTGTCCATCTGCAGTACTGCTTGTTGCTGGTTTTTCTGGCACAAGAAAGGAGGAACTACTGACAGGAAAAAGGTGAATAAGTGGTTCTATTTGCGGGAAATTGAGGTTTTGGTTCAGAGTCTACTCAATCTTGCACGTCTGCTTGTCTCCACACCCTCTGGCTGGACAATTCTTCTTGAAAGTAGGTGCAATATTGCGACAAATCTTCCAGTCATCTGTTATTTGGTCTGGTCGTCACATCTGATGGGCAACACGGCTCAACACTTTGCAGTAAAGCTGCCTAAAAGACTGGCGTTGTAAGCCGTGAGCTCTCAGCAGTGATAGATTGAGTTGCGATTACACCGGTCCAACGTGGAGCCTTACAAGAGAGGAGTACCTTGGAAATGCCCTTGTGTCTCCGGTCTCGAACTTGATCCTGCTGAGGCGAGAGCTGTCAGACAGAAAATATCTGTCAGAGAAAATGGTTTGGCCCCAGTCCACCTCATGCTCTCCTCACGCACTCCTGTTATCTGTTCATCGACGTCTTTGTGGATTCAAGTCAGTCACGAAAAACATCAACTGCCTTGCGCAGGTGCCGCGTGGCATCTCGCAAAGTCTTGCGCCATTCGGGCGCTCTTCCCAAAACTTCAGACGAAGAACAAGTGATGTCGAGATTCCCGTCTCAGAATTGTTGTTTGCACTGCTTATGGAAATGAATACGAATTCTTTTGATGCGAGCACTGACTGCGACGACGCTCAGCACTGGCTTTGAGCAATGATCGCGATGTTTTTGGTAAGCTCCGCTCGTCTCTGTTGTGGCCTCAGCAAATGAAGCAACAACCTCTAAAAGCACTAAATAACTTATCGTCTCTATTCTGCTCCGAGTGTGCATGACTGGAATTTTCTACGATACATACAATCCAAGTTCTTTTGTCCTTTTTTGTTTTCCCACTCCACCCTCACTGACAATTTTCTTGGCGAGGAGTATTCCCAGTCATGAAACGGGGATCGAGCGACGAGCACTTCTCAGACTTTTCCAGTTCAACGAAAGACAGAGGCTCCACATTTCTCAACACAATGCATCTATTTTGACAAGAAAATTGCCTTGCTTTTTTGGAGTCGATCTCGCGAGCATTTGAATTTGGAAACGGAAGCTGAGGAAACACTAATGGACATGTAATGTTTTCTTCAGATGTGATTCGCTGTCGTAATTGACTTCAACAGCAGCAGTTAATGGCCCGTTTTTCATCAGGTGCATTTTATTTCTCCCGAAACTGCAGATGCTTCAGGAAAATGATGTAGAAGAACGAAGGCTGCAAACTTAAGAGAGAGAATCATTTACCTTTGGCTTTCCAGTTATCAGCTAAACACAGAGAAACTGAAAGAATTGGACTGTGAAGTTTCATTCGCAAATGCTAAATGTGAAGAAAAGGCAAGTCTGCAGTAAAACACTGCTGGGGACCCTCAGAAAGTGCTTTATTACAGCTCGTCTTGTCATTGCTGGCACAGAGGGGAAGCTGGTTCGGATATTTCCCACAGGCCCATGCTCCTCCACCCGGGCTTTCAGTCTGAGTGCCAGTCTTACATCCGACTGAAGATTAATCAGCCAAATTAAACGTGGCCTATTGTTTGGGATGATGAGAAGCGTAAAAAGCAAGAACATTCCATTTTAGGAAGTGACAGCTCCGAACACATTTGTTTCGCCTTGTTTCCTTTCGCTGACAAGAGTCTTGTACGAGGTTGGGACCGCAATGAATGGGAAAAAGAAACGTTACTGACAGAACATTTTTGTGTGGATACTCGCAAACTGGATTCCGTTATTTCCACCCACGCTCTGGAACTGGGTCTGACCGAACGAACGAAACCAACAATGGGACGTGAAGATCATGGCGCTGCATTCAGCCTGCTGACTCCATCTTTGGCATGTCAGATTTGGCTTAATTCAGCAGGGTCATGTGCAGCAGGAGAATCTCTGCGTGCTGGAGATAAAACGAGCTGTTCATGTTGTGATCCCGGCGAGCCAGATCTTTTCTTTTTTTTTAGGTCTTGAGGGTCGTTTGGAGACCCCATTTGTTTTGAATTATCCTGCAAAAACACAACTCGCAGCAAACATCAGGCCATCAAATTTCAATCTGATTCCTGCTGATGGAATGGAGATGTACTCTCTGATTCTCGTAAATGCGGCCGTTTCGTTCCCCAAATGACGCGCACCTTCTGCGGCACCACTGGATGGTTGACTCGCGGCTGAAGCGTCCTCGGGACGACTTCGACGGGAAGGCCAGATTTGGCACCTGCAGAATTACATTGTCAGGACAACCTTTCGTACTTGGTGCGCAGACCTTGGCAGGTGCATTTCGATTCCTGGACTGCCTCGTCAAAATTCGTGCACTTGGAAAAGTCAACAACGCCAGTGGAATCTGTCCTGTATGAGCGTAATTCGTGTGAAATCCGACGTGGGTCAAGTGGTGGTTGAGTTTCTCACATCAAATTGCGTGTGTCGCAAAGTTTTGTCGGAAAGCATGTCTGCAGTCGGCACGCAACACCAAAACCCACAGACTCAACCAATTGAAGCGGTTGTGTTTCCATTTCCGTCAAAAATGCGTACTTACGTTGGTACGTTTCCAAATTATGGATTTGAAGCATTGGCGCGCCCACGTTACATGCAGTCCAATCATGGATCGGATCTTCCACTTGCCTGATTCATTGCGAGTGCAGAGAAGTAAAGCGAACCAAATGTTTGAGTTGGAGCATTTGCTGCTGACATATATGAGAAATTTTGTTTGCAGCATCTGGATGATTCGCAGAGATTTACGGGAGCAATGCATCATAAGGAAGATAACTTCGATAGGCCGCACTTCCGCAGCGCGTCCCCGCAATAATGACACCCCATCACCATATCTCAGCTTTAGTGCATGCAGGACAATATAGTGCGAAATTACTCGGCGTCTTACACGGGTTTGATCATCATTGACCGCTGTAGTCATTACGGCCCGAGATAGGCAATCACGGGGACCACTGCCCAGGTTGCGCATTGTCTGAGAGAGTGATAAGGGGCCCATATGCTGCGACCACCGCCTCGTTGTTGGGCCAGCCTGCTCACTCCAGAAACTCATTAGGTCGATTAAGCCACAGGACAATGTGGGAGAAATCCCCAATCAAATGGCAAGTCGAGTATGTACTTTGCTGCCCCATTTTGAGTGATTGGTTTTCTGCTTTTCTGCCTCAGAGCAGTCATCAGAATCTTGATTGTGTTGGGATTAGAACTAATTTTTACAAGCTGACAAGGGTGTGCATCTCATCTCAAGCAAACGTCAAACGTCAATTGCAAACATTGGAATGACTTTGCCTTCAGGCCGACCAAGAGTTGGTCACTTGCAGTTCGACACAAAACGAAGCGCACCTTTAGCATCTGAAAGCCACAAGGGAAAAAGGTCAAAAGAAGGCGCCTTTCCCCCTTGATCCGTTGGAATGCAGGTCAAGTCAAAGTGTGGTCTCTTTCCCTCGTGACACTGTGCTGAATGCTTCACCTCTCCATTCTTTGGTACATTTGCATCTTGATTCATTTTCTGACAGTATCACATACCGTGTGCCACTTTCCCAGTCCAATAAGGGGAGAATCGGCCTGGTCTTCTGGAATTTTGTGCAACATCTCAGCTGTTTGTATCCTTGCGTTTGGCGGAAATCCTGCGGAAACATTTTGGGCGCAAAGTCCTGTCAATACGTACACAATTGATGTTTAGATTCTGTGAACAGAATTCACGGCTTTGATCAAGATTACACAGTGGGGAGAGTTGCCCTGCCTGTCCCGCCCACCAAGGTAAATACCACATCCATTCCGGAAGAAAGCTGCAAAACCAGGCAAGACCAAACAAGAGCAAAATCAGTCGCCTGATAGAGTGATCCATTTGTCACTCTTCGTTATTGCAGGAAATGGATGGATGTGAGCAACAAAAAGAGATTGAGAGTCTCGGTGAAGGGCCGAAATTCTTGTTCCCAGTTCGGTGAGTTGCTGAGTGGCAAAGTGTTGCGCTGATGTTTGTGTCTGCTGCCATTTGCTGCACCTCATTCTCGACTCTTGTCTCAAGTTAAGCTGCTTTGCCATTTGAAGGACAAAGGCATTTCACCAAACTACCGTTGACATTCCATGGGAGCATTAGTCAAGTCGCTGTCCGTTTCGTTGTTGCTTGAAGTCGATTTTCACACCTTCCTGCTGGGGAGAACCAAGTTTATGAGAAGCGCAAAAGTGTTCCTCGACCAGAACAAAGCTTTGCATCGGTTTCTGCCGTGGTGAGGATTCGAACTCGAGACCAATTCTGCAGTGACCGGCCCAACGCCGGAAGTCATGCAGCAGCAGCGCGGCTCCTGTCTTCATCGCAGTGAAGAAACATCAAATTGAGTGAAGCTTGTTAGCAACAACAACACGAAAACCCCAGTGGAGATCTGGCGAATTTATTTCAAGCTGGTTGGATGAAGAGTGGTCGTAAAGAACAAATTTATCGCGTATCAAAGAGAAACACAAAGGATCTTCATTTCATGAGTGTCAGTGAAATGGCAAACGTATTGATTGGTAGATGACTCGAATCATGAATTAAGTAGACACGTATGGATTTATGTTGGAAAATGATTGCTTCTGCTTGTGTAGCTAATAGCACCTCAATGTCACTCACCAGTGGGACTGATATGATTTACGAGTCTTCATGCGTGAACAACTCAAAACACCTACTTTCTTCATTTTAATTAATGCCAAATCCAACTTGACAATCAATGAGTAGAGCTATTTGATTGATGAAAGGAGAAAGAATAATTTGCCAAATGGACTTGGAAGTACATTAGTCCTTCCTTGCGATGAAGGACTTCATGCATAAACCTAAGTGCATTGCGTCGTTGCAGTCCAGAAAACGGGTGGACGTTCGCTCTTTCACTTGTATCGCACCACTTGGGATTCAACAAAATTTGGAAGATTACGAGTACAACTGAACGCAGACAATCTCTGCAGAAACAAACTGCCTACTCATCTTGCTGTGTTGCACGTGCTACGCCTCACTGGCAGGGGAAAAACTTGCCGGGTGCAAAACATGCAAAAAAACAGACAAACATGTGTTGAAATCTCTCATCCACCGTGTGTTAACTTGACAAAAGGCCTGTTCGCGCACAACCTGGTTGATTTGTGCAAAAGGCGTTGGGAACAGCGTGTGCCCCTTTCCAGTACACTTTGTGCTTGGGAAGGCTGTTGCTGTCAAAGCAGATCACTTGACTTTTGCTTGATCCGACTGGCAGGGACAGAGTGGTTCGTCATGCAGCTGTGAGGTCATCGGCTGCAAATAATTGCGGACCCCATGCAACTCTGAAGGGAATCAGAATCTGAAGTGCACCGCTCCTGTCTCTTCTGGGAATCGTCCTTTATTGACCAGTGAAGTTGTTCTGGCGTTCAGCGATTGATAAAGCTTGCGCCAAAACTTCTCTCGTTGGTGCCTTCGGTGGTGCCTGACACGGTTTGACGGTTTGTCAGTGACAAAATGTGATGATAATTGTTGACAGGTGGGATCAGACTCCTGCAGGGAGATCGATGAGACTTTTTCAACGCAGTTCGTGTGACAAAAGAAATGATCGAATACGTTTGAGTCTCTATGATGTTTTTCTCCAGTTCTCTGAAACACCTCTGGGTGATGATCATCACTTCGCCCATGATCCATTGGGAACAGATTCAGTGTCAACCGGGCGCTTCGCACGAACCACTGTGTTTCCTGAAGATTTTCCTTGATCAGAGAGTTCCACGAAAGTGTCTCGGATGTTTGTGACGATTTGGCAACTCTCAAAGTGTGTGTGTGCGTGTGTGTGTGTGTGTGTTCAATCACGAACAGACCTAAATGTCAAGCCAAAAGTGCTCAGTGAATGTGCGACGCTTGTCGCGTCTCGAGATAAAGAAAGTGTCGACGGCGCGGTCAGCTAAAGTCGCGGGTGCGTCGCAAAGAGACGTGCAGCTTCCAATAGGATGCATTCATCTTCGAGAGGTGCGTTTCGGAAAGCAATCTAGAAGAATGCATGTCACTGGAAGGGAATTTCACACTCGAAGACTTGATGATTAAGCTGTTTAATTGAAGCCGTTGTCATTGCTCGCTTCATTTGCACTGGCGGGCTCGCGGCAAGGTGACATGGCGTGACAATGTTGAACACGAAAAGGAACCCGTGTGGCTCTTGTGGCTGTGTTCTCGTTCTCCAAGCCACAGTCAATCAGCTGCCCGTTGCAAACAGATCCACGCACGAGTATCTTGAGGGAAAACTTTTAGAAATCCATGCTTGATAATGAGTGTTGCCCGAAGAGACCGATAGCACAACAGTGATGTTTATTGTGTTTGCAGATGTCTTTATTCGCGCGTTAACCATTGATTTTACACGGTGCTTTCAACGGAGGTCAATACGCTGGTGACAAAATAGGATGCAAAAAGCGACAAACGGATATTGAAGTGCTGCAAGTTTCTGCTGAAGAAATATGGGCCTGCAGTGTCCTTATGGCTTGTGAGAACCTCTACAGAATTACTCAACAAGGCTTAACTTGCAGACTTGGAAAGGAGTTCCGCTGAATGGAAGTGACAATGTTGCTGCGCCTGCGCTTTATCCACTCACATTTGGAGGGTGCAGTCATTACAAATGGAAACATTTCAGTTACTTTTTGCAGGCGGGAGAAGCTCGGAATATTCCTCTAATCCTTTACCAAATTGGTTTTTCAGACAGTGGATTTGAAGCAGCATAAAACGGCGGGTCCGCACAGAGACTTCTGGTGTGTGCACAACTCGAATGGAGAGGGACCTTGTCAAATAAACGACAAGCGGAAAACTCCTGTGAACTGCCGAGCACACTGAAGCAGTTGAACAAACATTGGTCTGACACTGCGGCTGCAAACTTCCGTGCCCAACTCTTTTTTTTTCACAAAAATGATGTGGAATATCGACACTGTGCTTTCGCTAGAGTGCGGATAACTCGAGCCTTGTGTGAATCAATCTTGTGCGGACCACCAAACTGCATCGAAAAGGAATGGTTACAAACGGTTTATTCCAAGCCCTCGTGCAACTTTTCATTTTGACTGAAGGAGTATTGTTTTGTCTGTCTGCAGAATGCTCCACATCGTGCGTCAAGGAATACTACATCAGCGAGCCCTGCACGCCCGCGCGCAATATCCAGTGCAAAGGTGAGTGCCAACAAATAAAGTTCTAAACAACTGAAAATTGCCAACCCAAAGGTTGAGGACTTCCATCGCTCGTGCACCTCTTCAAGACAATCAACAGAAAAACTTTCCGGAAATTACGGGCCCGTAATCGGTTGCACCAGTGAACCCTGCAGGTCAGCAAAACGAACCGGTGTTGGAGAGTTGTCGGCAGTTGTATGTTTGGGCACAGGCTGGGGTCAAGAATTAATTATCGTCTTTTCCATTGCCGGAGACGCTTCTTGCCTGCGTAATTCAGTCTGAGATGGGCATTGATTTTGATGATATTTGCCCACGGCTTATGCTGCTTCAAGAACCACGAAGGGGCTTTCACTCAGTTTTGAAGTGTCTGTCCAAAGACCTAATCCATTGAAGAGATCTTCAAACAAATCGTCCCTTGGGGAATGCGGTCGCTCAGAACAATGGAGTAGACTGGTTCTGCTTTTGTCAATTACAACAAGACAGTCAATTGATCGCGAATCGTTTGGCGTGTTTTTTTTTCGCCGTTTGCGATTCTTCCGTGCACTCGTACACTTCTGGTGTTCGCTGCGGAAAACGCAGTTCCAAATTCGACGCGTTGCAGCCGAAGTCCATGTTCGGGTCCACAAAAGCAACCTTTGTTCTGTTTGGTTTTTGCTCCATGATTTGGCACAAGTCTGGAAATGTGCCGGAACTTTGTGTACCTCCATAATGAGCTCTTGCGGAGTTCGTTTCACAACGCAAAAGTGGAAAAGGAGACGAACCGAGGATCGGGGTCTTATGATCGTGACATGTCTTGATGGTAATACCGTGCCGAGTGACAACGCACTGGGTGCAATGACAAAACAGAAGAAGGCGTCTTTTACGTCGCGACGACGTACATCAGGTTTTCGTTAATGTAATCACTGCCATAAATCTGCAGCTAAAACGCAGCGATTCTAAGCGCAGGACTGGCGCTTGAGATCCATACATCATTGTGATCCTTCAGGAAATTTGTTTCCCTGCCGCCAAAAAGATATTATTGTCGCTGCTTCAAAGATAAACGTTTCCAATAAATCTTGTGCAGGTTGAGTCTGGTTTTCCTCGCATTTGGTTTCTTCTTGGAACCATTTCCTCAAATCGGACCCCTCGTATCAGTGCAACGTGGAAATGGTTGCAGGGTTCCTGCAAGAGAATCCACCCAGCCTGCGTGCGAGTCACTATGTAATTTACACAACAATGCGCAGCCAGAAATGACAAGTCATAAAGCATACGGTGAAAAGATTTCCCTCTAATCGATGGGGCTGCTGTAATTAAGTCTCGGTTATCGGTTTTCACAGAGTAATGATATGAGTTACTGGATCACGAGCTGGGCCGTCGGATCCATTATTACCGGATTGAAAATTAAAGATGCGTAATCCACGTTTATTACCTTCATCATGATGAATCAAAGTTGTGGAAACTCGCACGAATCGGACGAGAGCCTTTAATGTGCGGGTGATGAATTGGGCTATCTCGGCGAATGCGCTGACTTGTTCGCCTCAAGCCTTTTCATTACAGAGTGTGGCCGAACTTGCGCGAGGAATATATGGTTACGATTAGGGGCCTGAGCCACGTTTTTTTTTCTTCTTTGGTAATAGCTTATAACCAACGCCTCACCCAACTTGCACCCCATATTTATTCATAGGAAGCCTGGGAATGGCGCAAAGTAATGCACATCTCAACGAGACAGAGTTGATGTTTGGGCTTTTGGTGAAAACATGAATGGATGGTTATTGTTCGACAAGTCGCAACCAAACAATTAGATGGCCTCGAGACGAGCCCACTTGCTGTCGTACTTTGCTGCGGCGAGTGGTTGGATTGCGAGTGCTCGTGGATAGTCGTCCCCTTTGGGCGATAGTGAAGGAAGAGGCAACTGCAGGGCCCTGTTCAGTTGCTTGATGGTCAACCCGCGACCCCGGTCAGCGAGGCGCGTTGATGATACCAACTGGACCTTTGGCTGTGCCGCCACTAAATGTGGCGCAAGAACAGGACCATGTTGTAGCTTCCAGCGCAAAGACTCGGGTGATAAATCTGAGGGGCCACTCTTCGCAATGGAAAATCTCATCCAGAGGGGAGCATGTCACGAGAGCAGCAGGTTCTCTTTCAGATTTTTCGGCTTGGCGAGACACGATTTCACACAAGATCCTTTCACGAAGAGTGTTTGTGCGAAAACAAAGAGAGTCAAATGTTTCAATCAAAACTGGTATCTGACAAAAGCAACTTTCACAACAAAGCTGTGCATGAAAACTTTGCAAACACCACCAATAGAATCCATACAGTTCGGAGAACCGCGGAAAAACTGTGTTGCCTTTAATTTTGTGTGAATGTAAATTGCGCCTCCTCTGATCGGCAGTTTCTGTGCAAGATAGCACATTAACCATCCTAATTGCGAGTGGTTGGCACAGCAGCCTGGCACCGACTTTGCACTCGTTGCCGTGCACATGTGCTGGTATTGGCACAAAACAGTCGGATGCCACCTCATTTCTTGTGCAATGTGCAATTGTGGCAATGAAGCGGATTCTGCGAGTATCTCCAATTGGGTTTGTGCCAGAGGTTGAATGATGAATGCAGTTAATTCCAACATGCAGGAGGCTCGTGTTAATTGCCATGGCTCTTGGGTCTCAGACTCTCCCCGGCAATGCAGTGAGCAGGTCGACCTCCCCAAATGCCATCCGTGCTGCTGATTGCACTTGTGAGAATTTTGCATTGCGGCAAAGGGAGGGTGTATTTGTTTCCTTGGTTCCTCAGGTGTACGTGTGAGAATGAACCAGCCAACAAAAGTTGTTGTGAGCCGGCTACCTGTTCGGAATAACTTCTGCGCAAAAATTTGCACTCGGCTTCAAAATTCTTTCAACAAAATGTTCGATGAGGTCAAAGAAGTTGAGGTTTCCGATGGTACGAACTGACCTGCAGACTTGTCGAATGTTTCGTGTGGTGAGCTGCGGAATCGGAGTCTTCCGCCTGGAGAACGGAGTCTGTTCTCCACTAATTACCGCTTTTCAGGCCCGGACAGCGTTCCTATTCAATTTAATACAAAAGAAGCCTGCTCGAGTGTTGCCTCCAGATTAGGGGGAGATAGTCCTCAATCAAGACAGACGAATGCCCAGATTACCACGAGCGCTGACTCATTTCATGAGAAACATTTCTCCAACTTAATTGGCGTGTTTCTGTCAAACCGACTGCTGTGTAAAATGATGGCCCCTGCACCAAAGTTTGTCTCCTCATTCTTTTTGTTTACAACTGTTTCTTTCTGTTTGTCAGGTTGCCTTCCACGCTGTCCCAAGGACAAGTATGAGTACACCCCCTGCCATGGCGAGCAGAACAGGCAGTGCAGAGGTAAGGAACGATCGGGGTTATGGTACAACCAAAGAAATCCTCTTTTATGTTTCTGGCTCGCAATTGGTCGACCTCGAGTCAAGCTCTTTCACTGATTGTATTTCCTCCTTTTCAGACATATCGGAGTTGCCCGACCCGAAGGTGTCCAACAACATCATCCTGGAGAACAGACAGAAGGCGAAGCAGGTCTTCTCCTATCTCCTGCACCAAACACAAAGCACAGGCCCCTTGACTCACATGCTGGAGCTCAAACGAGGTGAGTTCTGTTTCGGATCACAGACAAGTTTCTTTGAATGACTTTCACACATTGACAACACGTTTGACAATGAAGCTGCCAGACGTAGACTGTTTGACGTCGAACTGGATTGATCAGCGCGTCAATTTGTCAAATCACAACGACGCAAAGATGTTTTCGTAAAGTCTGAGCTTTCTGACTTGTGCTGGACTCTCTACATTGTCTTCCCAGAGTTAGGTACCCCGTGGGACCTGATTGTTCCCCACATTGGCCTTGCACATCGTGTGAATACAGATACAGCAGCTGCTGGGCAAGTGCGAGATCAAATCATAATCTCGTAGTGCGTCACCTGATTAGGTTCGCCGTTCCAGGCCGCAGGTCAACTGTGGCAAATTTACCAGAAACAAAAGTCATCCTCATCAGAAACAAAAGGGCCAAACACAAAAGGCCAGAAAGACTGTTGGTTTGAATGCACAACACAGTGGAGTGATTTCCAATCTCCGAAAGAACACTGCAACCGCGTTTTGAGTGGCAACATCTGTCCCTTTTGTCAGTTTGGAGTTGTTTCCTCTTGGGAATGCAATGTCAAGTCTGAGATCAGATATGTCTAACTGCAGTGTTGTTGTCAATGTCACACTTGTGATCTGTGTCATCTGTGCAGCTTCCTTTTCTGGGAGATACTGGGTCCATCTCGCTGGTTTTCTTCAGGCGGAAGAAGCCAAATCCGAAGACACACATTTGAAAAGCTGTTCGCAGGGATTTTTCTTTCTGCTCGTCGGCAGGACGCTCCCAAGGACACTTGTTTACCGAAGTGTGATTATCTGCAGTAGTTGCAGCGTTCTCTTCCGCGTAGTTAATCAGCCACAAACAAATTGAGGCCAATATGTTGCCCTGGACAGGGGACCGCCTGCCTGGTCACAATGCTATCTGTTTCCCCAGAAAGGACGAATCTCACAAGACCAGTCAAGAATAAAACGTTCTTATCTGTCCAGAGCCAGGTATCCTGAGCGTTCATACATAACTTGGAAACCTATTTCTGGAAGTCCGTTCTGTGTTGGGATAAAATGGAATTGAAGAGCGTAGATCAAGCCACTTAATGAGAAGCAGTGGACCCAACCGGTGCCAAACCGTATTGATCCAAACCATTGCTATCTCTTCAAATGTGGTGTTTGGCAGCCCAGAAGTCAAAGGTGATAAACAAAGGCTCCCTTCCCTTTGCTGTTCAGACTACTTCAAGTGGTCTGGTTCCTCCTGGGGTCAAACATAAATCAATATGATGAGCTTTGAAGCCGCCAAATGGGCTTATTTTGTCCAGCTTCAGTAATTTTGCCTGCTGGACTTTGAAATATGCAATCACCCGGTGACCACACAGCATAAAATTAAGCTGACCATCATTGTCAAAATCCCTGCAGAAGATTTGTTCTGTTTATGTGTTGCCCAAGTTGTTCAAAATAAGCTTCCATTTGTCAAAAGAAAAACTCGAAGCGACAAAGCCTCCGGAGCTGAGGGCCAGTAATCGGGAAGTTTGTCGTGGCGGTTTTCGATTGTTTGGTGTCAACGCATCCTGTGCATGCGTGCAGATGATCATTATGGTTCTGCAGTCTCCTTTTCCTTTTGTGTGAAAGATCACAGCATGAGACAAACCAGATCAACCAACATCGAAAAGAATGTTCCAAGATTTATTTGTGGGAATTGCTGGTGTATTTCCATTCCGTGGTTTCCATGTGGGTCAAGTCAGCTGTTAGAAAACCCTTAAACAGCAGTACTGTGGGAGTTTAATGTAAGGTAGATAAATGTCGGGGATCTTCTGGGGCCAGTACATCAACTCTAAATTAGGCTTACGGATTTCGTGAAGTGGCTTTTGGGAGCAATTATGTCAGAGACCTTGGTCTGGATCATGCAGAGAAATACTGCCATTTACGAGAACATTTGTAGTGGGAAATGCGGGCGAGCAACACACATCAATCTGAATGTGTTGCCAAAACCCAGTTGGTACATTTGTTGTCAGAATCACTTCGGCGACACTGGGGAACAAAGTGCCTCCACAGCAACGAAAAATTTCACACTGCCAAGCGAAACTTGGCATGCCACCTGAGCTCTCTGACTCCGAAAATGCAGGAAAATGTTCCGCATCTTTCAGTAAAACCTGCTGATGTGAACAAGTCCCCTTTGCACACCCAAGTCGTGCAAAACAAGGACCGGGTTTGATGTTTTCATTTTGATCGTCTGAGGAGGAAACCTTCCATACTATTTTGTTTCCACGTAAAGCTGCGGTGAAAATATCTTTTTGAAATGTCGCACCACATCCACATGCTGCCTCAGAGCAGCAATCACGAGAGCTAAAAATTATTTCCACTGGAATAATTCCGGGCAGGCATCCGTGAAACAAAAGGAAATATTTTATGGCTTCATATCTCATAGTCTATGAAGATAAGAATGAGAGGAATGCAGCAAAAGATAGTTTTATTGCGTGAAGGTAAATGGCTCTGAGAGAATGTTTTGTGTACGACGGAATTTTCTTCAGCATTTCTGATGGCTTCAGGGTGCGGATTCATTTCCGACAGAACCAGCTCACTCCCAGGTTTCCATTGAAAGAAGCCCACAAAACCTGCACGACACGACCTTCTCATTTCCGCAAGCTGTCACAACACTCGTTCTGCGTCTCGTTCTCTCCAATAAAACGTCGTCTTGTATCGGAGCAGGCAGCGGATTCTCGGTGCACATCACTCTCAAGGAAAGCAACCTGGCCCCGCTCTACCAGGCCGTCGATCACTCAGACTCCAACGACAACGGCGGCTTCTACGGAGACATCACCATTACCCAGCAGTATTGTCCCTTCCCGGTCCCGGAGAAGTACCAGCTCTCGCTCATTCTTCACCAGGTGAGCAGCGTCGTCCGTCTCTCTCCGAAATTTACTCGCCTAATCACAAGCCGTTTCAGCTTCTCGGAATGAACCTGTCACGCTGAGCAACCCTGAAGCTGCCCGAACCCCACCACACGTCCCGGACCTCCGCATCAAAGTCACTTAATCAAGACCAGATTGGTTTCCCGACAGTTCTTGCAAAAGGTAGATTCCACGTATCGATTGATAGCCTGGCAAGGTTCCTCGCCGGGGAAGCCCGAAGGACCACACACCCTGGTAGATCTAGCCGCGAGTGCTTGACCAAGCGATTCAGACTCGCGCATCACTTTGACTCTCCAGGGTATCACGACTCGCGCTCAATTCTACAACTGCCAAAGCCTGCGGCGCGACAAGCGCTACTCGGAGGAGAGCAGCAGGAACAAGTACAAGCGAGAGGCGGGGACGGCGGAGAATGAGGTGGAGGAGAAGGCGGCGGCGGGCGCAGCGCCCGGGGAGGACGGCGGACACGAGAAGCGACACACCGACTCCGTCTGCACCAAGGAGACCGGTCAGTGTGGCTGTTGTTCATGTGCTCTGTCCGGGGAGATTCAAACATCTGTTCACGACCAAAAATGTCAACAACCGTAGTTTCTCAGCAAAAATTGATGCTTCTCCTTCCTGCCCATTGATTTGAACTCAGTCCCGTGTTCGCTTGAACCGTAGAGACTTTCCCCTGCTGTCTTCTTCAACTGATGTGATTTCTAACTTGGCGCGCAGGCTACTACCTGGACCCGCACGAGCCGTGCGAGACGTACAGTCAGTTCGGGCGGCTGCCGGCGCTCAACCCGGAGGGCTGGAGCGTGCTCTGCCCCAAACCGGGCAAACTCTCCGACGCATTCGGCATCAGCAATGACCTCAACGATCTCTCCACCATGTTCGTCGACAAGACTGTCAGGTGCGTTGCGGGATTGCGACACATGTTTGGAATTCAAACTGCCTCGATAGCGATGATGTCTTGCGTTCAAGGCTGTTTCACCTGCTGTGTCAGTCACTTGATCCCACGTTTCTTCAAACTCTTGCAATGGACATTTGAACAGGTGCGCGGAGGCTCGGACGAACTGCGACGCGTGCCTCGTCATGTGTTCGCACACGATGAAGAGCCGCGAGGGGTCGCACCGCTGCAACATCACGGGAGAAGACGCCGACAACGGGGAGTCGCCGCGCCTGCAGCACTGCTTCAGCTGCTGCGGGAAGCAGGACTGCGCCAAGGGCTGCGAGGTCTACCACAACCCCGAGTGCGAACCCATCCGGTGAGTGGTCACCCAGCTGCACTTCACATTTCAATGTCCGGTACTTGTCCAGACTGACGAGTTGAAAGTTCAGCAGAACGGTGCAACAAGGGACGAACTGCGTGCAAACCCCTCTGAAACGCCAGTCGTGGTGAACTCAAGTCAGACTGGCTGCTTTGAGAACATTCGCGCCTCTTGTTGTTGACCCTTGACTGTGATTTTTCAGATGCGTCACTGGGAACCTGGCAGAATTCGTCTTGTCTCCAACTTATTCCAACCGAGGGACGGTTTTTGGATGTCATATTGAAGCAAAGAAAACCTACAAGATCTATGACATCGACTACACAGTCCTGTACAACGGGAAACCTGTCAACAGCAAACTGCTCAACGCCCAGAAAATCTTCAGAGGACAACACCCGGAGAAGGCTATTGATGAGTATGATCGGCTTTTCCTGAGTACATCCCACCAGAAGTTGTCTCTGGGTTTTTGTGAATTCACTTGCCAATCAAAAATTCTGTAAGCTTTTCAAAACGTGATTTCTTTTCAAAACAGCCGTTGCTTGGTTATTTGATATGAAGACAGTCAATCATTGTGTACAATGGTGTCAAATTTCGTTCGGCAACACAGTATTGTCTCATTCTGTGTGCAGGAGAAATTTGTTTTGAGCTCAAACCGAGTCCGGGCTGAGAGATGGTTCCTTCGACTTTTACAGACACAACTTCCTCAAGGTGTACTACGGCAGCGAGGTGAAGGCGCAGCCCGACTTCATAGAGGGCGACAGCGCCATGAAGAGCTTCAGCGCCGGCGGCTACGTGGACGTCGGCGTCAGCGTCCAGGACATGGACATCACGTCGCGCACGCTGTCCGTCCGGCCCCGGAAGCCTTTCGCCATCAGCTCGCAAATGTGGAGTGGGTGTCCATTTCGAAAGCACAGTCCTTTCAAATGTTGTCATTGGATTTGATTTCAGCTTCTGACAAACATGGTGAGCGTAGGCACGTTTTCACACTGTTGGTGCTGTGTCACGCAGAGCGACAGGACTGCGACACGGACGTGCTCAAGGATCTGCTCATCTCGTCGAGCGCCGCCGACTCGGAGCCGTACAAACCCGACCCGCAGATCAGCGTCCAGTTCGTGCAGAAGGGGCAGTACCGCGTCTTCAACAGGACCAGCGTGCCCTTCATCTACTTCGAGGTATGAGCGGCATGAAACCTCTCTATTGGTGTCACCTTTGAGAATGATTCGCCTCGGACGCACAATACTTGAAAATTGATGAAAATCAATTGGGCGCGCATTTTCGTTTCTATCAGGTGCCCAAAAATAAGTCAGTGTTGAAGCCACTGTACGGCGACACGACAGTGAAGGACGACAACACACTCAAAGCGGAGATCATTCGCAAGGACTCGCACTGGATTCTACAAGTGCAGGGAGAACTGGAGAAATGCCCAGGTGAGACGAGATCCCAATCTTGAGATGCATTCATTTTCGGTCTTGGCCCACAACTGAATTGAATGGACTTGATATCAATTGCTGCGTTGTTGCTGCTGTCGCCAGGTTTCTTCATGGTGACCGTCACAGACCCGGCCTACCCTGACCAGCCCCTGTTTGAGTACGACATCGGAACCAACTGTCCAAAGGCCTTCCAGCTCGACTTCACCATAGCGACGAGAGGCCCCGACACGTACGACAAGCACTTTCGCGTGCAGATTCACGACACGTTCAGGACCATCCATATGAACGTGTTCAGACCAGCGCCGAACATCACCAAAGAAACATTGGGTGAGTTAATATCTTTGAGACAGCACCAAGCAAAGCAAACTTCCCAAACCATTTTCTGTGAGTTTGTCTTTCAGCACAGCAGCACAATTTTGAAAATTTTGACAACTTTGTCACACTCTTGCAGATGAAACGTTTCCGCAATTTTGTCCGGCTATTTCACAACGAATTTTGCAGGACGGGAAGGAATTTTTTTGGTTATTTTATAATTTTACCGAATGATCAGAAGCTCATGTGTACATACAATTTTGCCCCACGATTGGTTTTTGCGAATGAGATTTTGTTGTGTTCACCTTGTTTCTTTCATATTTTTGACGGACAACGTGAAAGAATTGTTCAAAAGAATGCGAAGGGAAAGTCTTGTTTGATTGGAAAACTATCTGTCGGAACCTGGACACAGAAATATCAGACAAAACTGCTTTGTTGTGGTATTTCTGTGTGAAACACCAGTTTTTTGCTGAGTGTTGAATGCACGCGTGCGCCCGAAGCAAAATCCTTGCTTTTCCGGACAGCAACTAGTCGGTGTGTGCTGCACTCCTGATAGGCAACTGCACAGCTGCTCATCTCTCCATTTCTCTTGGCCAGCCTTTTCCAATCAAATCTTTGAGGCAATCTGTCAAGTCATAAATTACATATTGACGTATACTGCTTGCTTTTAAACATAGCCATTATATTCTTACAACCATGCATTGTTTTCATCAAACAATTGGTGTACAATGTTGTTGAAGGCGTACTTTTAGCTACCAATGTTCATACAACTGCATTTGCAAAATTGTTGTTTTTTAGCCTTCTTTTGGAGCAACAAATCCGATGAAAGTATGTTGCTTGCAAACATCAAGAGTATTGAACATCTGAATGTGTTCTACATTTTGTGAACATGCATGCATTTTCTGCGAACACTGGTTTTCATTCTTCTGCTGAGAAACGAACCATTTGCGCTCCCCGCGTCAGCTGTGGTTGTGCATGAACGGAGCGCCAAAGTGTGCAGGAATACTTTTGCATTCATAATTTTCAGTGACATAAACCATATCGTCAGCTTTCTTTCGAGCTGTTGAGTTCAAAACCTTAGTATTCCCACATTTTCTCGAGTTTTGTACAAAAAAATTCTTAGCCCTAGAATAACTTGACTCCATTCCTTTCACCATTTCTATTGAACTAATTTTCCCATTGACTTTCTTCAGGCTGTAAATTAGAACTTTCAAACTTGAATTTGGAGTGACTGCATGCTCAGTGCGCAGTACTTCCGCATTTCTCCTTTCGATCCCGTTTCAAACGAAATCTTTGGCGGAAACACTGTGCATCTTCAACCGTCACAGAACTTTAGCCGTGGAACATTGGATTTGGTTGGAAAGTTCCGTTCATTTTCAGTAGGAGTCGTGTGCCAAGGCGAACACGCGGATTTCTCTTTCAGATCACCTTCACGGTCACCGAGTACATTTTTCCAGCTTCGTTGCAAGGGTTCTTTCCCCCTGAATTCTTGAACAGCGGGAAAACTCCACACAATTCACCTTTCATGGTGCAAAAAACATGCAAACTGCACATCTACACAGCACTCTTGTGTCCACTGTCAATGAATTTGTGTGTTATGCGATTCTGTCATCTTCAACCTGACCAGGGTCTCTTTGTGCATGCGCAACAGCTGCGACCCTGTCATTGTCCTGTGAACAATGGATCAGACAAGAAAAGCTTATCTTATTCTCAGTCAAAAATATCAACAAGTAAATCTCAACGTGACGTGAGGAAAAGCGAGACGGTGAGGTTTGAAGCGTTGAATTCACGACGACGCGGATGTCCCCTTGCGTCGGCTCGCGGTCATTGTTTCTTGTCGCTCAACTTCAGACGAGGTGGTGACGTACGAGAGCGCGGAGGAGGTCGGCATGACCATCTTCACGCCGGTCATCGCTGTCATGTACGTCGTCGTCATCTGCCTCGCGCTGCTGCTCGCCTTCGGCTTCATCACCGAGTCAGGTGCGGCGCTCCGAGCGGGCGACACACACGTGGGACTCTGGCTGCTCACAGCCAGACAACCCCGCCAAACAAAACCATTCTCGTTTTGTTACTTTGACACCGGCAATTGCAAGGAAAGCCTCCAAATATCAGATTAGCCATAGGTGAAATTTTGGAACAAGTATTGTTCTTTGACTTGCCCAGAGGAACCAAAGCTAATCTTTCTCCGAAAAAATCTGCCTCGAATTTTGAAACAGTTCTGGAAACCACTGTGTGAAGTGTGATGGACCCTGTGGCTGTTTCAGGCAAGACACCGAAGAAGGTGGACAACAAGGTGCACTCGCAGCACCTGCTCTTCGTCGTGTGCTACGTGACGTTCCGCGCCGCCTACTCGCTCGCCGTCACCTTCACCGTGCTGCTTCTCCTCATCAGATTCGTTAACAGGTCTGAACTCTGGCTACAGACGCACGCTCGCGACATGCACCTCATCAACTCAAAGCTAATTCTGATGACAAGAAAGTTTGGACCTGTCGTCTTCCGAACCCTTTTTATGAGGCCGCTGGAGTCGTCATTAACTTACAAGAACAATGTTCCCTGCCTGAGAGAATGGGGAGGTTTAGCACGGCCTTAATTTCCAAATGCGCGGTGCCCAACTTGCCCTGAATTTGCACTGAGAGCCAATGACAAGTGACCAAATGGTTTCTGTGTCACCAATCTGGCAATTGGGCACGTCGGAAAAGAACAGGACGCATTTGCTAAACATCACCGATGCCGAGTCTTGCACGTGCGCAATCTGATATATTTTCTTCCAGGGACTCGATCAACACCATCATGGAGTTCCACCGCTACGTGGAAACAGCGGACAATCTGCAGAAGCTGGAGACGGGCAAGATCCAAGAGTTCGTGACGACCGAGCTGCAGCGGCAGAACCAGATCGCGAACGAGACGAAGGTGGCGTGCGAGGCGAAGCTGCACGAGCTGCAGAACACACTCGAAAAGGTACGAGAATGAGAATGAGCTCATATTTTCAAATGAAGGAAAATACCTTTTCACGCGTATTGTGTACGGGCTTTTGTTGTTGTTGTTGATGGGTGTGGTGGTCTTGCGACCATTGTTTGTGTCACTCTTTTGCCTTTAAACGAATTTGGTGAAACACGCGCGCGAACTCTGGGAACACTGGTTTTCTGAAGAACGTTTCTTTGTGTGTTTCAGGCCAAAAAAGAGCTTCGGGTCGATGACATTGAAGAAAGATTGGTCAGTTCAGTGGCTCTGCAGTACACACAGAAAATGATCGTCAATCTCACCAACGATGTCATCAAATTCAAGCAAGTGTTTTCTCTCTGTCACAAGCATTTTTTAGCACAAAGAAAATCGAATCCGTGACAAACACCTTGAGAGGTCAAGAATTTGTTCACCGCCAGCGTACACTGCCGGAAATTGTCCAGAAGGATTCTTGACGACAAGTTTGACCATTTAGAAAAGACTTCTCGGACTACGCGCGCAAGTCGGTGGACCGCCTGATGCGCAGCATCGTGCAGACGTCGAGCGCACTGGAGGGCAACAAGTGGCTGGCCGGGGCCAAGAACATCTACAACACGGTGCAGCAGAAGCGCTCGTCGCAGGGCCAGAGCACCAAGCAGTTTATGGACTGGGTCGGGATTCAGCAGGAGGTCGAGCGCCTCGCTGTTGGTACGAACACATATCCCTGTGCATCCACAATTGAAAATTATTTCAATCAGGTTGTGGAACCCAAGTGAATCTCAAGACGAACTCTGTCGGTTTAACCTGCAACACGCTTGCTGCATGCGCTTTCTGACGCACGCTGTTCTCTGGTTGCAGAGCTGTCGTTGGAGAATTTCCCGATGCCGAACTTGACGGAGTTCCTGAGTCTCGGGTCGCCCAACATCAGCGCCACCCAGACACACGTGCCCAGTATCCTGGACGTCAGTCTGCCCAGGAACCAGTGGTACTTCCAGTACGAGTCCAAACTGGGCACAGGTCAGTGACTGCGAAATCAGTTTGTTTGTTCGTTCCTTGTCTTGGATCGTTTCTTTCTGCGCTGTGGAGTCAACATCGCCAGTGCTCAGCAACGTCGCAAGTCAAAACCCACGTGGTTGCAGATTAGCGGAGAGCCACTGAAACTCCTTGGCCAACCATCATTCAACTGTCCACAAACTGTACACGCAAGGCTGCATCGTTTTCCTATTTTGCAGGCGAGCCCATCGGCCAGGCCGCCAGCAAACAGCCCAAGACGGTGGACACGAGCAGGCTGATGAGCTGGCAGACGCTGCTCGCCATCCTCGTCGTCGTCGACCTCATCTGGTTTGTGCACCGCATGGCGCGGTCATACTCCACCGCCAAGATGATCCTCTACGGCGTGCCCTTCTACATCGACTGCAAGCGATCAGGTGCGGGCGTTGGCTCACGCCGATATTGGAGAGTCAAAGTGAGACAATAGCTCCACAGTCAAGGAATTTTGTGAAACGTGTGTTTGCATTCTTGGTAGATGGTCGAACCCCGGCGCGCGGAGGGTTTGAGCGCATGGGACGCCGCAGATCCAACTACTGGTGTCTGAGCTTCCTCAAGGACCTCACACTGCGGGTCAGTTGACGAAACTTCAAACACTGAAGATACTTGTTTTGCTCAGGGAGGAAAAGTGGAAGTTTATTGTGCCAAACATCATTGATAAGGTGCGCTGATCTTCCAAAATGGCAGGTGATGAAGACGGAGTTTGTACCCAAACTGGTGGCGACGGCCACGACCTGCTGCGCCCTCTACCTCATCCTGAAGGTGTCTGCCAACCTGCTGACCGTTAAGACCCTCGCGTCCGTCGGATACTTCGACACGCTCGTGAGACTTTTTGCCCCACCCTTTGTCAAGTTTCAAGTTTCAAAGTTCTCAACGCACATTTTGTGTCAGGGATCCCATATTCTTGTTGACCTGTCAGAACACACGCTGCAGCCAAGGTTCTCTCGTTGCTATCAGGTTGCTCCGGTGGAGACGAGCTACAGACTGGCGCGCACCAGGATCAAGACGAACGCGTACCGGATCAACAAGTTCGAGTACCCGTTCTACGAAGATCTGGTCAACGTCAGGACGAAGCGCTACCAGCTCATGCTGGAGATGTACAGGTACCAAAAGAACTTTTGACGCTGACATGTGGATGTGAAAGACAGCCCCGCTTCCATGGCAGCAACGCGAATCATTGGGTGTATTGTAGGGATCTGCAGCGCAGCAACAACATCCTGCATGACTCCGAGTACTGCGCGTGGAAGAAGCTTCTGAACCCGGGCGAGAAGTGCAACTGCACCACGGCCAAGTCCGTCAAGCTGCAGTTCGAGGGTTGCGCTCTGCCGCCGGTCACTCCACGCCCGTACCAAAAGTACGTTTCGTGCACTCAAGTTGGGACTGTCTGTTACGAGCGCACGAGCACCACACTTCCTTTATGTGTTCCAATCCAGTGACTTCAACGTTCCGTGTGTATGTACCTGACGTGAAATACAATCACTGTGTTGCAGGAAGAACTTCGGTTCTCAAAAGCAGAAGCTGAGCAGTCAAATGATTCCGTACATCAACGCAGCGCGCCAGGTCGTCATGGACACCTGTCACCTGGTTCTAGTCTTCGTCACTCTTCTTGTTCTAGTCGACATACTTGGGTCCGTCAATTGGATCTATCTCAAGAGGTGAGAGCAACTTGAGTCCTCGTCATTTTGTCTCAGAATTTGCCTGATCTTGTGTGGAAATGTCCAAAGTTACGTAGTATGTTGAGAGTTCCAGATATTCAACTTGGCACTTTTGATGCTGACCGAGATTCTTCAAAACCAAATCAATTTTTCATTGCAGGTTCAACTTGCTGCGATTAAAGCCATTATTCGAAATCGAGCAATGTCCTGAAACGACACAAAGCTGAAAACAATTTGTCAATTCAAGAAAAATCTCAAAAACATGAATACTCACCGAAAACAACGGGTTTGTTCAACAGCTCGTTGTGTGAACGTTTGTTCCTCAGAACTTTGTGCAACGATCGCATGAGTGAATTTTCGTCTTGCCGACCACTACATACGTACACTGTGAAAGCAGACGCACGGTGAGGTGTGCGTGTTGATCTCGTAGTCTGTGTAGATTTGTCATTGCAACGTGAACCTTTGTGTATGTTTTTACTGTGTACAGATTGAATGAGTGACCACGTAGAAACGAGACGGAGATTTGGTTGTCTCGACTTCCACTTGTCTGAGTGGGTAATGAGTTGTACTTTTTATTCACGGTCAGCTGTTCAAGAAAGAAACAGAACGTGCATTTTCACTGAATTCCAACGTGCTGGAGACAAACATAACTGTTGTGTCTGAACTTCAGACTCTACTGAATGTTCAAACATTGCACATGCAAAGGTCCAACAAGAATGTACAGCGTTTGACTGAGATCCAGGAGGGACATAAAGTGAATGCATACAGCTGTGAATTTTCATTGGCTGGCTAAATACAGTGTACATACAGACTGCATGAGGTACGTTTGGAGTTTTTAACTACGCCATGAACGGATGAATAATAATCGGCTCAGAGAGTTCAAGAGTTCTGAACATTGCATTATGAAGGTGAATCGGACACCAGAACTCTTGCTGTATATGTGCGAGTGCTCGTGTCAGTCATACTTTTACAATAAATATTGAATGTCACAATTGATCCGTCTTACTTGGGACTATTGCGCACAACCTGCTGCATAACAAAGCTTAATTGATGACAGGCAAAAAAAAACGACCAGCGTTTTGATTTGTGACTGAATTCATGAGGCGAGAACAACGACCAGCATTTCATGATTTCCAACGACAACCATCATTCCTATGCAGTAACTTGCGGAGCGAACATGAATCGAGAGAGCAATACACTCGAAGCTGTGGAGAAGCGGATTGCTGAGAACAACGCGGAAGGTTTCAAAAGGGCATTCTCCGAGCTCACTGCCGTCGACAAAGATGCACTTTTGTCGCGGGGAGTGTTGCAGACTGAGAAGCATGGGAGAGGGCGTGCGCTGGAAGAAGTGCGTCCTTTGCTTTTTGAGGCCATTATTTCGGAGAGTTTCGCGTGTGTGCCTGTTCTCCTCAGCAATGGATTCCCTCTCACAACCAGAGACAACAATGGCTGGAACTTCATTCATTACCTGACAGCGATCAGTCACTATGACCACAGCTTCGAGAAAACAGCTGTGGAGCTCTGCGGGCAGACACTGCTGTTGGCCACTGAAAGCCAAGCAAAGGATCTTCTACAGCAAGAGGACCTGGATGGACTGAGACCAGTGGAACTTGCCTTGCATCTGAGCTGCATTCTCTTGTTTGATTACATTGTAAACGTACCCGGTGTTTATCTTTCGGCCTGCCACCGCATCGGTTGCTGGGAACGTGTGTCCTTCGACATCACCGAGTATGAAAAGTTGGGCTGCGGGCAGACCAGAAGAGGCTCTCTGCTTACGTTGGCGTGCAACGTTGACAAAGACATCTTGTCAGATGAGGACTCCGTCAGGATCTTGAAGGACGGAATGCTCTCCCAATGGATTGCAGCCAAGTTGAAAATAAACTTGATTTTCCTGCTGGTATGGTGCTTTTGGCGCGTAACAAGTTTCCTGGCCTTCTACGTGGTCATAAGCGAGGATTTGAGCCCTTACTTCACGGCGCAGCAAAACTTCGAGGAATTGATGACGTATCTGCGAAGCTTAAATTTTACCGTGAATTTCGAAGACACTGAATCGTGGTCATCCGCCTCATCGACTGTTTTGCTGGACAACATCACTTACAGTGATACTGCCAGACAAACCGTCACGAATATGCTCGCAATTATTAACCGGTCGTGTTTTCCAGCCAACTGGTACGGTTTAGTCAACCTTGTAATCTTCTACGACATGTGCGTGCTCTTCGCGATGTTCTGCTCTGTTGTGTCGCTTGTGTTTGATGTCATTGAAAGTTTGGTGTGGCTCTGCAGACGATCCTACAGGTGGGGCACTGTGTTCGGAAAGAAAAAATCGCTTGTAACTTCCACCTTGTATTACAGATTGTGTCAATTCTTCTTCTCTATTCTTGTGACCTTCTGGATCGCCTGCTACAGGTTCGCTCCGAACCATCTGTTTCAAGACTATGGAATCCTACCCACGTGTTACCTGTCTGTGTGGACCGTTCTGTTTTTCTTGCAGATTCTCCCATCAGTTGGAAAATTTGTCAACAGCATTCAGAGAATGTTGATTGTTATGTTTCAATTTCTTATTGTTTACGTAATTTTGTTGATTCCCTATCCTCATGCCTTCTACTTTCTGTTGAGGGAAACGGACCAGTGTCAAGTTGCAGGGTTCAGCAGTCTCATGGACGCTACGTACACCGTCTTCAAGATGATGTTGAACATGGTCGATTTCGGTGACTACACTGACATTCCCAGCGGAATTCACGCCGTTCACATTCTTCACATCATCTACGTATTCACTGTTGCTATTCTCCTCGTCAATTTCCTCATCGCTCTGTTGTCGTCCTCCGTTGGGGAGACAGCCGAAGCCAGCGATCTCACAATTTTACTGCAACGTTTGTCCGTTTTGCAGACGGTGGAGAGTCGAATGACGAAGATTTTCCCTTGTTTCTACCAACTGGTGAACAGACATGTGTACAGGTGTGAGAATGGAAAAATGTATCTGCAGTACAAAAAATTTGCCGGACCAAAACAGAAACTTCGGTTTGAGAAACCGGAAGAACCCCAAATACGAGTGTAGTGTGCATTGGGCACATGTTGTAAGAAAAGCACGTTCGCCTCTTTGGACAGCCAGACGACTCCACCCGACTCGCAGCTCCCGAGGTTCACTGTGTACTTTCCAGTGAAAAATCTTTGTCTCTGAGCCTACGCGTGGCGCTCACTTCTTGTGTTCTTTGGGGAATCAGGCAGCATTTTGAGTTTCCAATGATGTGAGAAAGTAAGTACGAGTACACGCCAAATAACAGATTCTTGCATAGATATTGGAGCCAAAACGTAGGCAAAATCCGCCTGGGTGTTTCCACAATTGAATGTTAAAGACAGCGCGAGTTGCAATGGCAGCGTTGTTTTCTTAAAGAAGGATTGTTCGGAGAAAGAACACAACAGGCTCGGGATGTCTGTGGGAAGCAAAAGTGGTTTCGTTGACCAAAGCGATGAACGACGATATGTGGCAGTTTTCGAAATTTGCAGTGCAATCTTCAAGGGCGGAAGGATTCTCTGGACGTTTGTGGCTTCTGCTTCCCAAGCAAAATAGAGTCTTATTTGACCTTCAAATTGAATCCTTGATTGCTTTGGTTTTCAGTTCAGATACAATCAGGTGGTTCCAACCAAGCAATTGGAGAATGCACATATTTCAGACAACCAAAACGAAATTATTTCCCACATTTGAAATTGATCAGCGTTTTCTCTCTGGCAAAATGTTTGTTCGGAGAGTTCATCTATTCAGCTCAAAGGTGTGGGTGGATCATTGTAAAACCATGTCGAAGCAGTGCATTGTCGATTGTGTTCTGTGGCTTTTTACTGCTGCGCAAGTGTGATCTTTTGCAATACAAATAGATCCTTTGAATAAAACGTTTGTTTCGTTTTCTTTCTTGGTGTTCGTGTTCAGAATAACATCCAAGAGACAGCCTTCTCACTCAGCAACCAAGACTGCACAGCACTAGGATCTCTGGTCCCAGGTGAGCCCGATGCCAAAAGGATCGACGCTCTGTCTTTCTCATCTCTTGTGAGACTTCTTGTCCGAGCTTGCCAGAGCAGGACATCATTTGGCCTCTGCGAGAAGTTTTGTGCAGAGGAAGAATACGATAGACGCGGGCAACTGGGCTTTGCTGCCAGACTGATTTTTTCGCGTCGGCACAAAGTGTTTTCTCCCCACGCAAAGGCACATCACAGATTTACTGCTTGCCGACAGATCAGTTGTGACTCAGTCTTGATGTTTCGTGGCTGCAGACAACTTAGTTGTCTGGAATATTGGAGTGTTCTGTGCAAACATTTGCATTGACACCGAGAGCCGTTATCCATCTCCGAAGTTTCACGGTTCTTACTCAGACCTGAGGACAGGGTTCTCACACTGTACAAAAATGGTTCCTGTGAAATCACACAACGCCTGTCTCAACCAAAGGTCTCAAAAAGTCGTTGTGTGATTTCACAGGAACCATTTTTATACAGTGTGAGAACCCATTTCTACCACGATGCAAGCACATACGACTGGTGTTGTGATCGCAGAGTTGTAGAATGCAAGTTCTTCTGTTGGAGATTGCCACCCATCAAACTTCATCACACGACAGATCGCATTGTTTCGTGACGTTATGGACCCCAAATCGCGGATAATGGTCTCCTCAAGACCATTCGCTCGCTTGTCGCAGGTGCCACCGCATGTTGAAATGTTCAAATGGTTCGATGTTGGGTGTATTTGTTTGATTGATCTATGTGCGTCATCAATTTGGAGAGAGTTGTTGCCACAATTCTCCTGTGAAGCAGAATGTTTCAGCCATGTGACAGGGGTAAATACTGCTGAACAGCTCATCGCAACAATTACATGGGCAGCGTCACTCTCACCTGAATCAACACACGAATTTCGTCATTGCCATGGAAACATTCGTTGAAAACAGGTAGTTTTATGGGAGCAGTTCCCAAAAGCAGACGAAGATGTTCTACCCAACTTTCGTCATTGCGTTGGAAACAAAGATTGGAAACAAGTAGATGCAAAAACTTGTGCCATCAGCAGACGAAGATGTTCTTCACGAATTCGAATGTGGGAAATGGTGTCAACAACAAGGTGGACGACATCCCGCTCCGAGAGCCTAAGGATCAACTGACGGGTCGAGTGAAGACAATCATAGATCAAGGCGACGTGGAGGCTCTCAGGAAGCTGATCTCGAATTTAAAGAACTCGGAACGAGAATTTCTCATCACCTGGCAAACACGGGACGAGTCATCAAAGCCATGTTGTCACGGTTACTCCTCCAAAGTCCTTCGGAAGCCATGTCCGCTGATTTTTGAAGCCATCAGCAGAGACCAGACCCCTTGTCTGGAGGTCCTACTTGGCTTTGGCTTCAAGCTGGAATCGACGGACACCAACGGATGGAACGTTCTGCACTACCTGATTGCCATCAGTCATTATGACGAATCATACGAAGAGAGAGCAGTTGAGATTTGGAAGAAAGTGGCCGCTTTGCTGCAGGAGCGAGATCTGTTGAAGAGAATACTGACACAGGAAGATCTGGACGGACTGAGGCCCGTGGAGTTGGCCATGCACGTCGGATGCATCTTGCTCTTCGACGAAATCATCAACGCGGAGGGAGTCTACTTGGAATCGAAAAGCGACAATGGTTTGTGGGAGAACATTTTCTACGATGTTACAGAGTACGAAAACATTCTTTGCTGTTCAAGTCGCAGAAGCAAGTCACTGCCCCTGTTGGCTTGTCACCTCGACACCAAGGTCCTCAAGAAAAACAAACACATGAACGTTCTCCTCGGGGGGATGATGAGCAAATGGGCCAAGTCCAAGATGATCATCAATTTTCTGCCGGTCTTGATTTGGTTTTGTTTGAGGTTCTACCTGTGCCTCGCATTTTATATTGTCATAAGCGCTGACTTGCCACGTCACTTCAAGGCTGTTGCCGTCTCACTCGAATGGGTTGAATTTTTTGATTATGCAAACTACAGCTACGAGGGTAAGACTGAAGAACAACACGTCAAATTTGTTGAGAACTATCTCGAAAGCAACGAGACAACGCCCGATGAACAGAGTTATGTGCTTGATTTGATCAAAAGAAAGGAAAAACTCTGCACACCACTTGACTGGTATCACGCGATTGAGGAGACGACTTTCTTCTGGACTTGTTTCTACTGCATGTATGGATTTTCTCTCGTGTTTTTAATCTATGATGGTCTGGAACTTATTGTTGCTGTCATAAGGAAATGGTACAAATGGAGATTTGCGTTCGGGAAGTTGAAGGCGGTCATAATATCCAGCGTTTATTACAGAATTTGTCAATTGATATTTTGCTGCTTTGTGCTAGTTTGGTTGGGATTCTATCTGAACCAGCCTGAGAACGAGTTGGCCAAGTACTGTGTCATTCCCACGTGCTACGTGTCCGTCTGGTCCGTCCTCTACTTCATTCAAATGGCGCCTTCAGTCGGTCGCTTTGTCAACAGCATTCAGAGGATGCTGACAATCATGATGCAATTCCTCGTCGTGTACTTCTTCATCCTGATCCCGTATCCTCACGCGTTTCTCGTTTTACTGACAACAGAAGAATCGTGCCAGGTCCCTGGTTTCAACACTGCGCCCGAAGCCTGGTATTCCGTGTTCAAAATTATGCTGAACATGGTCGACTTTGGGGATTACAACTCAAACGGGCTGCAGGCAGCAAACGTTGTGCACATCATCTACGTGTTCACAGTGGCCATATTACTGGTCAATTTTCTTATTGCCCTCCTGTCCACGTCTGTCGGAGAGACGGTGGAAGCTGGGGACGTCACCATGATGCTGCAGAGACTTTCTATCGCCATGACTGTGGAAAGGCGTGTGCTCTGGATTTTCCCCTGTTATTACCGACTCATGCACAGGCTGGTGTACACTTGCAAGAACAGAAAGGTCTATCTGAAACACAGCAGGTTTTCCGGGATACGAAGTTCCTCCGGAGACCGTGCAAGCTAAATTTTTCTCCTATGAATGTGTCCTTTTGCTGTTGTAAATTGTAAGAGCACCAACCAAAGTGTTGCCAGGCAGTTTTCGATGAAACACTATTTCAGAACAAACACTCGAAGCGCCCAACACAGGAAAATTTCGGAGTTTTACCTGAGTGAAGAGAACAATTGAGTTGTTAGTGACATTACGGAATTGCGCCGTGTCGATTCCATTTCCACACATTCAGTGGCGCGGAGCTGTTAATTCGTGCTGCAAATTTCTGCTGATACAAAACAATTGCGCCTTTTTTGCCATTTGGACAAACCCTGACTTTCTTGTGCTTGCTTTGCACTCCATGTGTTGAGAAACGAACACGGTCACACCTGCATTGTTCCAAGTGCATGTGTGCACTTTCCATGTTTCTCGAAATACGTACGTGTCGCCTTCCGAGCCGAGCCACACTTCGTTTCGGCAGCGTCCGTCTGACAAAGTATTGGGTGATTCACCACTCCATAGTTTCGGCCCAGCATTGCCAAAATGGGCACGCAATTGGTGCTTGCCATCTTGCCTGTGCGAGACGTCGTTGTCCAACACTCCAGGTTTTAACGAACACACTGTACATGTTTGTTCTTTGGGAAATATAACATGAGAGCCAAACACGTTGTATCATTTTTATTGACACAAACGGATCATGAAATTTCCTATCAGCAACAAAATATGACACAGACGCAAGTGTCTTGACTATTTGTGTCAAATTTACCGGCACTTCAGACGAAACCTGTTTGATGATTGAAAGATGCGTTCAAAATGGGGTCTCAAATGAAGAGAACATTCTCTCGCGGCTCAACGCGATGAAAGAAAGCCATCCCACACTCTGTTCCTGAGAACCAAGCATTGCCTAAGCGTCCGGTGCACTTGATCTGATCGCGCCTCTTGTCAGCGTGCGTCTTGCGCCCCGTGTTCCTTTGACTTCATGAAGTACCGCCCACGCACAGCGCCACAACGCGCGACACATCCAGCCTGAAATAGGCCCCACACATCACAGCCTTCTGGCACGTATGTTCGACTGTGGCGCACACCTGATTTCAGTGTCCCTGCGCAAAACGTGTGACGCGCAGCACTTCAGTGCTTCCTTTTCTTCTTCTTCTGCGCGGGCTGTTCGTTCTCCTGCTGGAACTTGTCGATGAGTTCCTGCTGCACTTCAGGCCGCGCGGGGCAGTACTTGTCGTACTCCATTGTGAACTCGCCCTGACCCTGCGTCGCAGACCGCAGCTCCATCGAGTAGCCGAACATGTCGTTCAGAGGGATCTGTCGACAAACACTTCACGTTATTCCTGAGCTTGTGTTGCGTTGAACGCACGGCGTAGCGGTGGATACATTTCGAGTTGTTCGAATCGACGGCAAACCAACTGTGTCAATTTTGCTGCGCCGTGTGCGTCGTTAGTCTAGCGTCACTGCACAACTCAACGAATTCTCGTACAAAGGGTAAAGAAGTGTTCCCACACGTTGCGTCGTGTCAACGAGGCCACCACTGGCCAAAGACCAACTCAGAGACAAAGTTACCGTGAACACATGAAGGGGCGTTAGTATCCAGTCCACATTTCACATGTGACACAGAGTTAGAAGCCTACCTCGACGAGAACAGTGAAGTACTCCATGGTGGTCTCCTGCGCGACGATGATGCCGTGGCGGCGGTTGAGCGTGCCGAGCACGGCGCCCTGGAACTGCACCGGCACCGTCACCTCCACCTTCATGACCGGCTCCAGAATCTGCCAGTTCCCGTACGTATACACTGCAAACAGCAGAAAAACAGTTCCGTTCATCCGAAGCACACAACACCCAGCAAATCGTCTTCCAAAAGATGTTTCAGCACAGAAGAGCCGTCAAGGTAAATTGTTGAGGTGCACGGGGTTAGTCCGCGCTCAGCAATCTAGCTGTGTGCAAAACAAAAGGGGACATGGACAGTCGCAAAACGAAATCTGGCGTTATGGTGTCTGGATCTGTTCTGTTGGTCTGTGGATCGAACATGCGAGGACGGTCATATCGGACGAAAATGGCGCCTGAAACAACAAGGGCTCTTGTGAGTGTGTGTGTTGGGGGGGGGGGGTCCTTGGGTACGCTTCGCAAAGCTGTTCAATTTCTTTTCTTTTCCTCTTTCTGTCATAACAATGTAACTTGAAGGTATACGCGCGAAGGATGAGGAGTGTGGAGCAAATGTCACAACCCCTCAGATGTCCAAAAGGTGCACACTCATGTTTCCCCAATCATCACCAAATCAAAGTTACCATCTGTACAGAATTTTCTGAATTTGAGAACATCCGCCGTACGTTGTAGAGAAATGATTTCTGACGTGCAAGGGGGCTCGTGGGGCCTGTGTATCGGTGCACCGCGGAACTGGAAGGACAAGGCGAACAGCGATAACGCCTGCGTCTGTCAGGTAGATTTCAATAGTTCGTCTGTGTGGCGCTGTCGTGACGGGCGGCATACACCCATTGCTACAATTCAATCCAGTTTTTCAAACGTATGTACTACCCGAGAGCACTATAACCATTTACCCGAGTACATTAAAGCCATTTCGCTGAGTAAGCTTTCAGTAACATCAACGAAAGAATGGCAGAATGACTGATAGAGTCTACCGAATTGATGCGTGTGCCTATTGGCGCGCACTTTGTTCAGATGGAAGCTTAAACAATATTCCATTAAAGCTACACGTTTTGTGGAAGCCACATTTGTCTCACGCTTTTATCACACACACTCAGCAAATGCAATACGATCGAAGCCCGGACACACAGACTAATACATCTGGCTGATATCGTGTCGAAGTAATTTTCATTAATTAATTGGCCTTGTGGTTTGTTCCTTGTCCACTTGCTAAGTCACACAGCGATAACTGTGAGGAACACGGCACTTGTTGCGACCACCTTTCCGCGCGGCGCGAAGTACCGTGATTTGCTTCAGACACGACCAGACGCCAAAGCCATGGATCCTGACGCAAAGGCTTGTGCAGAGTTCTTGAAAACAAAGTACTACGAGTATCAGGCTCGTCTGGTGGACAGTGGCTACAAAGAGATCCCAATGCAACCAAGAATTCCTGTTTGCGATTTTCATGAGGCTTTGTGTGAAGGACACTTCGATTTCGCAACAGACACGATCAAGTGTCTGGGTGACCAGGCCATTGCGAAGTTCGCGCTCAACACGCTGCTCGACTACGGCGCGGACAGATCTGATGATCCCTCAGTGGACGCCGTGTCAAAGGACGAGGAAACTTCAGACACGCTGCACGTCACATCTGACGGCGGGACGCAAGTCGAGCCCGACTCCCGCCCCGCGTCACTCGATGAAACGCAGCAGCGCTACCGCAGCCGCATGTTCGCGTCCCGGCCCGGACTCTGCACCGAACTGCCTCTGGCTCTCGCCACGTTCAGCGGCAACGAATACCTTCTGCGAACCCTCGTCAAGGAGGGCCTGGCTCTGGACATCACAGATTCCAAAGGCAATAACATTTTTCACGAACTCGTTAGATTCTCCGAGTTCAACACGGAACGAGCTCTGGAAGGAGTCGAGAACGTCCTCAACCTCCTGCCTGACAACGAGCTGAGGAAGCAGCTCTTCTTCACGCCCAACCACAAGCGCTACAGGCCCCTGGAACTGGCCGCGAAGAAGGCGCGGCCAGAAATCCTTCTCAAGTATATCAACATCGAGGGCGTGTACCGTCACACCGTTCACCGCTGCCTCATGTTCAGAATCGTACACTACGACGTCACCGACTACGAGTCCGTCAGCGCAAAGGTGCACAAGTCGCCGCTCTACTATTTGACTGATGTCGACGAAGAGGAACTGAACCACTTTCAAAAGTGTGGTTTACTCTCTGCAGAACCGTTCAACTCTTGGATTCAGGCCAGATTTGATTCAGAAATGGGGATGATTCGCCTCCTTCAGTGGTATTGGTTGATTTTCTATGCATTTTCCACTGTACATTTCCTGACGTTTGCGAACGGACTCAATGAACCTTATGTCGCTCCTTGCATGACGTCCATGGCTGGCTTTCTCCTCCTCACGGAAGTTTTACACACAAAAAGCAACTTGAGAGAAATGTGGCATTCTTGCAAAAAAATGTTCGTGCGGGGCAAGGTGCCAGTTACTTTCACTTTCTCGTACCGGGCAGCGCAACTTATCTACTGCGGTCTTATTTTGATGAGCGTCATATGCATGGGCTTTTTCTGTGATATTGTAACCTTCGTGCAGATCATTTACGTGCTTGCGGCATTCTTCGGAGTCAGTTCTGTGCTGTTCTTCCTTCAGCTCTTTGACGGTATTGGTCACCTTCTCATTCTCGTGCAAAAAATGTTTTACGAGACCACTCTCTATTCAACCATGTGGGCCATTGGGTGCCTTGCCTTTGCCTCAGCCTTCAGTCTTCTGAGCCCAAAAATACAGCAGCACTGCGACAACGCGGAGTTGGCGGACAACACAAGTCAAAGTCCAGAGCAGTTTGCTGACTGGGTAAACAGTGTTTACGAGACATTCCTCTTGGCGGTCGCCATCATGCCGCCAAACGATCTCTATTTCAAGCAACTGCAGAGTCCACCACTGGCGCTGCTGCTGTATTTCGCACTTGTCGTAATCCTTGGCCTCATGATGGTCAACTTTCTGATCGCCATCATGTCCAGAAGAGCCGAGCAAATCAATGGACTCAAAGAGGACATCATGAAACTCGAGAAACTGACGGTTGTCCTCTATCTTCAAGAAAGGAAGCGAGTGAAAGTTGTTCAGTGGCTGTTTGATCATTGCAAACGTCTCTGGCAAAAACTCGAGAAATGTCGTTGCTGCCACAGATGCAAATGCAAAAGGAAGGGACGAAAACAATGCCGTTCATGCTGCTCCCGTTTCCCCAGATTTCTCAAAAACTATTTTGCTCCAAGTCGCTCGAAGCTATTCAGGTGCATGCCTGACGGGAAAGTTTACCTGGAGGTTGTGGAAGTGGTTCGTAGATAGGACGTTGGCTCGCAGATCTCACTGACAGCGTACCCACTGTTTCTTGAAAGATTCCCGATTCCCTAGCTTGCTCAACAGGTAACTTTGCAAAAACATGATGGACATTTGTGCTGGCCGAAGAATAAAAATTTTCTGCAAACTTCCGAGACTCCTTCATCTCGTAGTTCCAACATTTCCCGCATCCAACTTTGATGAGTACCGGTGAATTGAAATGAGCTCTCGAAGACGTGGTTGCTCAACGACACACACACACACACACACACACACACACACACACACACACACACACACACACACACACACACACACACACACAAAAAAACAAAAAAATAATAGTAGAACGAGAAATACTAGCTAGCACGGACTCCGGCGCGGCGAGGAAGAAGGCGAG
>JAAUXT010043521.1_pt1 | contig 60599 bp, 46 predicted proteins | sample 7278171 | NCBI WGS metagenome assembly JAAUXT01 (sample SAMN14350112, study PRJNA611818) | marine sediment metagenome | isolation source: surface marine sediment (1.8m) | place: French Polynesia: Moorea | collected 2018-08
AATATTGTTACAACAAGTGACTGTAACAGTATTGTTACAATCATTCATTCCTCGTAGAAACTTTTGATCTCACAAACCTAATATTTATCATTATCATTATGTGAGTCAGATGTATTATGTGATATTCATCCAACATACAACTAGGGTGTCTAGATGCGCTATGGACATGTCTAGGATGTATTCATCCATCATGCGTGATAAAAGATAACAGAAAATGCCTTTTATAATGAAAATTATGTAAAAATGAAATGAAATTTATGATATTTTGATTAAAATAAAAATTGCTGCAGGGTACAGAGGAGATATCTACCAAGCAAGCAATAGCTTCCTGAGATAACGGGCAAGGTGTGCTAAAAATTCACCGGAGACAAGTGGTTCTCTCAGGCTCATTGCGTCCCCCTACCCATGGGGATGCAAGGATGGTAGAGGTGGTGATTAACTAAGTAGTGTGTGAGTGAGAGTCTGTTCTGCCGGAAACAACTAAAAACATATCCCATAGCGTTGACTGTGATATATTGCAGGATCAACTTGTACTTGGAAGTTGCATTGTCGGGTATGCTTTGAAACCACAATCGACCAGCGTTGAGCATCCGTGTGTCAAATGTGTACAACAGAAGAAGACTATTCTGTGTAATAATAGCTCAGTTAATGAATATGCATCAAGCGGTAGTGAAGTACAAATGCCCGGATTGAAGGAAGCGGCAGCAGGCGTGTAGTGAGTACTCAAGGCGCAGAGTGTGATCTCCTCTGGTGGACCTAACAGCATGGCACAAAAAGGTCTGTGTTGGTTATCGGACCACCGTACCAAGACTCGGTAGACTGTCACAGATGTGTGACAGCCGGACTATCCAAGATAAGGACAATACGTGCGCGAATTACGATGTATCTATTTGCCGGTAGCACACAGTTAAGGACAGAACAGTATGCAAACATCCAGGTTTCATTGACAGTGAAGACCTTTGAGGACCAGTTGGGTGACTGCCTCATTCGCCCCAGCAGCTGCCTTGCGGTGGTGACACGGCGTAACCTTTGAGCTGCAGAGAGGTCATGGGGTCTCCAGATTGCAGGCCTCTTCTTCAGCTTCAATTTCTGTTGCAGCGCACGATGCACAGTGGCCAGACCAAGGTCAAAATGTCGGCTGAGTTGTTGGACAGTGACTGTCGGATTTTGACTGACAGCTTCCTGGAGATCTTGGAGCACTTGCCTTGTCAACTTGGGCAGATGCCCAGTCGATTTGGGTGTTCTGAGGTCAGCTCTGCCAGCCAGAACGTGCTGCATCCATCGGTGGACTGTTGTCAAACTGAGGGCATGGACCCCGTGTGCACATCTCAGCCTGTTGAGAATTTCACAATGCTGCAGTCCATGTCAAACAAAAAGTCTGATCTCCACTCTTTGACTCTCCCTGGAGTGGTCCATTGTTCCCGAACACACACATAAAATTGCGAAAATGTGCGCAATTAACATCGGCTCGGAGTGTTTTGCCGAAGCTCCGACTTGAGCAACTTTTGCAGTTACTCGCACTTGAGGAGACTGTCTGGTCGACCAAAGTGACCGTGACACATCCATGCACCGATGAGTAACTGTGCATCACACTCTCAAAAAATTTGATTTGCAGAAACCAAAAATTCCGCTCATTTGGGTACAGACCTCGTAGAACGCCAGCGTCGATGAGTCTCGGTGCCTTCAGAAAAACATATTGAAACCTCTGCAGAGACGACGACCAAACTCGCGGCTGTCGCCGGGCCGCGGGCTTAAAAACGGTGTCGACAAACACGCGACTGAAGAGAAATGAAATTTGGGAGTGTCCAGACTCCCCAATCCAATGCAGTAACTGTCCTGCCATCTTGTCTTCTGAGGTGCAGTTGGTCTTCCTGCTGCACAGGCTGCTCCGTGCATTCGATCCAACACAACAATGTTTCTGTTTTGTCACCAGAGACCAGAAGAACAATTTCGGTGCGCTTTCAACGCATATGGTTTATTCAGAGTGAAAACGTGCTTTGACACAAGCAATCTTTCATGGCAGTATCATGAGGGAGCGTGATTTTTTTCAGTATTTGTGTGACTGAATATAGGTTGAATAATTTTCTGCAGCGAGAACTCACTCTCCCCAACAGACCTTTCACTCAGCGAGTTCTCTCGAATAACAATTGAATCAAAGAGGACAGTGTCGTCCTGACGCAGCTTTGCAAGCAAACAAATGACAAGCAGAGAATACAAACAGCTGCCCTCACGAGCATCTTTACTCAGAGCAGGTCCAAGATCTGGTGAGAGGCCTGATCCCTGAGGCCTCAACTTCAGATGTGTATTTCGCGGGGAAAATTGTTTTGAGGGTCAGACGGGACCAGGACCCCTGGCTCCTTGTAGACGCGTATTCTTTACATCACAAAATCATTCATGGCAGTTCGAGAGCCTTTTCGTTTCTGCCGTCGGGAACCTGACTGACATTTAGACGGCAGAAACGAAATCCCCCTTGCGATAGGAACAGGAGCGACAACAACAATTTGCACAGGATTTTTCCGATGTCCCCGTTTCGTAAAGTTTCTTGATAACTAAAAATTTGGCACAAGGCAAAAGTGGTCTCCTCAAGAACCCGCAGCGAGACAGCTGAGTTGGCGAGAAACTCTCAAATTGCAGGCTGACTTTTTTGACGTCAACACTCATGGCGCTGTTTGTACGAAGCAGTTTGCCGGTGGCGCAATTTCTCAAGCGTTTGCTTTTACCACCGAAGACAGCGGCCGCTCCTTTTTGGGTGACGTTTTGCGCAGCGTGAACCCCTTCCTGATGTCGGCGAGCAGTTTGTCGACGATGCAGCCCTCTTCTTCCACCGGCACGCTGCTCGACCCACTCCCTGCAGAAAACAGACTCAGCTGTCAAATCGACCACGAGTACCACAATGTGCCTGCAGTGAACAGTCCATAAACTTTCTTGATTTGACTTTGCTTTGTCGGGTGGGCAAGAAAAGAAGTGCAGTGAAAGGTAATTTGTTTTGCTCCTCCGTTTTCCACTGCAGTGACAACACGTATGTGCGTGTGCGTGTGTGCGTGTGGTGTGTGAATGATCTGCTTCTTGAGGCAGGATCCTTTGTGGATCTGAGTCGTTGGTTGAGTCGCACCTTTCTTGCGGCGCATCTCTTCCTGCGCCTGTCGCCGCTTCTCCGCGCGGACCTCCTGTAACTGGCGTTGCTCGTTCTCCTGCAAACACAAGAGCAGCGGGTGTCTGAAACCTGACAGTCAAACCGATGTGCGCACCCTGCAGAAGGTCTCGAGATCTTTTTTGTCTTGAGGTGGTTCACGTTCTGCTGTGGCCATGCCCACCGTTGGACTTCGACCGTTGGCGCATTGCATCAGTGCGAAGCTGTTTCAGATCATTGCAGCTTGGCAACGTGTTGGCAGCGAGCAACTTTTCAGCTTAAAATCAATATATACAAAACAATGCATAAAAGCGAGAATAAAAAAGCGAAAACACACTTATGGATCCACTGGTATTTGCACTGTGTCACAGCTAGCAAAGAAATACCTGCGAACACAAACACACGCTCTTGGTTTCATCGTGCGATTTGCTTCCGTTCCCATTCACCACAGAGTAAACTGCAGACTGACTGACGTCAGGTAAATGTTTGCAATTCCTGTCGTTTTACGTTAAAATGTTTGCTTTCCTTTGAAAAATAAAAACAGCAAAAAGGCAAGCACGAGGGAGAAATCTCCTGAGAGAACATGATCAAGACTGGAGACTTCAGCGAACCTCAGCGAACCACAACTTGATCTTGGCGCTGCTGTTTAAATTATCAGAGCGCTGTGGAATATTATCAACAAATCAGAATACAAATGTACACAATACGATTGAATGTGTCTGATTCGCGAGACAATCAATCAATCATGTTTTCTGCTCACTGAACCCACGCCGTGTTCATTCAGCTCTATATCATTAACAAGTGGAGCTGCCGGTGTAACGGGAGGACGACACGACTCCCTGACTCCCGTCACCACCGTCATTTCTCCTGCCTCAAGAATGCAGTTTCTGAATCAACAGAATAAAACTTGTGGCTGCCTCAACTTTTGTTCAAAAACGAACGGATGTTGAGCGGACAAAACGAGACAGAGGATTCACATGCTGTGGAAGGTGGCTTGTCTTTCAACACCGCATCGAGCTGTCGACGGACGTGAACCCATTAGTTCGTCAGGCATCCAGGACCCACACGCAGCAGCTCTCATTAAATCAAATTGCGCGTCAGAAACGCTTTATGAACTTTCCGGGAACTTAATACCTGCAATAATAATGAGGACTCGAAACAAGGAAGGTGCTTTGTTACGTTTTACCTGTTACAGTATATCATTCGTTGATTTAGAATGTAACCCGCACATGCAAACATTTCCAGTCGACATACGGCTCAACAGGAACTGAAACTCTGAAGCTGTTGCAGTTGTTATGAAAGGAATTTGAAATTATTTTGGAGTGAGATCGTCGCGCGACATGACGACGGAGGGAGCACGAGGCAAGAAGCAGTGGAAGAATTTGACCTCGTGTCGAACAGCATCAAAACACCCAAGGAGCACCTTCTGGAAATCAAGGTGAAAGTCGCCACAATCTCCAACAGAATGAACATCGTGAAAAGAGAAACAACAAAGAGACGTCGTTTCAAACCATTGTGATCTACGAGTACGAAAGTGGACACGTGTGTGTGTGTGTGTGTGTGTGTGTGCGCGTGAGAGCGCGTGTGTGTGCATGTGCGAGAGGGCGTATGTGTGCATTTGTGCGAGCGAGAGAGAGAGAGAGAGAGAGAGAGAGAGAAGAGAAGAGAGAGAATGAGAGAGAGTGACAGACAGACAGACAGACAGACAGACAGACAGACAGACAGACAGACAGACAGACAGACAGACTGGTTCTGTTACAAGAAAGAAAAACCCGTCATTCTTGAAGCATGACAGGATTGTTCACAAACAGACAAAGGCAGACAGAGGGATCGGGCGCACCCTTCCGTCAAGACTTTGTTGTCAGGAGGAAGGCTCAACCTTGGTTCTGTCTTGATTCTCGTGACTGATGCAGAACCAACCACCACAGATTTGATGTGCCTGACATCCAGACCGAGAGTGGGACCAAAACTAAGACCGGCAATGGAACAATTGTTTGGTCCCTGTCTCAAACACACGACATCACCACACAAACAACAAAAACGCCTGAGACACGAGGAAACCCGGTCTCAATCTTTCATGCAGAGACTGCCTGTGCCCGGACTGACCCTGAACTCCGCATCAGTCTTCGAAGAGGGAGCCCAAACTGACTGACGTTCACCATCACAACCCTCTGCCAGAAGCGCCGACGCGAGCCCGCAGCACGATGGTGCACGTGCGCAGGTTCCTCGAGACGACGTCGATGAGGGGCGTGCCGCGGGCGGCGCGCTCCGAGCACCGCTGTCTGCGCGGCGTCTGGGTCGGCGCCATCCTTGTCTTCCTCGCCTGCTGCCTGTGGCAGGTGAGTCGCCCGCGGCCAGTGAGCGTTTTACGTCTTGTTTTGTGACCAAATTGACCATCCAGCACAACACGAAATTGCTACTGCACGTAGCACACGATTGATGGCTTCTCTACCCAGACACAAACACTGACACGTGCAGAGCTAAATGCACACACACGCCGCACACACGCTCAGAACAACGCAACCAGGATGTACAGGTGGGTTCACCTGACAGGTGTGCCTGTTGCTGTGGGACTTCTTCTCCTACCCCGTGGTGCTGCAGACGAGGGTGGAGCTGATCAACTACAGCAACCCGGACGTGTACCCGCGCATCACGCTCTGCAACCTCAGTCCGTTTCGCTCCGACGCGCACAGCCAAGGCGCCGTCTCCGCCACGCAGCTGCGCCAAGACTTCAACCAGGTCCAACCTCCAGCGAAGTCATAGTCCAAGCAGATTTTCTCTGCCAGTTCAGCCTTTGTTTGAGTAACACCCTGTGTGGTGCCTACAAACTACAAACTACCACCTCAGTCACCAGGTCGCTGCGTGTCTCTGGCTCCACCTGCCTGACGTGTTTGTCTTCCCAGGCTCTGGATCGGGTGACGGCGTGTGACGGCGTCTGCACGCAGGCGCAGTGGGACTCGCGGCTGCTCATGCGCCGCCACCTTGACGGGCCGCTCGGCATGAACCAATACCACGGCGTCGGCGTCGTGCGCGAGTTGGGCCACACGGCGGAACGGTTGGTCATCACGTGCAGCGAGACGGTGACAAGCGGCATGACGTCGCTCCTCGTGCCTTGCAACGAGGTGCCGTTTCTTGTACCTCACATATTTCCTCAGGATTTTGACCGACGAAACCAACTCATCAGAGTTCGAGCGTCAATATTCCTTTTGTTGCTGCGCACAGAGCGTGCAGTTCGACGTCGTGTTCCACCCGGCGCTCGTCAACTGCTTCGTGACGTTCATCCCGAGCGTGGAGACGTGGAACGTGGGGCCGACGGACGGGCTGTCGCTGATCCTCTTCCTCGACCACATGAAGTGGGGCGAGGATGCACTGCCCAACGCCGCCGAGCCCTTCACGCCGCAACTCGAGACACACGCCGCCGGCGTCAAGCTTCAGCTGACGGCCGCCACCGACAAGCCGATGTGGGGGCTGCACAGCACTCTTCTCAATCCAGGTGAGACTACCACAACAAACTAACGTGCATGTGCATGCGTGCATGTGAGTCAAAATCCTTGTCTTGTTGCATGGTTCGACGCACTGATCAGAGAGGCAAATGCGACTCACGTAACAACCGCATTTCCTCTCGCAGGCACGCACACGCTTGTGACCTACAAGGTGACTGAGCGGCGGCTCTTGTCGGAGCCGTGGGGCTTCTGCATCGAGGCGGGGTCGTCGGAGCCGAGAGCCGACGTCGGGTCCTACTGCCACGCCCGCTGCGTCACGGAGCGGCTGCAGAGAATCTGCGGCTGCACCGACATCACACAGGGTGCGTGAGACTGGGACGCGATCCTGATCCAAAGAGAACGGGAAGGTGGCCTGTTCCCGGGTGAAGGGGAAGTTAAGACTTTCCTTCATCAACCATGAAAGCCTTTCCTCAAGAAGTTTGATTTCAGACCAAGTGCTCCAAGTTTCACAGAGAGTCATGCTGCTGTGCTGCAGGTGAAGTGGAGAAAGCGAACGAGAGTTTTCCATTCTGTGGGAATGTGAGTCATTCCTGGGAACAGCTGCTGCGGCACCGGAATTGCATCACCAACAACCAGAACGACGTCGGTCAGCGATGCGCCTCGGAGTGTTACGAGCCCTGCAGCTCGTTCAGGTGAGATACCCTCATCACCAAATCTGAGCTTTCCCAATGTTCTGTTGTCGCACAAATTTGTTTCCCCTGCAGTTTCGAGACGGCCTCGTCGAGTTCGCACTGGCCGTCCTCGACGGACGTGGACGGCTTCTGGGACTACGCCGTTGAGAACTCGGGCTTCGGGCAGCGACTGCAGGACTTCTACGATCAACTCGTCGAAAATAGCAGCACGCCCGACTTTACTCTCAAGCAGTACATCTTGTCAAGCAACTTTCTCAAGGTACCCTCACTCACCACCCCAAGTCTCTCACCAAAAAACCTGATTTGTTTGACATCCGGACGCTTGGTCAATGTGAACGGCCTGCAATTGGGCCTAATTTTTTTCCAGGTGACGGTGCGGATGGAGGGCTTTGAGCAGCTGACGCTCATAGACAAACCTAAGTACAGCATCGCCGCCATTCTGTCGACGGTGAGCAAATCGCTTCTCGCGCAAGTTGTTCAAGCACCTTCTGACAGCAGGAATTCAGGTTCGCTTGGTCTCGCAGGTCGGGGCGGCGCTCAACTTCTGGAGCGGCATCACGCTCATCATCCTCGTCGAGCTCTTCGACCTGCTCTACCGGACTGTGTTCGCCGACGCCGCCGCGCACAAATCCTCAGAAGTGGTCAAGGTGCAGCCCACCAAGCAATGAACCAGGCTTGCGGACAGATCAATCGTAAGCGGAAATCACGCACGAAGTCGGAACAGGCACTTGTTAAAGTGCGAGGGTTTTCCGATTCTTTGTGATTGACGTCTGACATTGCATGCCAGCAGACACTCTGCATCGTGCAACCACATGCCAACATCCACCAGCAGTCCACAAAATTGGCTGATAATTTGCTGGAAGTCTGTTGGAAACGGATTGCATCACTCGATGGATATTATGAAATTTTCGTAAAAGCGTGGTATTCCGGCAGAACCCTCACACTAGTTTGCACAACTTTTCTGTGATATGAAAGATCAGTGCAGTTGCTTTCTTCTGATGAATCAGACTCTTGTTCGGGCATGTGTGAGGAACTGCTTGTTCTTTATCCTTCCGTTCATCACGTTTCCGCACAAGAAAGGCACAAACCTGGCTGACAAACGTTTGAGACAGACAGACCAACAAGACACAGAGATCCGACGTGTGGGCTGTGGAATTTGCTTCCCACTCCTGGATCTCGGAACCAGCAAGCAAAAAGGTCCCTCGTGCAAAATAAAGTTGTTCCTGTGTTCCTACCTGTTGGCACTGCTGGACTTTATCACAGAATTGATGGAAGATGCCGAGCGACTCCTCGAGGCGGAACTTGCTCTCGTCTTCGCAGAAGTGCGTCGCCATCTTAGACCCGAGCTCGTCGATCTCCTGCAGCTTCCCCTTCAGCCGCGTCACTTCCTCTTCCGCCGTCTGCACGAGGAGACATTGTTTTGTTCAAATCTGATGTTGATGAAGGGGAATTTGACTGACACTTTGAGGCTTCGCCTTCGTGGTTTCCCTTGAACCATTCGCGAAAGTTTGGCAGAATTTTGTTTGCGGCCCGCGCGGCACCGTCACGATCCCGTTGCGATCTGATCTGTTCGGTGGGTCCATGGGTCCCTGGTCGCGGTCGCTGCAGGTGGCACACATAACGCCGTCTTCAGCATCATGACTCCCACCATGTTGAGGAGCAAAATGAGCGGGATCTCGACTGACCTGGAGGAATTCAGTGAACTGGGCCTTGAGTTGCTCCTCGGAGTTCTGCACCTGTTTGCTCAGTTTCTGCGTGTTGTTCTCCAGCTGCTTCACCTCGCCCGCCAGAGCATCAACCTGCAGTCTGTAACACACGCAAGCTCAGATTTTCAAGTTCGGACCAATGGAGCGCCCCATGAAACGTCACAATACCGTAGTTCTGACTGACTCACGAAGACCACTTCTTCACAGATCATTAAAAAAATCAACCCTGGCTCTTCAGAGCTGAGCTGAGCTGAGCTGAGCTGAGCAAGTGAGTTCTTGAGAACCGCCAAACAAAACAAATGTGGACCTGGACCCTGCCCAGCTCCGGCGGCCCGCCCCACCTGCTGGCGGCGGTGAGCGACTGCTGCAGGTCGGCGGCGAACTGCAGGGCGTGCGGGTCCTCGCGCCGCGCCTCGTCCACCAGGTAGTGCAGTAGCGTCATGCGCGGCTTGTTGGCGCGCGTCTCCACCAGTTTGAGCAGCGAGCTGATGCGGAACCCGACCGCGCTGCCCGCGTAGCGACCCTGCAACACGTGACAAACGCTGATCATTCCTCAGTCTCATTTCATTGACGTCGAGTGATCTCACAAGCTATTCATGCAAAAGCATATTCAACTCCAACGCACGAACCAAAGTTCCTGTCATTTGTACGCACACAGTTGATGAAGTTTCCGGTGTGCAGCACGAAGCGGAGAAACTCCCGCAACGACGTCGACTCGAGCACGCCGACACACGCCTCGATCAGCGTCTCCAGGTTCGGCCGCAGCTCGTCGCACGTCGTGTTGAACTCGATCTTCAGCAGCATCCCCTCGATCCGAACCTGCGCACAGACGAGACACGTCACTTCTGCTCAGGGACGCCAACGAGATTGACTCGTTTCTGAGGAAGGACTCTTTTAACTGGAATTTCACTGTGCGCACCTTGTACTGAGGCAGATCCCCGAGCAGCAGGAAGAACTTCTCCGCGTTGCCCAACTTCGTCTTGTCCCCATCGAACGACCGGACCTGCTCCAGCTGCAGACGCAATCAAACATCCGGTGTGACAAACTGCAACAAACTTGGGCAGTTCACGCGCGTTTGTGGCAAAGGTTTCTTGGGTGGAAATTGACAGTCTGAACCCGGTGTTTAGTTGGTGCCCGCCGCGCGCACCTCGTCCCTCTCGGGCAGGATCTTGAGCAGCCCGCGCAGCCGCTCAGCGTTGATCTCGTCGGCGCGACCCTCGCGCACGAGCTGCACGATGTCTGGGTTCGGCATGCGGAACTGCTTGAGGAAGATGTTCACGTTCATGCTCCGCTTCATGTCCAGCAGGTTGATCTGTGAAAAAAATGTTGTTGTGCAATACACGATGAGGAGAGATACGCAAACGCAAAAACACAACAAACATCTTGGGGCTTGTCCAGTGAAGCACAATGAGAGAGAGAGAATGACCAGAAAGACAGCACTGGTCTGTGAGCCTGGTGCGCACCTCGGATGGCGGCTTCTTCTTCTCGGCCGGTTTGTCCTGCGGCTGCGTCTGCTTCTGACAGAAGAGCGCCTCCACCTCCTCGTACTTGACTCGGATTCGGTCCTCCATTGCCAGGATCTTCGCCCACACCGAATCCGATCCTGCAACAGGCACGCACACCATAATTCTAGGCCTCTCAGCGTTCTACCCATAAATAGATCTTTTCTTTGTCTGTGAACTGAATGAGAAACGCACAGGTCAGCTTGCACTTACTTTCCAAAGAAGTTGGTGGAACTTTTGTCCAGTTGATCGTTTTCATCTTCGTGGCGGGTTTGTCCATGTAGAGAACTTTCATGGCCTGGGGGTTCGACTGCAGGGTCGTCCCCATCAGTGGAGTTCGACCGGGTCCACCGAACCTCGGCGCGCCGAGGTTTGCCACAGGGACGGGAGGAGGGATCGCTCCCGGCGGAGGAGGTGGCGCTCCAGGGGGAGGGGGAGGTCCGCCCATTCCTGGGAGGGGAGGTGGGGGCGGCGGACCTCCCATTCCAGGCAGTGGAGGCGGTGGGGGTGGCCCACCGCCCGGAAGGGGCGGCGGAGGAGGGGGACCAGGTACACCGGGCAGAGGAGGTGGTAGAGGTGCTCCCATTCCAGGAAGGGGCGGGGGAGGTGGCGGTGGAGGCCCGCCGGTGCCAGGTATGGATGGGGGCGGAGGGGCAGCAGGGATGCCTGGTGGAGGTGGTGGCGGCGGAGGTGCAGGAACTTGGTGCTGTCCCAGCATAGGCGGAGGAGGTGGTGGGATTGGAACTCCCTGTCCAACTGAACCTTCGGGAGCAAATGAGAGGTCACTGCCCGGCATTGGAGGAGGCGGTGGGTGCGGCGGGGGAGCTGGAGGACCTCCTACAGGTGGAGGCAGACCGGCCGCTGCGCTGGTGGAGCCGATGTTCCAGTTTCTAAAGTCCACGCTGTCTTGTCCGGGCAGTGGTGGTGGCGGGGGCGGGGGCGGTGGAGCGCCAGGTGCACCAGACACAAACATAGCAGGATCACAGACCTCCATGGGCCGAAGGGTTGCGTTCCCATTGCAGTCCACCGAGACCTGCATCGCAGAGTCAGTTGACTCTCCTGGACTCCACGCCAGATCCAGTTTCCGACTCACAGTACCCGACGATCCGCTCTCCTGCTCATCCAGGGTCGATGTGGAAGACAAGAACTGGGATTCGATCTGCATCCCCTTCAGGTCGGCGAGGGTCGGCCTCTGTTGTTGTGCCTGCTGTAGTTTGTGCATTTGAAGCAGATCAAGCTCTGTCTGCACTCCTGTGCTGAGCAAATCGAGAGACCCGTGTTTGAAGGACGGGGTGCTCGGCGCTGACCCCTTCAGGGACTGGGCGGAGGGCGACATCAGGAGCCTCTGCAGATCTTCCTTCCTGTCGGCCACCACAGCCTTCTGCACTAACTGGTCCACGAAATCCCATCTCAGATCACTGCAAGGAGACCCGTTCACCGTTCACACTTCAGAGCCATGCACACAATAAGAACAGAAGCGCAGGGTAATATGTGGCCGTTACAAAAAAGAAGCCGTGTCTGACCTGTGTTCCTGCTCGGAGTCGATGAGCAGCAGACCCCGCAGAATGGCGAGCAGCGCAGCGGCATGCGGCGTGTTCGCCACCTTGTTGAAGAGCGCGGTGAACACGTCGGCGTGCGACGTGATGTCCAACCCGTCCACTTCTTCAGCCAGCTGCAAGGCATAACTTTATGGATGATGTGAGCGAGATGCATCCACTTCACCAGTGTACGAGCCGCGTATTGGTGTGACCTTTGTTGTTCCTTGTTGATTGGGATCCTTTGTATCAGGTCAAAACTGCGTGTGCAAACTGTCGCTCTCCCGACACCGCGTCTGAGTGTCCAGACGCTATCCCGCGGTACCTGCTCGTTGTCCTCGTGCTCCTCCTCGTAGTAGACGTCGCACTGCAGCTGCAGCGGCTCGTCGTCCACGTCGCGCAGCGCGTTCAGCACCTCGAGCAGGTTCAGACCTGGGGGAGTCAACCTCGTTCAGACTCCAAGAACACTGGGGTTACCGTCAATGCAAAGCAACTCACTACACGTAAATATCAACTTTGCACAAGCGAGAGAACCGACAACAGCAGGTCAAACGTGGGTCACCTATGAACTCGTTCCTGATCCTGACCCGGTCCTGCAGGTTCTCGTTGGCGAGGATGAGGCAGTTGACGAGCCCCATCAGTGACGCTTGGTATCCGGGTAGCTCTGCGCAGCGCAGCTCGTGCAACACGATGCTGAACCGGTAACGCTGGTTCTTGCAGGTCTGTGTGACACAGAACTTGACAGGTTTCATCTTTTATCCCTGTGTGCAAGTTGTAGTCAGAACCTCACCTTAGAAATCCTTTCACGCGCATGAGTATCATCAGAGACGGTTGTTTGGTGCAAGAACGAGGTTCGTTGAACATACGAGTCGTACAGAGCTCCAGAGTTTTGGCCTTTGGGGTCAGGGCCCTCTTGGTCTAGAATCTGTCTTTCTTTGTCTCTGTGGACTGGTGTCTGAGTCCATCAATGCCATCGACCACTTCCCTCTCATCGAAGTGTCTGGCCACAGACATGTCGTACCTTGTAGTTGTCGAGGGCATCGAGCGTGAGTTCCAGGCCCTGCGGACTGTACATGCAGAGCGCCGAGAAGAGCTCCACCACCTGCTTCTTCACCAGCACGTTGCTCGTGTCCAGCGCTGCAACATACGAACGTAAATTCAAGCGTACATTTTGCAAACAGAGGTGTGCTGTGTCTCTGCAGTTTCCATACAAAACATTTGGAGTTGGAGAGGCGCCGCCACCAAATCCGAGAACCACCCAGGCATTGGTGGATGTAGCTTTCAACGGAAACTGCAGTGCGCCTGAATTGTTGAAAGGAAAACATATTTTGTTGGCCCTGGATTTGCACATGAAAAGACAAAATCTGACGGTTGTTTCGTGATGTCCTCAACTTCAAAGAGCCGAAACACCTCGCAATGTGTTTCTGGAGCAGGAGGCGGGACCGCAATCCTCAGAAAACGTCACAAGAAAATGAGTTTGAGCAACAAATTTGTTTTCGATGACCTCAACGAAATCGCTGATGAGGTTTGCCGCTTCAGAACACTCGACCAATTTGAAGCCTGTGAGACCTCAGTCATAAAACTTCCAAACTTGAATAAAAGCCAACCGAAGCAACCCAGTCTGCACGAAAACAGGAGAGAAAAATACAAGTTGACAAGCGTCAAGGAGCCTTTCGTGCAGTGAGTGCATCTCAACGAGGTGGATCTCCAAAACTTTTCAGCAAACACTGGTTCCTTTCCCAATTCCCACGACTTATGCAGCTCGTCACTGAGTCTGACGCCAAAACACTGAAATGTCAAGAGCTTCTGGAGTGCGTTTCGCTGCACTCAGCTGTGTGCGCAAGGCTCTTGATGCATTTGTGAAACCGGGTTTGGCCTTCTCTGTCTCTGACAGTTGAACAAACTGCATCTGTCATTACGAATCCACAGTTCTAAATTTTGTGCGGGAACAAGAAAGCAACTCTTCGTGGAAGAGTTCGCTCACATCAAAATGGCAAAAATGTTTGACACAGGCAAAACCTCCGAAGATGAGTCCGACACAAGAGTGACAGAGAACACATCTTCATGAGCACACTTCAACACTTTTTCTTTTCTGACAGGAATGTGACAAACAAATGAGACACGAATTCCAGTTGAAAGAAAGAACGTGTGGTCTGTTTGTGTGAGTGCAAATGTAAGTGGCGAGTTGGATGCGTTGGCATGAACGCTGCTTTTGGAGATGCGCTGTGTTTGTGGAGGCGCAATTGTCTGTGGAGGGTCCAAATGAACCGCAACTATGAAAAGCCAGTCCACTTCCACAACATAATCGTGTGTGTGTGTGTGTGTGTGTGTGTGTGTGTGTGTGTGTGTGTGTGTTTGTTACATTTGTCCGCGTGTGTCCTTTTGGAGAATAACTTCCGCGCATTTGATTGTACGTGTCCCTGCTCACCTCTGGAGAGTTTTCGGGTGTAGTCGCGCTGCTCGCTGAGGAAGTCGAGTCCCTGGCGCGAGTTGAGCACGTGTTTGACGCAGCTGACGCACTCGAGCAGCAGCATGGCGTCGCTGAGCGCCGTGACGCGCCGCGCGCTCAGCGAGTCCACCGAGTCCATCAGAACCTGCGCAGCAGAGGCAGCATAATCAACAAAGAAGAAACGGTGTGACTGCACAACGACCACGAGTCAAATGGAACACAGCTAGATGATCAGCTGTGAACATTATCTGCATGATCAGGTTCAAACGTGTTGGAGCTGACCTGAAGCCCTCCGACCTCGAGGAAGCCCTGCATCCAGTGACCGTCGGCCGCCTTGAGCTTCTTCTTGAGCGCCGTGTACGTCTTCATGGTCGGGAGGCGCAGCACGCTGACCGCCACCTCCGGCTCGCACGTCTCCAGACTCACGTTCTTCAGCAGCCGCGCCATCTTGCGCCCGAACTTGGAGCCGCGCCGCGGTTCCCCGATGCCCGGAAGACCCGCTCCATCTGGTGGTAAAATTGGCGGAAAGATGCTTGATTGAGACTCTGTCAGTGTCACCAGTGTTTCCCCAAACAACAACTTTTTGTCGATCACCGTTGCTCATTTTTCGTTTTCAAAATGGTGTGAAATGTGAAAACTACTCGAGTGCCTGTGCACGTTCAGCTCTCTGTAAGTGCGATAATTTCCTGCAAAAACATTACACACACGCATGTGACATGTTCCCAGTCTTCGAGTATGGAATGCCATGAACTCGATCCAAAAATAGACTCGTGTTCTGAAAACAATGATCGTCTGTCACTGCGAGGTGCTAGGCGAGGCAATTTTTCGCGCATTTTGTGAATATTCCACTGTTTTCCTGCATTTGTGCTTTGTTTGTGTTGTTTTGACTTTCGGAGTGCTTCTTTTTCAGTCGTCATGACACAAACACCTGTTCACTTTGCAAAGCACCAGATCCCCACGTCAGGAGGCAGCCATGCACAAAATTTGTTCGCGCATTTGGTGATTCTTCCCGTGCAGTCACTGTCTTATTCATATTTCACAAGTGTGATTTTGGCTTGCCTTTGTTTGAATCATCGTGACACCTGGCATCTCGTACTCACTTTACACAGCGCAACAATACGTATGCCATGAGACCGCGACAAACTCACCGAGACTCTCCTCGGAACCCGCACTGCTGAGGCTGCCGCTCGAAGACGTGCCCGACGCGTCGCTGTCGGACGTCCCAGGGGCTCCCGCTGCCTTCTGCGCGCCGGCCTCGGCGAGCCGAGCCCACGCCGACGCCGACACAGGCGGTCGCTTCTGCCCCCTAGTGGCCCCTGGAGCCATCTCGTCATCTGGTGGCGCCTTCTGTTCTTGATGATTTGGGGAAACAACATTGATCTCCGCTTGGTGCTTCGCAGGCGAGGCCTGCACACTGTCTGCTGCTGATCCAGGGGCCAGTGTTCCATTTTCAGGATGTTTTTCCTGGTTGTCTGAGTCAATTGGCGTCGATGCCAATCTCTTGCCAATGGACAAAGCCGCATCGCCCAGTCCTCCGACACTGGGCAGGTCTTCTTTCTGTTTGGATGACTTGCCCTTCAGAGCACTTCTGATGGTGCTTCCAATTGACCTCAATGAAAGCCCTGATTTCTTCTTCCCCTTGCCATCCATAACATCCACAGTATCTTCCGTCAAACTTTCAACATCTTCATCTCCTTGTGCAGTCTCCACAGAGTCCTTTCCGGGTTTTGCATTGTCCTTGCCGTGAGTTTGCTCACTGTCTGCGTGGCCACTTGACCCTGATCGCGACGCATTATCAGACGAAGTGGGTTCCTGTGTGGCAATTGTCGTGTCATTTGTATTCTTATCTGCCTCTTCGTCTCCCGTCTGTGTATCCATTCTGTCCGGTGCTTCCTTTTCCTGGTTGTTCCCGCACTCTTCTGCCATTTGTGGATCTGTCTGCTCTGTAGGCTCTTCCATTTTGCTTTGTTCTTCCGTGTCCTCTGTGGTTTGTGATTCAAACAATTTCACTCCGTTTCCACGTGTACTGCTTCCTGGCTGTGTCACTCCAGCATCGTTTCCGCTGTTGTACGCTCTGTTGGTTTTATTTCCTTGTGTGGCACTTTTGCGTTTGTCCTTTGCGTGGCACGACGTGCATTCAGCTCGCACTGAACCATCCTCTTCACCCGCATTTGACGCTTTGGTGAATTCGGGGCTGTTCATATGGGTTTGTGTGTCGAGCCTGTGAAATGTATCATCAGTAGCAGAGTGTGAGTGCGAGTGTTGCGGTGGCTGCTGAGCGAAACACACATCAGCTGGTGACAGATCCCCGACACCGGGAGGCTGTGCGAGTTCGCACCGGGGGCTCGCAGCGGGCATCACGCTCGGGTGCGGAGGCGCCGCCTCGCAGTTGGAATCCTCGGGCGAAGCTTCGCTCTCCGCTTCTGGAATCGGACTCAGAGGTTCGGGCTCCAGGCACGCGTTCAGTTCCAGCGCGTCGCAGGCGATGTCGACGATTGCTTGACTTCCATCCTCGAACTTTTCAACACTTGCGTTTTTCTCCAGCTCATCGTCAACTTTTCGGATTTCAGCTTCAGATGGATTTTGCAACGCACGACTGCCAGTGCGTTTTGCAGTTTCATCGACGAATGAAATCACGTCGGTTGGGTGGGTTCGATTTGCTTCTGCATCCGGGCACAAAGTGGCGCCGAGTGAATATGCGCCTCCGCTCGCGCGTTGGAACAGCTGTCCTGGATCGAGCTGCAGCATCGACCCTCCGGAGCCCCCTTCCTCTGTCGCCTGTCTCCGCTCCACTCCAGGCTCGTTCCTCACAGTTCCTCTTTCGTCAGTGTTCGTCTCTGTTTCGCGCGGCGCGTGGATTGTGTTCGTGTCATTCACGTAGAACTGCGATCTCTGTTCGGCGTCCGTGTCAGCAACATTTTTGTCTCCAGCTTTGCTGTTGGATCCAAACACGCCTCCCATTTTTCCTTTCTGCTTCTTGGACCTCTCTCTTTTGGATGTGGCGTTTGTTCTCTTTGCAACTTTTCCTTTCGTGAAAGTGGTCTTGTCGCTGTGTCTCCCCTTCACCTTCCTGTTGCGCAGCTGATACTTATAATCATCACAATAATCATCCCAAAAGTCAATTAATGCGGCATCAGTTTTGTCACCACTGTGACGTGCACTTTTTACTTGCTCGATAGTATCAATTGGAAGATCAGAATTTCTGTGTCCAGCCTTCTCTGGATTTTTCACAACTGAAATGTCCGTTTCTTCTGTGTGATTTCCCACCGAAATTTTCTTGGTCTCGGCACACTTTTTCACTTTGTTCCTGAGTTTGACATTTTCACTTTGCTCTTCGGCGGCGGATTGTTCAGCGTCCTCGGTGTTGGCGCTGAGACTCGGGTTCTGCGGGTGATGATTACCGAGCGTGCCCCGCGTCAATGCGTCGCGCTGGTGGCCGCGATCGGAGCCGGAGTCGCCGCCTACCGACCGCGCAGGGGCCGCGCCGCGCTCAGGTGACTCTGTGTCACTGCGCATACACGGCCTTTTCGGAGGGCTTACACCTACAAAAACGTCACCAGGAAAATTGAGAAGGAATTCGTTTACAATACCTCCTCTCATTACACACAGTAAAATCAAGCTGGATTTTGAGGATTTGTTTTGGCGTCAGTTTGAAGCTGTTCACCCCGTTCTGCTTGATATTCAGCTCGGAGATCATTTATCTGCGGTGCATTTCTGTCTTGAATCTCTGAACTAATTGTTCTCACGTCATGCAACCAAGTGGACTTTCAGTCATGTGGTAGTTTTTGAACAATATATTTCGAAATGGAGTGATTTCAGAGTGCACCAGCAGTCAGATGCTGTTCTAAGATGATTATGTCAGATCGCACAAACGTTCTATGAACGTTTTGTTCAAAACAGCCCCCACAAAATGGAAAAGCCCTCATGACTGGAAGATGTCCAACTTTGAGAGATCCGTTGTGTTCTGAAATTTTCGTGAGTTTGTGGTTCACACAGAGATCCATCTGTCAGAGAGTGGGGAGACGTGGATAATCCTTGTGCAGCGTGCTGAGGGATGTAAACACACAACTTGAGATGCAATTGACAGACAGATTCAAAAAATAAAGATTTTTGTACAATTTGTTGTGTTTTGCATTCCATCCAATCGACAGCAAACAAGCGACTCAATGCCTCAGGTTTGTTCACAGCACAATGTATTTGAGGTACCAAGAGGATTACAGAGGAATGCCGATGTTTTTGACAAACATTGAGAAATCAAACAGTTACTCCCGACAATTCCAACAAAGGTCTGAATCAATTGAATTGGTCCGAAAAATGACTTGTTGATCGCAGCAACGTCTCAAATCTGACAGCGACTTCGGCCAACCCGCGGCACAACGAAATTGTTGCTCCGAACAAGCGGGGAACGAAAAACACGAAGGTGTTCATTTTCGTGTGGCGTTGCTTTCTTCCAGGGTCAAGAAAAAACATTCATTGGCAAGAATGGACCTGATTTGACATTGCAATCTTTGTCGACCGCATTTTGCCAACATTTCCACGCAGTGGTGTCTTCGCGAACGCACCCAAATCGACGAATTCCAAAGTGGCAACATAACATTGGTTTTTGTTTGTGTGCTTCTTCAGGTTTCAACTGAGCATCGTGCGCTCGTGTGTTCTCTGCACTCACCCGCAGTCCGGCCGCTCGTCTCCACTCCACTATCCAGCTCGGGACCGGGCGGAGTCTTCGGCGCTCCCGGCGCCTCCTCGCTCTTGTGGCCGCAGCGCTTCCCCCGCCGCCCCGGCGCCTTGCGCTTCCGTCCAGATCTCCTGCTCGGCTGACCCATGGCCAACACCGTTCAGCCTTCAGATGTTCCTTTGCACTCAGCTACTGGACAGCAGAATCCACCTTGGACACATTCTGATTTCACAATAGAACGAACAAGAGACTCTTCAGTACGGCTCTCGTGTTCGTTGAGTATTTGGCGTGAAGATTTGAATTCAAAAATTACAGTGTCACCTCGCTTCCTGCACTTTTTGCTGCTTGAGAAGAAGGGTAAATGTTGTCACAGACACAGTCAGTCCTTGGAATCAGTATCATGCAAAAAATTACCATTTTTGTTTGTTCTTGTGGGAATATAGAATTGAGCTCCTTCTTTCCGGACAACTTCAAAAACGTCGAAACACAAAGCACTGCGTGAGGACCAGTCACTCACGAAAACTTAGCACGACTTCGCACAAGCGATTGAGTTTGTCGCAAGTACGGATATCTGCGACAATCATGTTTTCTGACGAACGAGTTCGGATCAACAGGAAGGGGCAGAGCAGACAGCTCCTTTGCGTCGCGAGCGTGTCTGGCGTCAACGTTGAGACGATTCTCCTCGTTTCCGGTCTGAGGCTCGTCACGCACTGAACAGTCGCACCTCGCCCGGCGAGGTCAGGTCCTGCGTCCAACGTTTCACAGAAGCAAGTTTCACCGCTGTTCAAACCAACTTCCCAAGTGTGCGTTGTCAGTCTGTGTATTTTGTTCTCATCGACACAAAATGCCGACAGACGCGCATGGAGAGTCTTCAGGAAATTCCGCCAAGCTACACGAAAGGATATTTGAGTTGTGATTTGTTTCGAAAAGTTGTTCCAAGTTCGGTTGGGCAATTCTACAAGCGGACGATATGCAAGGCAGGTGGGTGCAGCGCGGAGGCTGAGACAGAGACGTGTGTAAATACAACACGTTCCGTGGGGCCAAAAGACAGTTGCGCTGAGGAATCTCTTCAGACGTTGTGAACACTCAGGTGGCTTCAGCAGATAAAGTAACCCCCAGCAACAACTTAGACCAAAACGAGCGTGACAACAAATGTTGAGACGACATTCCGAGTCAGAATGTTCGTGTCGTGGCAGAATCGGACACGAACGCACTACACGACGGATTGGACCAAAGACGAAATTTTCTGAAGTAAAATGTCTGAAAATAGAGTTCCCAAAGAGGATGGGGTACTCTTGCTTGTAAACTTGTGAAAGATTGAAATGTGAACTCAGCAACAAGAACTTTTGTCCAGACGGCTGATTTCGCTCTTCCTTTGCCTTCTACGAGCGTATTCTCTTTTCATTCTCTCCTGTGTTTGTGGAGTCACGCGGCAAGAATTCGTGAAATTGTTTGACTATGCAGAGGCATGAACCCTCCTGTTGTGCAACCATCGAGAAACTCGGGAAAAAACGAGCGAACGAATCGAAACCAAATAATGGCGACACAATCCTGCGTGTTTTTCGGGAAGGTTGCATGCAACTCAGACGACATCAACGGCGTTGTTTTCGGCTTTCCGACTTGCTGGGTGATATGTAACCTCAGATTCAAGAATTGATGGTCTCGCTGACTGGCTGACTAGTGAAGACGAAATGAAACTGACTGTTATGAAGTGGTTGTGTTGCAAATTTAGTGCAGAGGGCAACACTTTATTCAAGACAAGACCAAAACAAAACGCGGGAATTTCAAATCGTGTCCCTGTGTTTCTTATTTCTGCGACCAGCGTTGCTTGGACAGGCAGACTGTGAAGCCTACACGCTCAGGAGCAAATTTCCACTGACCACAGGTGCGAACTGAGAATGGCTTTCCACTAACGTCAGTGGAAACATTCAAACGAGAAAACCAGAACGGTGCACTCCTAGGCGCAACATTGTGAGGGCAAAAATTGTTCTCACAATCACCTCTGAGATCCACTGCACAGGGCCCTTTCAGAAGACAGGACGACGCGGCGTCCTCAAAAACGTTCGTGGTGTGTTATTGGAGGCCCACCCAATGATTCTGGACAGTGGCGGATAACACAGACACGCAAAGTTGTTCAACAGGACCGATGCAGGTCACAGAAATTTGGCGTTTTGAGGGTTCAGTTACGGAAGAGAGACCAAGACCAAAAATTGGGGGGAAAATCAACCAAAAATTATTCAGTTTGAGTTTGTTTTATTTTGTTGATTCTACAGTCTACTCGTCCTCAGTTTTGTACAAAATTACAATTTTTCGTGTCAAACAAAAACAATCATGTTGTGCTTTGTTTCCTCGTGTCCGTAGCCGTTGCATATTTTTGCCATTTCGATACCGCGGTTTGGCACCTGTTTTACACACACCTCACCACAATTCATTTTCGTTGTGAAGAAAGTGTTGTATGAACTTCAACATTCTTATAAACATGCAAATTAAAATGAAATTATGGTGTGAACTGTCGATTGATATTCACCTGAAATGCTCAGAGAACGACGCACAAAAAGTGCAGCGCCATGTTTAGAGTTTAAAAGCCATTTGTTTTGCTGCGTGTTGAGTTTCAGAGATGAGTTGACGACCAAATTGAGTTTTCAGCGATGTTCGTGCCCCTATTCACTGCATGTCACGTTTGGCAGATTAAGACAAAGCCAAACACCAGAAGAGGGGTTTACCTGGTGTGACAAATACCAAAATTTTCTTTGTTCCTCCAATAACACAATTTTATGGCGATATCACCTTTAACGCAAAGGGTCGTGTCATTCTTTGGCTCAAGTTTGTCACGCTTGGAGTTTTGTACAAAAATATGCAACTTTGGTCGTTGGTGTAAAAAACAGAATACAAATACCCCATCCAACTTGTTTTCAGTCTTTTTGTCTTGAAACAAGTTAAGAATGTGCACAGGATTCAAGTGTTGGAAGTTTGGCTCACATCAGAGAAGTCGTGGCACTTCTTGCAGCACAAATATGGGGAGGTACAACCCAAGTCATTCAGCACCAGTGGATCACATCTCAGTGTGGTCAGCAGAGTCCAAGGAAAAGTGAAAGTGAACACTGACCGACAATCACGTCCCAGTGAAGAGAGATCGAAGTTACCCCAGTTCAACAAGAGATCTGCAACAAATTGAGGTTGGCAATCGATGCACGTTTGAAACTGGAAGGGATTGACGTCATCGATATACGAGTGTGTCCCATCACTTTCTCCTGGACTCTGCTTGTCGTTGATCAACGAGTTCAATTGCAGCAATCAGATTGTCGCCACTACACGTGACTGGCGTAGTATCCTCCGCCTCCGTGACCGGACAGCTTCCAATCCGGTCTGTCTGTCCGTTGCGGTTGCCGGGGGTTGTTGTTGGCGTGGTAACCACGCGAGTTGCTGGGATAAGATGTGAGTTCGTGCGATGATGACGTGATGGGATTCTGGCTCCACGTTGGAGAGTCTCTGTAGGAGGGATGTGGGTCTTGGTGGGAGTGGGTGCGCGAGGGCACCTTCCTGGGCGGCAAGTACGGATGGCTGTAGGTGGGGTCCACATCCCTGTAGGTTGGATCCCGGGTGTACTGGTGCACCGGGGCAGGGCCCGGCTGTGACTGAGGCACCGGGGTGTGGAGCCCGGACTGCAGGGCGCGCGTGTTGATGGAGGAAGTGCGGTGAGCCGGCTTCTCCTTGGTGGGAGTCGCGCGCGGTGAAACTGCACCTGAAAACAACAAGCAAAGCAAATGTATAAATATTTATGCAGGAGAAATTATTTTGGGAACAAATCAATGCAACCAATCGTCGTCAGGCCCATAAAACTTCGGGTTCCCCTACTCTGCTGCATCAAATGTGAATGGGTGTACTTAATTTTCTGCACAAAGCAAAAAACTCCGGTCGAAATCGGACAAAAGGCCATTGTAGCTGAAATCAGAGAAACTCCCAGTGCAGCGAGTGACATGAGACGAAACCGGAGTCGCGCAGATCCTTCGCGATAAGCTTGATGCAGTGGGAAGCCTATTAGAGCTGTCGTTGCTTGGCAGATTTGTCTAATTACAACCTTGTAGGGTTTGAAATGCAGGTAGACCTCGTCTGATGGCTCCAAACGAATTTCAAACGTGTCAACAAAAAGCGTTTGCAGGAGACAAAGTGAACAATTTTCCTCTTGTGTTTTGTGCTTCCGATGCCATTTTCCTTTCAACAACAAATAGAAACTGCATTTGGGAGGGGGCTGAAACTTCTCTGACAGAAAATTTTCCTTGGCTGTTCAGCTTTGTTCACAGTGCCGATGACTGACATGTCCGTGAGGGGAGGAGGTCCACATCAGGCGTCTTGACGCGTTTCCGCTGCGCATTGAGTCACTTTTAGCGGCGGTGGATCCACTCAGTGACTGACCGAGGGCGGGTCCGCCGAGGGCAGCCTCGCTTCCTTCCTGCCTTCCGCTGTGGAAGTGCGGTGGCTAATGTGGAATTACCTTTCGGGTAAAGAGGTCGTGTCAACTGGACCGAAGAGCGGTGCAGGTGTTGCGGAAGATGTGCGTGGAGACGCAAGAACCAAAGCCACCCAATCAACCCGCAAAACACTCTGAATGATGAATTTGGGCGTGGCGCTCACCTCTGCTGGGGTCCCAGTGCGGCGGGTGCGGGTGTCCCGGCGACGCGGGTCGAAACGGCTCCGACCCATCATCGTTAGAGCCGCGGCCGCTGTCCGTGTTGGACATGTCGGCGGAGCAGGCGCTGTCCGAGTCCTTCTCTCCCGCCGCAGCCGCCGCCGACGCCTTCTGAAAACATACAGAGCAGTGGAGTGTTGAGTGATGGCATTGTCTGCAAAGCAGCTGAAACAAGACAATGAAATGGCACACACAAGACAATTTCTCGACAGTTGTGTCGATGATTGTCAAAGCTTCTCGAACATTGAACTTGTACATGTCGTCATCTGACACCAGATGAAAGTCAGCTCTCCTCATTAAGCAAAGCGTAATGAGTTTTTCTCAAAGAAACAACTTCTTTTGTGACATTTCTTGCCTCATTTCACAGAGTTCTACCTGCAGAAAATGTGGAGATCTTTCACACGAGTGATTTGCTCCCCCAACACCTGGTCCTTTTCATCTTGAAGATTCCACCAGCCTTTGGCCTTTCAGTTTTGGTTTCTTGAAAATAATCGTCTCCCATCTGCAAATTAAGAGGTCGCGTTTCACAGCCCTCTTTTTGCAGCTAAACCAGGTGAAAGTGAAATTGAAGCTTGCGTGTGCACCCTTTCGTGCACTGCACATCCTTAATTTAATGAAATGATCATAAAGTACTGTCGCATGTTCTGTTTATTTTATGGCATGACGCGCATGGCCATAACTTCGCGCACTAATCAAAGGCCAACGTCTGAGCGTCGCTCAGTGTGGATCACACTCACACATCAATGAATCTACTCCCAATTAACTCAGAAATCTTCTCAGAGAATTCTGCATTGATTGTTGGTCAATTTGCATCCGACGGATCGATGTTTGATGCAGGTTTCGGACCTGGTGACTCGGTGAACTCGGCCCGAATTCGGAACATTGATGTTCTGCTGTCGCAAGGAAGTGGAACCGTGTGAAATACGCTCGGCGTTTGTCTGTGTCTTCAAACTGCCCAACAGGTTCATTTCAGGTCATCTCGACATCAAACCACAACTGAAAAAAGTGCAGGTTTAGTTTTTAGGTCAGTTCAATTGCCAAACTTGAGTTACGAGTGCAATGATGTTCACTCCAAAGTTGGGCGAATGCAGATTTTGCTTGCATTTCACATGCGGTTGAACCAATCTTTGGCGCATGTCCATTAAAACCACAGGAAACAGCACAAGAAATCGATGCACTTAATGCGATATTTGTTTCAAGGTCCATATTCTTCTTGGGTTAAAATAACTGAAGTAGGAAACGTTCATGATGGCGCATACAAATTCCTCTGAAGTTGGCAGTGCTTTCCACTGGCAGTTTTCGAAGACAAGCAGGGCGTGTCTTTTTTGTTTTCAATCAATATGTGTGCGAATATTGCACAAACTCACAGCCACTTCCAATGACAAATTCTCAGACTTCAGTCACTCATTCACGCAGCCGACACTGACATCGGATTGAGGGAACAGTGAGTCCAAACAGAATTCTCAAGAATGGACAAAGATGCAAAGGTCAACTGACAAGTAGCCCAAACCCGACAATCTAAAACTGGTCACAAACAGCACAGAGTGACCCTTGTTCGTTGAGAATGCAGATGACAGATACTTCATGCAAAGTCATATGAAATTGCATTCCTTGAGCCCAAAGGTTGACAAAGGGCCGAGGATTTGACTTACAAATTGGGTGACACACATACTCGTCAGTAAACTGAACGCCTTGCCTCTTCCTCTCTGTCGCAGTATCGATCAACATTGAGAGGGATTGCGTTACCTTGTCGCAGATGCTTGTGAACAGTGAAGTTAAGTGGCCATCAGCATTGCAAATGAGATGTATCCCAGTCATCGTGTTTGTTTCGTGTCTAAGAAGTGGGTGTACATGGCTCGTTGAGAAGTGATTGAGACACCGTCGCACGAATTTCTCATATGTCACCGCAGCTGTCAATTCCCTTTCGCTGCCTCACTTTAGTCGTCCTCACTTCTGACTCGCGCAGTGTCATGAAGAGGGAATCGAGGATTGCGTGCGGATCGGCGACGCGCTTCGCTCCTTCCGTTCGCGCCTCGAGCTGCACGAGTCGAGCACTGCAGCGGCAGAACGCAAGATCCTGTTGTTCCTGAACCGCTGTTTGTAACACCGTCCAGCAAGATCGCTTTTGTTGAAAGATCTGAGCACCATATGGCACTTGAAAATGCTTTTTTTTCGCTGGACCAATAAACGATCGCTTGTGGAGGTTTTGTCGTGCGTGCGCCAGTTGCTTCACATCGGTTAAAATTGACTCGTTATCAACACCGTCTCTTCTTGGTGATTCGCTCCCATCGACTTTGATCAACTGTTCAATTGATTTCAATAAAGATAGAAAATGATAATCATGCGGAGCGTGCAATTTGTCTGGGTAATTTCCTCAGAGTAGTGAAGATTAATATGGTCTGTCAGCACATGAACAAACTCGTCTCGTCTTCTTGACATTCGGCCCAGAGACCGCCTGGAATTGACAAGACCTGTTTGCAAATATGTCGAGAGTTTCATGCATAATTCAACGATCAAATGTTGCACCGGTAGATCTGCAGTGCACAAATGCACCAGCAGTCATGAATATGAAACTCATCATTGTTTGACATCTCATTCAAGCTGTGTTGAATCGGTGCAGGATAACGTAAAGATGTAGAAACTTTGTTCAGGCCACACGAACGGAAATGGACACACCCTCTCGAGATGCGTCCCGACATGGCTGAGGGTGGACATTGCAGACAATGAACCAAAGCACATTTTTCGGACATCAAAGCAGAGGCGGTGAATCATGTACGAAACGCAACAAGAGCGGCAGCTTCGCTCGCTCGACTCATCAAATGTGCGCGTACTGCGCTGTTCTGCATCAAAGCCGAACGCCACTGTGCGCAACAGCTTTGATCCCAAGCGAATCCCCAGGTGATGGGGAATTTTTCGCACAGTCAAACATGGATTCGGATGCAGTCACCTTTACATCAGCGCCACACAGACGAACGCAATTTTCTGTGTCCTTGTGATGTGACAGATTCTGTCAGGTCAGCGCACTATCAGGTGCAGCTTCAGCGTTCAATGAGTGTCATTCAGAGACTGTGCGCACAACCGCACGTGCATTGACACTGTGGGAAGATTCGGTCGAGAAATCGCAACCGCATGTCAAACGACTGAATAAAAAGCGTGTCAAGTCCACATGAATATTTTATATTTGACTTTCAATAGTCGCCGCTTCCTTTTACGACACACAAATACGTCTTTGCACACGCAGTTCATCCCTCAAATCGGTACCCACCAAACTTGGTGTCAGCAAAATGCCCTTTTGAATTTTCTCAAAGAAACACGCTCGTTGTTGTGTGCGCAGCAAAGTATCAATTGGAAGAACGTTTAAATATTTGGGTAGGACAATGGACATGCAACAGCCGTGGTTTGCCTGAAAAGCTGAAAACGCCCTCCCTGCGTTCGATGTTCCAAAACACGTGCATTACATAGGGGCTAATTGTGGAGGTTTGCATGAGCATTTCCTTCGCTGGAGAACCGTTACATGCAGCAGGTGCCTTCACAGTCAGGCAATAAACAGTTTTGCTTTTCTTCACACAAGTAGAAAATCACGGAACCCTTCCACCTGACCTTTCCATTGCCATAATGAAAGCAAATAAATACTTTTTGTCAAACGTATGACAGTTTTGGAGAAGCGGTTTGTGTTGTCACGCACTATGATGGAACACTTGGCGTCTGTTCGTTCTTGTTCGAATCGTTCAGCTTGACGCGTGTCCAACAGAACACAAGTCAACACTAAAACTCAAGAAATTTGTGTGAAAATGGTTCACACGTGGAGTTTTTTCTTCGCGTTCGTCAACATTTTGGGCTTTTCTTGATCTCAGGCGAATCCCTTCGTTGCTGGATCATGTTGAGCCGTCCTCAGACCGAGATTCTAAATCCACATCTCGATTTGGAAGTCAACATGAACATGGGCTTCACTGTTTGTTGACAAATTACAAAACGTTTTGAAGAAATTCGAGAGGAGGAAATTCACCGTTCGAATGCAAATCAGACTGTGAGGTTATGACGACAAGGAGCGAATACAAAGAGGCCTTTGCCTCCCATCCCAACACCGCAGCACAGCCGCAGAGGGCAAAAACTATATGTGATATCTAAATTATTACTTGTTTGCATCGTTTACTCAGGTTCACCTTTTCATAATGAACAAAAATCTGATCCTTGACTCCCTGGGTTTGGCAAGTCGAGTTTAAAGGCGCCCCAGAATACCAATGAGCTATGCACCAGCTAAGAGTCAACACAAGATGCCTTTCTTTCTTGCTTGTTTTGAATTTGGGAGTAAATAAAACATATGCTTTTATGTTGGGCAGGTACAATTGCTGTTGGTAGCCTGCCACATCTTCAACATACGTCTTGTGTAGGACGAAGTAAACAGATTTTTTCCTTCAAGATATCTTCATAAAGCTAGCAAAGTGAGATGGGGACTTGTTTATGAAGTGAAGTCACCCAACTCGAGTGACTCCGGGCGACAGACGCGCACAATGAAGAAAAGGAAATTGCGCTGAACGCCATGCACTGAAACTTCGCAGCATCTTTTTTCCTTCTTCTTGTGAACAACAAAGTTTGAATCACAACTTGGCACAGTTACTTTGTCATCGCAGAAAGAAAGCGTGACTGGAACATTTTTGCAGACGAAACAAGTTGTACGTTTGCGACTCGTTCTTGCTTCTTGGATCAAAAAGCCTGTTTCTGTGATCTTTGTCCTCGCAAATTTCGCGAGCGATTGCACAAACTCTGCGGTTTCTGCTGAATGTTCTTTTGGACCTGAAGGTCCCGCCGAACGAATCAGCCGAGATAAGTGCGGAAGGTTTGTCACCCAGAGGAACCGGCGGTGGGAAGACGAGAGTGGAGTCTGCACATGTATTTTGACACTGAAATCGGAGAACCGAAGATTTTGAATTCGAAGAAAATCAAGCAATACGAAGCATGAAATTTGACACAAAAGAGACACGAACAAGTGACGGTTGCGACCTAATGATCACCTGTGCGTGCTCAACGTTTACACGGTTCACGTTTGTGTTCAGGAATTTTAATAAGTTTTCAAAGGCTTGTCATGTTTGATTCTGCGTGATCTTTCACACAAGATCAAAGCACAAACGTGCTCTCTGAATATTCTACCTGCTTTTTTTCTTTCAGCTGGTGTGCCATGTTGAGCATTATTTTGTTGAGCAGCCAGTTATGATTATCAGACGACTGCATCTCAGCATCAAGATCTTTTCTTGACAGGTTCTGATGCAGAAATTACAGGTTGCTTCGGGTCAGGATTAATGCGCTTCCCTCGGAACACCGGTGATTTTGAGCTTGTCAGTGAGGGCAAAGATATGTCTCCAACACGGAATTCAACTTGGTACAGGGGGCGTAAGCTTGTCTGCCATGTGCAAATGAATGAACAGAAAAAAGGGTTCAGGTTTTGAGACACCGAACAAAACATTTCTGATGTCCATGTCCCTCAGAAACACCTTTTCCCACATAACATTGAAATTTTGTTTGAAACTCCTCAACAAGCACCTTGATGGACCACAGAGGAAAGGTGGAGGGTCCTTCTGTGAACTTTTCTCCTCTGCAATACATTCGAGGCATGTTTCCCACGACGACGACTGAACATTTCACCTGGGTCGGATCACGTCTGATTGGGCCCAGCCCTTCTTTGACTGGTTCCCTTTTGTGTGTTGAGATTTTTTCTGCATTGATCACACGAATTGGCGTTACCTGGTTGTGCGGCGCGGCGGCCCACGGTTTGTGCGGGATGGGCGGCGCGGTGGCGGCGCTGTAGCGGGCGCTGCCGCCGTGCTGCCTCGGCACGTCCGACTCGGTGAAGCTCGGGCGGCTGCTGCTCGGCTGCAACAAGAAAACACACGCGCGTTTGAAATTACTGCGGAAGTTTGAGATAGATGAGCACGTCTTCAACTGAAGCACCATAATCCGAATCACTTCAAAGGCCGTGAAATGAAATGGGGCGACACTGGAGTTTGGTGCGAAATCTGGAACTGGGCGGATTCGTGTCGTCGTCACGATCGCTGCGCCATCAGATCCTCCCATCAGCTCTGTCAACATTTCAAACCAAAATTCAACTCGGTTCTCGCCAGTCTGGCTTCCATGACGACGGCGGATTTGGCTTCCACAGTCGGTTGATGTTGATGAGAGCAGATAAACGTGGATTTCACAGGATTCTCCACAAAGAGCTCGTCCGACTGTAGAAACAGGCAAAGGTTCTCTATTGTTGGTGCAACCGCCAAATGAACGCGGATTATTGAATTTAGACGGTCGTTTTGATTTGCTCTTATCAACGCATTTGTCGCCTGGCCCTTTCACAAAAAAGTCACGATTGACTGCATCTGCCGAAAAGACATACGCACCCATCGGCTTTTCCGATTTCATTCCATGAATAAATGAAAGGAAAACCCGAATCTCGTGAGATTCTCATGCAATTCCTGAGTCACGGAATTTTGCAGCTGCACAGCTGAGTGTGCTGGGGCCTGGAGATGGTGCACGACGACATGATGACACAAAACAACGCGTTTTCATGCAATCAATATGGCTGAGCTTTCATGAGTCTCACCAAAACTGAAAATTTGAAGAAACGAGCTCCAGTGAAACTGAAGAAGCACCACACGGCGACAGTCGTTCTTTTTCGTCCATCTCATTCAGTCGTGGAGTGCAATGCACAAAATACCACAGCTTTGAAACAGGACTTCACACGACCACAATTTATCAAGTTACTTGAATTTCTAAGACCTACAATTCTTCAACTGCAGCGATTCACGAAAAACGATGCATTTGTCGCGAACGTGCACGCAACGCTTTCTGCACCAAAATTACGTGATCAAGTTTGTGATCTCAGTCAAAATGAAGGTGTTCTTCGCCGTCCTTAAATTGGCTTTCTATTGATCCGGATTAGTCGGACTTGATCGAACATGAGGGACGCATGAAAGTTTGATGGGCACCTGACTGCAGCGTCGTGCACGCATGATCTGCGCCTTCGTATCAACGCGACGTGTTTCTCATACGTGAATGCTTCAGTGTCATAACATTCACCAGCAAGTGCATTTGGCACTGCATGTTCTGGGCTGGGAAGGAACTTTGTGCCTTGAAATGGATCCCCACGTTCGAGTAAAGCGATGCGTGGGACATGCATGCATCGTTGTGGGTGATATTCTGCTAAGGGCAATGCAGAGGTAGATGCAAATGAATTAAAATTGGATTCTTATCAAACACAACTTGAGGGTTTGGACTCGCTGTTAAAGTTGGACATCTACAAATTGCTGCGTGCACACTTCTAATTTTGTTTGAAATTCAGACTGAATTCTTTGCCAAATGACCATGTTATCAGAGATGTCAACGCAGATAGGATAAGTAGATTAAAGATGGAAGCCTCTTCAAGACATTCCATCAATAGAATTTAGCCAGAAGCTTATTCCGCACTCTTCATATTCATACCAGCTTTTTCAAAGTTCAACAAATTCTCAGAGCAATTTGATGTCCATTGTCGCCCTTTGTGGTGCCGTTCGCCCGTGGGGAAAATCATTGGACATGGTGCTCAAGCGTTCAACAGGCAGTCAGGGTCAAATGTTAAAGGCCAAGGGACTGAATGGTAACGTTAGCGGCAACGCATTACCTGAGCGGCAGAGATCAAACAAATGCAGCCAGGTAAGAGGTGAGTCGCTGGGACAAAGCGAGACATCTGCAGGTGCTGCGGCCGCGGTGCGGGGATGGAACCGTCATCTGTCCAGCGCACAAAGGCAAATCTAATAGACACTGGAGTGCGATGACATAACACGCTGACCACCCAGGGCAAACCCCATTTGCCGGCGAAGCTACAATTACAAGCGCAGCCAGGAGTATTTCTGAAATTTCACGGGCCTCCTTGACACCATTTTACGGTGTTGCATTCCAGCCGGGCTGGAAATGGAATAAATGTGGCTGAGACGGTGAAAAGAGACGCTCAGCAATTACCCGGGGGGTGGGGGCCGTCGCCAGGCTTTTATCACTGTAGAGAATCCCTTATTACATGCTGTTCAGAGGTGTACGAGCGCTCTCAAAACGCACCACTGTCCACGTTATTAGCGGTCACAGTGTCACCTGCAATCTGCTCACTGCACCAAAAAGCATTGTCCAAAGTGTCTGGTGTTTTGACAAGTTCTTTTCAGTGGTCGGGCTTCTCCTCTGCAGTGAGATCTCCCAGGCTGAGGGATCCTCCTCCTCTTTGTCACCTGCCTCAACCCGTCATTATCATCTGCAAATTCACCTCTTCATCCCGAATCCCCATTGTTCAGCTGGCGTTATTCAAACGTGGGTAATTGGACGGCAACTCCTTGGCGACACAGATGTGTGCGACTCCTGTCAGAGCTCCATCTCAGTTCAGACTAATGAGGTCACAAGTTGCTCTTCGCTTTCGGATCAGCCATCTGACACGTATGACGATCTCCCAGTAAATTCTCATGTTCCTGCTGACGCGCTGATGCTCATTCATTCAGCGTCTTCTGTTTCTGTGTCAGGGTCCCTCCCTCACAGCTTCGACGCCGCCACGTCAGTTTTCAGACGACTCGTTCAGTCATTTGTCACAAATTGTCGAATCAACTCCAATCTCCAAATTACACACTGACAGCTATCTTACTGTCTCAAGTACCTTGCCTTTTCGAGCGTCACATATTTTGTGTTCAAGGCATCGATCGGTCGCGCGCACTTGATCGTCGCCTCCGCAACGGAGACGCGCATCAAAGACCTCATTTCAGCGCAGCCCGACTCCCGCCGCGCGCGGAAGGTCGCTGCGCAAACAGAGATTTTCATAGTGAGATAGAGTTCTGAGTGCGAAATTGATACAAAAATTAAAGCGCACCGATAATTGTATCGTCAAGCCCCACCTGATATGAGAACAGAAATTTCGCACAACCTCGAAAACAGAGTTCAGGTCGACAAGGTGTGGAGACCAGGAAACGTTGCGGTAGTGAACTCAGAAAGGGGGCTGTGTGTCCAGGTTCAGCGTGGGAGCGATGTGATGTCTCTCTTCGTGATCTCTCTCAGTTTTGTGGTGTCAAGAAGCACTGAACACCTGCCCGTCGCTCCAGATCAGAGAACATTGATACGATTGTCACGTAAGCTTCCAATTTGTTGGGTCCATGTCAGAGCAACAAGTAAAAGGATTCAATGATGTTCAATATCCGTGGGACATTCAATCAGAGAGCACCGCTTTGCAACCGAAATTGCCAGTGTAGTTTTTCTGAGATACCAACATGTTTGTTGTTGCTGTATACAGTTGTTTTCTCAGAACGAACTCAGATTTTCCTACAATGAAGCAAACACTCCGTTGTTCTGTGGCTTGAATCGAAATTCCAGGCTTGATCTGATGTTGAATAAGATCAAGGAATACAGAAGGTTTGCCAGGAAAGACCTGAAAAGTTACCAGAAGTGATCAAATGACAGAAACTATTGGACATTCAGGCCTCCAAAATCCCCCGCGATGAGGCTCCGCAGGTCACGAGCTTCTTTGTCCTTTCAAAGTACAAAACGCTTCCCGTTCCTTTATGAAGTCATTCGTTCAAAATCCTATTTTCTCCCTGCATAACCTGGTTCAGGCCTCCAACACAAAGTGTGAGATCTCTTTCGGTGGACGCACCGTCATAAAGATTGTCAGGTGCGTCTTTTAATATTCACAGGTACTTACCAAGTGAATAGTTCAAAGTAGAGGGCTTTAGAAACTATTTGTAGATGTATCTGGCATTGAAATGAACTAAACAAGGCCAAAGCAGGATTGGAATTTGCAATGAAAAGAAGCCCGAGAGTTCTCAGAGAAGTTTCCGCCCGTGCTGTCCCCGAGAGGGTTGTCTTAAGAGGGTTGTCTCTCTGTGTTGGCAAGTTTTCCCCCTCATATGACACCCTTGCTAAATTAATTAGTATATTGGCACGTTTTCAGCCTAAAATACTGTAATTACAGGGAAAAAAGTCCGCTTCATTATTTTTTCCGTATTTGTACAGGTGTAGCAGGTATTGGAGGGTTCTGCGCGCGTCTGCGGGAGAACATGCTCCTTTACACCAACACAAATATCAGAGCAAATATCCGTTTTTTTAATAATGATGTGTTCAGTTTGTTTCCAATACATTTGATGCAAATATTTGTAAAATTTCAATTATGAGAAGGTGATGTAAATGAAATGTGACGCAGACTTTGTGCCAAAAGGATCGATGCCATGAAAATCAATCAGCCGTTCGGCGGGGCTCCTGCGTTGACATTTACATGAAATAAAAATATATTTCTCCTGGAATGGCAGGAAAACACCCACAACAGCAAAATAAACTTGCGCAATCACAACTTTGTGATGTGGCCATTTTGGTATTGCTTCTCTGGTTGCGCAGTGTGTTCACCTTCGTGGACGCTTTTTGCACAAGGATCCAAAGCAAGCAACGCATTCATGAAACTGTGGATGGAAGATCTTTCAGAAAAAGAGAAATTTCAAGGCTAGGAAATTGCAAAATGGATGTGTTTGTTTTTTCCACATCTCCTTGCTTTCCTTCGCTTTTACCTTGTAGCATCTTCACACAATGTCATCTCCACGACAAAGCTCCACAGTGTTCCGCAAAGAATTACATATTGCTGTGCAGGTCTTTTTTGGATTGTCACCTTCAGGCCAAATGTGTTCTGCACACAAGTATGCTGTGTATGGGGTTAAGTGGTTGTTCCGCTGGGTATGTGGCGCAGGCTTTGTTGGGGACCTACCGAGCTGTACTGGATCAATCTCGCTGAGTGGGCTCCACAAGAGAAGAGATCGACGAAGCAATCGCAAACCAAGTGGAAGGAGACCAGAATGAACCCTCCTTATCTTGTGGATTCCGAGACCATCCAGGTGGTTTTTTCCTTTTTTGGTGCCTGTTCTCCGCCTTGCCGCGATCACCTGTAGATTTCAGGATCGTGCGCTCAGCGTGAACAGGCTCGGCTGATGCTGACTGCTTTTTGAAGTTCCGTGTGGTGACTCAGTTGCGTTATAAAAATTCAATTAGATCCTTGTAAACTTCTTGTAAGAAAGCACCACGCTGACATTTTCGCTTGAGCAGACTCCCGTGACTTCCACTTTTGGATTTTCCCAACCACATCGTGTGGGGTTTCAGACTGTCGCATCCAAACGCCACATGCTGCGGGGCTCACGCTGTCCCCAAACTCGACATTCCGAAATCGATGTTGCGTTGAGCATTCTGACGCATGTTAACAAAGACAATCCTTCTGAGTTCAACCGGAGCAACGACGCAGCCACGTTCAGTGAAAGGCCTTTTTTGTGTTCGCTCAACGTCCTCAAATCCGTTTAGGCGGGTAAGCGATTAGCAGCACAAAAGAGACGCGGGAGCGACAGTGTCGTCTGCAGATATCAATTGGAGCAAATCAATCGCAACCACAGCGGCTTCTAAACAAACGACCCCTGCACTGTACCTGCTGTCGTCATGAATAAATACTGAGTAACTGTGGTGGATCCAAAATCAAATGGCCCCAGCTTTGGTTGTGAAAGTACGTCAATGAGAACATGTTTCGATGCCAAAGACGTCAAGGAAAACACATCGTATTTTCCCACAGCAACAGCTATGGGCCAAAACCAATCTGTCGTCAGCCGGTAAACGTGCGGAGATGTATCACGTTTGACAGATGAAAAGTGAAGCTTGTTGGGTCCTCATTCCAATGGTTGGTGGGTTCTGTTCACCTTCCTATGCAAGGCGCTGGATCACTTCTCATCCCCATTCAAGGAGCAACCTTGTCATTTGCGAGTCAACCTCCTTCCGTGCCATTATTTCACTACAACAATTACGACGTAAGCTCATCATCCTGCGTATTGAGTAAGCCTTGAGTTCGACTTTCGGCCTCCGAATTAAACACAATACCCCCGAGAAATGAAGTTAAGCCCAGCAATTATTTCACCCCTGGCAGAATGACACCGATTGACGACTTGCATACACGCTCAGCGGAGTTCATTTGGTGAACAACTGACAGGCATCATCAGTGTTATTTTGCTGTGTGAGTTGATGGCATCGCATTCAATCACAATTATCCAATAGGTCCATTTTCCCACTTCCCAAAACACCTTCCTGAACGTGGTAATTTTCCTGTGACAAAACTGTTCAGGGGACTGGATAAGTAGTTTGGATTGCAAGAGAAATAGGATGGGTTTGTTTTCATGGTACGGTAAACGTATTTCTTTTGGCTTCTTCTCCTTCTCACGCTCCAGTGATTTTCAACTGCGCAACAAGTGACAAATCTTGTGGACATGTCTATCCCAGGTGTCATTCAGAATGCCAATAAATTCTAAAGTTACATTGAAAGGACAGGTGAAAGGATCCCTGCACCGGGCCACTTGACTTTGACTCTGCCTTCCATCAATGACTTTGCAAAGAAATATGTAGCTTTATTTCTTCATTGCCTTTTGCACCACAAAAGACTCAAAAGCTTTCACAGAAAGCGGCGCAATTGTAGATTTAATCCCACTTGAAACTGAGTCTGAACGGTATTCAGTTCCACTTCGAGTGTCTGTGTTGCGAAAATTGATTTTGCCACCATGCGCCAGTAGAAACGTGTTAATTCGCGTTTTGTAGCGTCCAGTAAGTTGGAGAATCATATCACAGAGACTCGTCTGGCTTCAAACTTGTCTGCGCTGACTTCAGTTGAGATTCGGCCGAATCCAGTTGAGAAGTGGTCTGGCACCCGTTCTCTTCTCTGTCTCCATGTCACACAAAGGTTCTGTATCGGTCTCAAATGTCCACATCGCGTGTTGATCGGATTGTCGTTCCTTTGTTCTTCTCTTGCATTCCACACTTTTGCATCAGTTCAAAAATCACGACACGTACAAGCAAACACTCGCATTTGGTAATTTTTTTTTGGAAACGCCACCCTGTCATCGGGTTCCGCCATTAACAATTCTCTATTCAGACCAAATGATACCCTGTTGCCGTTAAATGAGGAATTTTATGACTTTGAAGTTTACAACTGTTGTGTGAGCAATCAGAAGCCGCACGCATTTCCGTCATTCCATTCACCTCACCAAGTCGCCTGTTGTGGCGATCGTTTCGATGACCTGATCCGACACACGTAAATTTCCGCTTTTGTGACACGAGAGATGCCCTTTTGCAGCTGGTCACGGATTCTGACAAACAGTCTGAATCCGTGGTGAGTGAGTGGGTTTTGTCGACAAACACAAATTTCAGCAGCGCATAGGCAGCCCGGGCGGATGGTTTCCCAGCGTGGAAGATGGAATGTGTTTTTCCGGGTCGATGAGGCATTCACCGCGAAAAATGTCAAATCAATTTATCCATTAGAATTCTTAATTTATGCGTGATTCTTTGAATAACCCGCTTTGCAACATGTAGTCAAAACTTCGAGGCGTGCCAAGCGAAAATAGATCTGGTGCTGATGACATGTCAAAATAAAAATTCATATGACAACAACAAATTTCCATTCGTGGATTACGATGTTATCAGCCGTACTTTTCATTGCCGCTGATGAGCTGAGTTCCAGCTGTTTCGTAGCTCATCAGACTTGGCCAAAGCCGTAATCACACAGACCTGATCAAATTTACACGTCCGAAACTTATCGCAACAGGCTGCATCGTTTCGCAAGAATGAAATTCAAGCAGCTGTGCGGTTGCTGACGTCCAACATGCATATCCCACAAAATCTCTTGTCTCCAAAGACCTTGGTCCTTCATTCATTCAAAATGCTGGTTGTGGAACTTCAGAAGGATCACAAAAACCTACTGTTATTCACTTTTGCCTGTGGGACACGCGAAGTTCAATATGTCAGACCGAAAAATTCACACAATTTGGGAACATCAAATTCTTTTGAACTGCAGAATCTCAGACATCATCCAACGTTCGCTGTATGGGCGACTTATGCACCAAATGCTTCAGACACATTTGTCAGTGCAACATTTTTCGCAGACAGACCTCCACCTGATTATGAAGAAGCAATAATTCATGCGACAGGTACGGTGTACGAATATTAAATGACCTTCTCAAAAGCTCCACCAGTGACCCAGAATCGTGCACCCTGAAGTCGCATGCTTGTCGGGTGGTCACACTACGACTTTGTGCTGAAACGGAGCAGCGAATTTATGTCACCAGAGAACATAGCCACGGGGCCCATACTTTTTCCACAAAACACTAATCGTATAATTGCGCTCAATGTCGGTAACTGCAACGTGCAATCCTGTAGTCCTTACATGGCTAAACACAGCCGAAGGCTATGTACTTAAAATCAATTTTATGAACAATGTTCACAACTGTTGAGGTTCGCTTTGCGCGCGCCAAGCAAATGATCCGCAGAGCAAGGCTTCAATTACGCAGTCCCATTGTGTTTCAAAATGGGCTGCACTTGAACCGGGATTTTTGACAGAGATGGTTTGGACGTGAGCGCACAATCACGCAATGAACGCCGCCCTGTGCAGCTATAATAATTGTAGCCAGTTATGATTGTGTTCTTTTCAACATCGTGAAATTTAATTTTGGTGCCATTGTGTTGGACGCTAATTGATCTTCAGAATTCTTTGAAACACCTGCAATTTCCATCGCATCGCACGGCACTCAGATTGGTGTTCTGATCGCTGCAGAAAATGCAAACTCAGGCAACCAAGGTGATGGAGAAATTATGAAAGCGCAAAACCATAACATTTTCATCAGCGCTTTTGTTCAGCTTGTAATGACGGCAACAAAAGACTAGATTGCATGAAGGGCTCGAAATGCGCAGCTGAAGCCTCGAGGCACGTGAGATTTTGGGTGTTTCGAGTTTCCAGCGAGTGCAGCGTCTTGTTTTCTCAGGTACATCGCCGAGTTGAAAGTTCAATTTGTGTGTTGGACTGGAAGAGGCTCAAGAGGGCTCACAATTTTCAGCAACGTTGGCTGAATTTTTGTCGCTTGACTCGGACGGAAGTCGATCAAAACAGGAGGTTCTCAAACGTTGCCTGAGTGAGTCAGGCTTGCGTGAGAGATGCGTATCTGTCTCTTGGTACTTGTGTCCACGCATTCGGATGGGAATGCTTGGGATAGTACGCGCAGCACAGCGGCCTCGTAAAACCCATATTAACATTAATTACTGCCTGTCTTCATGCATGCATTTGTATCCTGCATGCAAATACCGTTTTTACTGACATGACATTTGTTCAGGTGAACGCGCCGAACTTGAACCCAATAACCGCCGCACGCACCGAATGTGGAGCCGAGAAACAATTGATGCCTCCGTCTCTTTACGAATTGGGTCCTTTTTGTGTTGTGAAGAAAGCTCTTTACGCGAGATCCAGGTGTTACTTTGAGACCCCGAGACTCCGTGACAAATCTGTGTCAGCCAAGCTTTTCTGTGGAACTCAAGTTAGATCTGCAAGTCCAACCAACTGTCTGCCAAGAGACCGAATCTGTTGCGCATCATTCACTACTCCACACTGCAGCGCAAACATCATCAAAGATTGACAAAAGATCTCCTTTCCTCCTTCACGTATGAATCCGCAGGGTGAGGCACACAAAGGCATTGAACAGCGAATCTGTTCAATTAACAATGCTGTCTGCCTTGCAGGCGGCGGCCTGTGGTGTACAATGTACACTATAGTAGTTGGTACCTGAGAAAGGAAGAAGAAACCATCAATATCTTCCCTTTGTTGACACTTTTCTTTGTTGCGTGTTGCTCACAAGATCTTTTCCATCATAAAATCTCGTCCAGGCTTTCCAAGCAGAAACATAATTTTAATGCGTGCGATGTGCAGATGTCTCTTGGGCAAAAAAGCTCGGCTCGCTGAGTCATTTGTCGAGGTTCTTCATTTGTCAAAAAGAAGCAAAACCACTCTTCATGTCACAAAACGCAACCCCAAACGCTTTTTGAACAGACAGGCGAAGGACAATAAACAAATGAGATTGCAGTGTTCACTGTGTGTTCCGCAGGACAGGTGACAGACACAGGTAAGATGTGGCCGGGCACAATGGCAGATCTTGTAGCATGTGTTTGGCCAGAAGGGGTGAGTTCCGAGTCTTTAGGAGCGAGAATGCTCAAGAGGTGCTCCATCTTGGCTCAAGATCTGCTGGTGTTGTTTGCTCGGAGTTGCAAGACATAGAATTCTCCAAAGCTTCGTATAAATTATCGTACGAGTAGCGCAGCGCCTCTCCTGACAGGTCCGTGCCAACTTGCCTGGATGGCGATCAGCAATGCGACCTGTTGACGGCATTCTGCAACAAGTTGTCGTGCAGCTCAGTTGTGTTGTGTGGTGCACATTTGACAACACTGGGTTGTTGGTGCGTCTTTTGTCGTGCAGAAGGGGGGTTTCAATTGTCTGTAACATTGTCTGAAGCTTGTTGTGACAGAAGTCTGAAGCCCTGCATCCTTCCGTCAGAGCTGCCTCCCTGTTGCTGCAGCTGCTCACACGGCGCAAACAGGTGAAATTATTGACTGTTTCTACTGCCAGTTCAACTCCAGAGACAAACACCTGCTTCTGCTGGCAATGACACTCGTTGTTTACTTGACCATCTACTTTTTGTTCCTGTCTTTTGGTACAATCTCCATTCAACGCGTGCATATGAGTCGAGCCTTGGCCTTGCGTAACGTCACTCGCGTCCCCCTCATCAGAACGTTGCGCAACTATAATGGATGCGTGTTGCAGGGAAGATTGAGGTGAGGCACGGCTCACATGAAAAGGTCGCACACATTTCACCTCGTAATGCTGCGAAATTATTTCTCAAATTTCACACGTTGTATTTTTTCACTGACACGTGCCAAATTGTCGCTTGAAAGATGAGCAATTCAAACAGAATCAATCACTTTTTCTGGCAGAGGTAAGTTCACTGGGTGAGTTCTCAAAATCGAATCACTCGCCGCAACGTGAAGGTCGGTCTGAACCCAGTGCGATTTTCTGGGTCACAGCAATGTTGATGTGAGCAGATCTGTGAACAGCCCGATTCCCAAATAGATGAAACGAGTTGCTCGGTGAGACAACCTTGTATCAGCAATAGCGTTTATTACTTTCCGAGCAGATCGATGAGTCCAAATCCCACAGGTTGCTCCGCACAAGGCTTCACGAAGGCTGCGCACCGGGCGACACTCGCTCCCGCCTCGTCTCCCTGAGAAAGGTAACCGTCGCCCCACCGCAGAGGAATGCGCCATTTCAGGCTCGGCTGATTGTCACAGAGACACAAAAATGAGTCCCAGCACGGGGCAAAACAATGCACATTTGGAAACAAATTGGACTCGTGCCTGAATTGTGCGGTTCTGCCAAAAGGTATGGAGTAACAAGCGCTGTGGGTAGCGATTGCGGAGTGGAGCCTTGTCGAGCAGGACACATTGGATGTTGGCGCAACTTTCTCACATCCGTACTGGCGCTCTAACAGTGAGTTCAAACTGAAATGTTGACAGTGCGAGCCCATGACAGACTTGAGAATTAATGAATAGCTTCGAGGTGGACAAGTCCCACAACAAACATGCAGCATTTTTGGGCAAACAGCGCTTTCCGAGCATACCTCTGCATAGGAACTGCTGCGGACAGGCGGATTGTCAAAACATTGCCCAGGGGTGTCTTGTACAGTCATAGCGAGCCCGTGTAAAAACGCCCAAATGCGCTTTTTGACATTTTCAAAAACGTGTTAGAAGGGGCACGGAAATTGACTGCATAATTGCTTCGGAGGTGATTTTGCTTGCATTTCACAATTCTGTAGGTATTAGCTTACCTGGTTGTCAAATAGAACCGTGGCGGAGCAAAACAGAACGGTCTATTGTTTTTATTTTTGCTTTTAAAACAGAGAAAGGGCTGGGGATAATTTTTTCGACCGTGTGTGCCATCAACCATTGGCAGAAGAGCCATATCAGTGACACATCAGGAAAGTCAAACATCCTTTGCATGTTGACTGTCAACCTGAGAGGAATTTGAAAGCAGTCACAAAGCTTTCCAACACGAACAAAACTTTCTTCTACGTCGCATGGTGTGTGTACTTTTTCAAGAAAGATGGGGCCACTGCCGACGGGACAGAGAAAAATGCCTGATGTGGACATCACTTTTGCAGCGTTACTTCTGCGCGACAGGACAGTACTGCGAATACACCAGAGAAGCCCACTCGAAAAGTGAACTGTTGCCAGTGTATCATTACTTCACTTTACATGCAGAACAAGTTGCAAAGAAACGCACGCCTGATAGGCAAATGGCGTGCTGTGTTTCTTACAAACCGAGGCAAACCTATCATTTTTAGCTTTTCAAGAGAGGTGAGAATTAACTTGATCCTATGGAGAAGCCCTGAACCTTTCAGCTGTGACCTCCCTTCACCTTTCGTCTCACCAAGCCAGCACGCCGTCAAAAATTTGATCATTTGGAAAGTTTCCACAAAGGACTCTGCATGTAAAACAGATAATCAGGGTCTAAAGGCTCCTTTGAAAAGTAACTTTTGGCTCACATTGTTCACGTTCTGAAGCGTCGTTGCATGCATGGGTGTCTTTTGTTCGGGTGTGCGCGCGCGGTGTGTGTAAATATGACTTGCTTCTTGAGATCTGGATGAATCAAGGTATCATGATTTCCTTCTGGAACACTCAACAGTATCACGTTTCACGGAATCTTTGGTGTTCTCTAGCGAATCAATGGATCTTCCTTTCAAGCACACGAAGACGTCCTGAACGCCCTGGTCGCTTTGTTGATTTCTCACTGTGTAATCATTGGTCGACACAGGCGAACTTTCGCACCTCCAAGTCAACTCCGCGTATTACATTTCTGATTCACCTTGACGGCGGCGCAACCTGCGCAGTGCGGGTCAAACAGCAGCGCAAAAAAACAACTGACAAGTATTCAAAGAGGCAGGTCGAACATTTGACTTATGGCCTCAGACATCAACCGAAACATTTTCATAAATCTCATCTGCACGTTTGTCGTAACCACCAACCCTGCCTATCGATTGCGTTTTCCGACTAGTGGCGGACCGCCAATTACTTGTGTCATTACTGATACTCAGGGCGAAAAATCACTGCGTTGAAAACGGAATCAGGACCACGTTTCGCCCGAAGCGGGTTTTTGAAGTCCAGGAATGATGCAATTCGACAGACCGAGGTGACTCGGCTGTTGGTTTTTCAGTTTTTATGTTTTGTACTCATTTTGTTTTATGGCTTGTACTGTTTGTTTCTCTGGCTGCACATTGACAAAGCGCTGATTTCAGGCTCGAGTTCTGACGCTAATTAGAACAAAGCGGCGCAGAGGGCTGAACATGGAGGCGGGCTGCTTTTCCGCAATCCCGAGTTCGCTTCAATCACAACGAACAGAGAACCTCGATTTTTTTTCCGCCAATTTCTCTCTCTTCACGAGTCTGGCAACATCTGCGGATGTCTTCATCTGTTCAATTTGCTCTCTCAGCGCGGTGCTGGAGCCGATCAACAGATGCTTTCCTCTCACAAATGCGTTGTGGGAGGATTGTTAATTTCCTCAGAAATCTGTCAGAGGAACCAGGCTTACATTTGCAATGATTCACTGTGCAGCGAAGTGCCGCACACAAGTTAACTGATTTTGCAGCATTTCCTGCAAGTTCGCAGAGAAACGGGAGTTGAGAAGACTCACCTCGGGTCTGCTGAACTCCATCGCGTTCTTCTCGAGGCTGACGTCGAAGCTGCCGTTGAGGCTGTCCGGCCGGTCGAGCCCCGTCTTGAAGCTCACCTCCTTTTTGGGCGACGCGGCGACCGCACCACCAACTTTACCAGGCGCCAGCACCGCACTGTTGTCCGAATGCTGCTCGACTATTCTGGGAATGTAGTTGTACTTGTTGCTCTTCTTCTGGTCGTTGCGCCTCTGTTTGCGGATGATGACGACGATGGCGATGATGAGAATCACCATGAGGAAGCCCGACACGGTCGCTATGGCGATCACGATGGTCAGGTTCTGATTGGACGTGATTCCTCCGTCCTGCGTGCTGGCCGACTGGTTCACCACGATGTTGAGTATGGCTTCGGCGGATCTTTCGGGGTTTCCGTAATCACGTACTTTGATGACCAGCGCGAACTGTCTGTCTACCTGGGCATGGAGATCGCCGTTGACCAGGAGCGCGCCAGTGTTCTTGTCAACGGAGAAGAATTTCTCGGCGTTGCCGTTGGTGATGTTGAAGTGGAGTCTTTGGTTCTGTTCGGTGTCGTTGTCCTTGGCGACGATGAAGCCGATGACGTGACCTGCGGGGTCGTCCTGCTTCACGTAAAGCGTGTTGTTCATCGGGTTCGGAAACTCGATCACCGGATCGTTGTCGTTCTCGTCCAGCACAGACACGAACACGTCGGTCGTGTTCTTCTGCCCGGACCCGGTGCTCGTTGCTATGATGACGAGGTGGTACACGCCCTGCACCTCGCGATCCAGTGTGCGCGTCGTGAAGATCTCACCCGAGTTGACCCCGATGCGAAACGCCCCTTCCACGTTGTACCTCTGATCGAGCGCGAACGTGAAGAAGTTGAAGGGCTCGGAGTCCGGGTCGGTGGCGGAGATCTGCCCCACGGAGACTCCGGCGGGGAGGTTCTCCTCGACTCCGAACACGTACGTCTCCTGGCTGAACTTGGGCGCCTCGTCGTCCACGTCCTGCACGTTCAGCAGCAGCGTGGCGGACGAGGAGAGCGGAGGGCGGCCCTGGTCCTTCGCGATGACGGTGATGGTCAGCGAGTGCTGCTGCTCGTAGTCCAGAACCACCTTGGCCGTGATGTTGCCCGTGACTGGGTTGATGTCGAACAGCTCGTTGGCGGCGCCGGAGAGTTCGTAGCGAATCTCGCCGTTCGGGCCGGTGTCGCGGTCGGTGGCGTTCACCTGGATGATGGGCGCTCCGATGGGGTTGTTCTCGGCGATGATGGCGTTGTAGAATTCTGGGACGAAGACCGGCGCGTGGTCGTTGATGTCGGCGACGCGGATCTCGACGCGTTTCGTCGAGGCCTGAGGCGTCGAGCCCTGGTCGGTGCACACGATCGCCACGTTGTAAGCGGGCTGACGCTCGCGGTCGAGCAGCGAGTTGGTGACGATTTTGAACTCGGTGTCGTAGAGTCTGAGGAGTCTGAAGTGCGACGTGTCGTCGAGGTCGCAGGTGAACCTGCCGTTGTCGCCTCCGTCGGGGTCGATGACGGTGATGTGCGCGACGAAAGCGCCGATGAGCGCGTCCTCCGAGACCTCGACGTGTCCGTCGGGCGCGTCCGAGTTGACGGTGATCTGCGGCGCGTGGTCATTGAGGTCGCGCACGTGGATCTTCACTTTTGCGATGGTCGGGAGCGGATCTGCGCTCTTGTCACGCGCGGTCACTTCGAGAACATACTCGGCCCCATCCTCATAGTCCAGAGTCTCGACGACAAAAATCTCTCCCGTCGTCTCGTCTATGTTGAAAATGTCTCCGTAGTCGCGTTGCGTGCGCGTCGTGAAGCCGTAGACGATCTCTCCGTTGGACCCGGCGTCCGGGTCGCTGGCGTGCACCTTGAGGATGGTCGTGAATTTCGGAGTGTTTTCGAACACAGACGTCTCGTACGTCTGGTTGGTGAAGGTGGGGTTGTTGTCATTTACGTCGCGGACTTCAATCAGGATGGTCGCCGTGCCTGATTTTTCTCCGTCGCTCGCGACGATCTGAACTTCGTACAGCTCGTTTTCTTCTCTGTCCAGTTCTTGCATGAGCACGAGCTGCATGTCGACAGTACCGTCCGAATTGTTGGTGACTCGCAACTGGAAGGTGTCGAGGCCCGAGATCTGCGTGTACGACTTGATGTTGTTGCGGGGCGAGTCGCGGTCGTCGGCCGGGGCCAGAGTGAGCGAGGCGCCGGGACCCGACGCCTCCGACAGGAAGCGCTCGACCGGGTTCTCTGGGAACGTGGGCGTGTTGTCGTTGAGATCCTCGATGGTCACCGTCACCTTGATGATCTGGAAGTACTCGCCTGGCTGCACGGAGACGTCCAGCGGGATGTCACACGTCTCCTGACGCGGACACAGCTCGTCTCGGTCAATGGACACCGTCGCCTCCAGCAACCCGCTCTGCTCACCGATACTGAAGTACTCACTGTAGATGGAAGACTGAGCGAGAAACGAAAAGCGCAGCTGCTCGAGAACTTCGGTTCCGTACATCGTGTCCAGTCCAGCGTCAACTGCGACATTTCCTAACACCTTGAGAGGTTCGTTTTCCTCGGTCATGCGGTAGTTGACCTTGGTCTCCTCGGCATCTTGAGTTTGAGTCACCGTCACTGCCAAGGCCAGGACCACAAGTATTTGGCGCGACATTATCCGAGGTATGGAGAAACACCATCCAGCCATTGTGATTCGGTTTGTTTCCTCTTGCACCTGAATCTTCTGCTTGATATCCAAAAATAAAGCTCCCTTTTTCAGGATCCTGCACAACGCGACAATGTCATGCTTTTCGTCTCGTGCAAAGCCTCAGTTGTCCTTGTGTCTGCGCGTGAAGTTCTGAGGAACCTTTGGAAATTGCCGAAATAATGAAGGAAGTTCTTCTGTGGCAAGTGGCCAGTCCCAATCCTCTGTGCGCAGGTAAGGTTTCACTATTTTCTCATGGCTTCGGATCCCTTTCGAAGTTGCGTGTCTCATGCATGAGTTCTTCTGCCTTCACCACTATTGCTTTCTGCTTCCCTGAAAAGATAAATATCAAGTTGAGTTCTGCTGCTTCTGAGTTCAATGTGAAAACTTCTATGCAAAAACAAACAGTGAAAGGTAATGAAGTACAGGAACGCTTTCAAACCCAAAACATTCTCTGTTAGACCATTTGTTTGAGAAAACTGAGTCCATTCAAAACGTACCTCTGAAAGCTGCAGTCTTCGAGTATGTTTTACATTGTCCTCATAGCAAAAAAGCGAAGCGTTGAAAGCAAGTGTACGTGAGATGTTGACTGGAGCGCTGACTGCCTACGACTGAGCAGGGTCGGCTCTACCTGCCGATACCTCGAGCGCAGCCAGCCAGCGCGCAGCTCGGAGTCACATGACCCTGCTCCCTCCCACACCGCTGAAGCGCTACTGCGCCGTCACTGACAGTGCTTCTCGTGTACGAGTGTGCGACAACAACTGTGTTAGCAGAATTCAAATCAACAAACGCGATTTAGTACAATACGTGTGTATCAATCAGAATTGTAAACTGAATTAATATGACCCTCATTTTCTCGAATGCTATTTGAATGTCAATGCGCCTCTGCTACTCATTTCAATGTTTTGCTGCCTTGTTCCAGTAATTGCTGTTGAAGGCGCATTGAGCAGGTGACACTTAATTTCATATGCGTGAAACTTGGTCATTAATATTCACAATTTGTCAGTTTGGGCATCAAAGTTTACCTGTCTACAGCCTTGCTTGTTTAAACTGATTACCCTGAGAGCAACTGCCAGTTTGCAAAAGGCTCACAAATTGCACTTGCTTTCCCTAGATGCGTGCGCGCCTTTGCAAAATTGAGAACAAGCATCATAAACTCGGACTTGATCAACCAAACTGGTCACACTCAAGTTGAAATTTCTTGGCTTTCCACACTAATTATGCGTGCACTGCAAACGCAAGTTTGAGTATCTGCACAATGCAGAGACCCACGGCGCAGAGCTAATCTGAAGAGCTCGTGTGAACCAATCCATTTGCCGATTTTGAAAATAGCTTTTTCAGTACCTGTCTACATAGGACCCGAGATGTGTTTGAGAACAAGTAATTCATCATGGGATCAATGTAATATATACCGTTACTTCATCCCTGCAAAACCCAAAACTAATTTGCTTTGAACCATCACCTCAGACGAAGCGTGGTGGTGGCAAACACAGCGTCGAGCACCTGAATCTCATGCGCAAAACCGAGAAGACTAAAAATTTCATAATAATGTTTGGCTTCGAATGGGTTTTGCTTGTGCTGTGTGTCATGTGTCTGATCTTTTACCCCTTACCTTTTTGTGGAGTTACATGTCGCTGGTGAAATGAATGAGAAAAGAGGTTGTTTTTGGTCGTGCTGTGTACTCAAGCATGCAGCGCTTTGCAGAGGAAAAGTCTTGACTCTTTCGCTTCGAAACGTTGAAGTGTAATTTGTTTTTGCCTGGAGTGAGTGAAAAAGCAATTTGTCAAGTAGTTTTCCCAAAAACGATAGATGTTCCCTGAAGAACTTTCAACTTGATGAGACAAAGACCTCAAATGTCCACACAAAGGCAGACTTTCGCCTGCAGCGTCATGTTTGACAGTTGAAACAAGAATGTCTGTATGTTTGTTCCAAGGGCCACTCGCCGCTCACATAAACGCTCTGCTGTAAAGACCACAAGGAGTTTCAAAGCCTGTTTGGCAGATTCCACCCATGTTACAAATGGACTTCCCTGGGCGCGGAAAATGCGACACAAAAGCATCGCGAGAGGTAGTCATAATTGCAATGACGAGTTCTTTCAAATTAATGCAAGCAGATTTCCCTGAGGTGACGACCACGGGGAGGCTGTTTGTACATCTGTACGAAAACTGTCAAACACTGAGCGCTGTCAAACTGTCGCCGACTCAGTGAAGCTTCACCAAATTTCTGAATAAACTTCAGTTTGCTTCAGGAAATCACCTTCCACCTGCTTGTTCGGAAAACAACAACAACAAAAGGAAGTAGCCAACGCCTGATCTGTCTTGGGCAGACAGAGAACTTTCTGTTTCACCAAATGAAGAGAAACACATTGTTTCTTGTGGCAAAACTCGTCTTGTCTGGTTTGAAGCTTCTGGAAATTTTGAACGCGGTTTTCAGAGTGCAGAGGAGCGGCAGCGCGGCAGCGCCCGATTGAGCTAATCATGGAGGGCGCTGAGACGGAGGTGTCAAAACCACCCAGGGGTCACCCCCGACTTTTCCACTCCGCAACGCTCCCTTCAAAATACGAACTTTGGAGGGAGCGCAGTTTTGAAAAGCCATGTGCAGAGAAGAACAAACCTTTCAAACTTATTCACACTGGGTTCTCTTCTGCTTTGCTGCATCGTAAAAGGGCAATTTAGCCTTGCTTTTCTCAACACCTAAAGAACCAGAAACCATTTGTGCTTCCAGCACCGGGACTCATACATAAACTTACTCAATGTAAGCTTGAGACAACCGTCCTCTTAGTGTGTGTGGCAGCATTTCTTTATGGTCATTGAACTCAAATTATGTCGCAAATATCCTGATGCTATCTTTTCAGAGCAGTCCCGATGCTGGGTGCTCGCTCTGACCTTTGCAAATTTGTCGCCCAGGTGCTTCCAAGTACCCTTGAAGAATCGTGTCCTTAATAAAGTTTCAAAATTCTCATCTTTCACAGAGACACACGAGTGTATGAATGTAGACATCAAACGGACACGACGCAGCACTTGCGAGCACCAGTTGTCACCGAGATTCTGTGGCACCAAAGACGGACGTAATTTTTGTCGCGAAAATTCATTTTCTTAGAGACAAGACACGGCGGCGTGTTAATTCTCCCACCTGTGTTTAAAGTATTGTATATCACGGTTAACTTTGTGCCATTTGAACCCTGACAGACGAGTACCAAATTAATGGCCAGTAGAGACTGACTGGTGACGGGAATTGTGTAAATGCGGGCTACTTTTGGCTTTAACCACTGTCGTGCTGGTTTCTTGAAGGAACCGCCGAAGCCCAGAGATTCAAGACAAGTGACGGAACGGAAATGTTTCCTTTCGCGTCTTGCGACAACAGAAGGGAGACGGCAAAACCAAAAGACCTGAATCCACATGTGTCCTTGACTTGAGCAGATCACTTGAGCTTGTTTTGAGGTTTGTGATTCAAAATCTGAAACTAGCTTGGAGTCACCGAAGCAATTTCTTCTAAAAAAAAAGAGATTTCCGTGGCTTTCACACGACGAACCCTGTCGGTACCCCTGAGAAGTCCCCACCTTGTATCGCCACAGGTTGGCATGGCGTGCTGACTGGGAAAATTGCTGCCTCGGTCGCTTTGTTCTTCGTGATTCACTTGACTTCCGACACTTTTCTTCCAAACGTCATCTGGTCTGTACTTTGTAAAACTGGCCCATTATTTGAAAACATTTTCAAAATGCACTGAAGACTCAGTTGCGCCAAAACTGACGTCAAACAATCGCACCCAAAGTTGGCAAATTCTCTGTCCGCAGAGGTGAAACAGAACGTTGCATGACATCAGAGAGTTTGAGAAGTAAAATGACCCTGATGTTCCTTTGCAACGTGTACTTACACACCACTAAACTACACAGACCTGGATGACTTGGTGTAAATTTATTGAGACAAGCTCAAATTCCTGTAGCGTTGAGCAGTGTAAGGCAATTTCCCAACTTGTGAAAGGGCATATGATCCCAACTTAGTCAAGCTCGATAATTGTCACTTTTTATCAAAGCTGTCTCAATGCTGAAACTTATTAAACTTGTCAGCCCTTGTGCCATGAATACAAACACAGGTTAAATATGATCCAGAGCGAAACACAAAGCCTGAATGGCAGCCACCTCCTGTGGCGTCGCACCATTCATTCGTCTATTAAAATCACCAAGTTCAATCAACTCAAAAATACACAGAACTCTATCGCCTGTTGTGTTGCTGCAAAACACTCTCGGACAGGTCAAAATGCTACGAGTTTTTGTGATGAAATGGACTGGAATAAAATCTACTGGGCAGGAACTCGGGTCAATGGGTCACGGTGAAAAGGACCGTCAATTTAGAATTCCTGTGCCAAAAGCAAGGTTGCTCTGGTGATGTCAAAGTGTGGAACTCAGGCGAAAACTCTGTTTACTGAGTCATCTCTTTCAAAAATTGTCAGTGTGCTCGCATGTTTTGCAAAAACAAGAGAACGAGCTTTCTTGTGGTGGTAACGCAAAGAATCGCAGTCGTTGGAGGCACAAAAACTCGCTCTCGTCGATGATCGGATCCGGAACTGAACCGCGGTCTCCACTCATTCCCTCCCGACTGGGGATTTTGCCTCGTTCCCTGAACCTGAGATCTTGACCAACTTCTGCACGAAACGCCACTTTCGTGCAGGAAACAAAGGGCTTCCAGTGCCAATGTTGTGCCAAACCTTGTGCACGTCGACAAGGAACTTATGTGAAAACGTGCACAGAGAAGTTGAAAAACAGCAAGAAGGGGTATGTCTGATGAAAAAAAGTTTGTGACGAGACGAAAACAAAGCAAACTTCGGGACACGGGGAAACTCATGTTCACAAATATTTGCTGTTGAACCCGCATGATAAGCTTCCATGTCAAGCCTTGGCTGTGTTCCAGAGTTTTTGGACACAAAGTGAGAAGCAGTAGCCTGCTTGAAAGGTAAAAAAATGAATCAAATCCAGGCAGTGTGTGCGACTTGTGTTAATTATTCAGCAAAATCACGTGTGGAGCATCGATCCTGGCTCCAGAATTGATCACTGCCTCTGGTTCTTTACCATCGCCGTAGTAAAGAATTCGTCTTTTTCAATCAAGGTCAAGGGTAATTTGGATGTTTTGCGTCATTCTCAGAAAGAGAAACACTTTGACGAAAGAACACCTTGCCAGTTGAAGCGGATTATTTTTCAGCAACTCCTCCGAGAATGAACTCTTGGCAAGATGTTCCAGTCGTTAATTGTTTGTTGAAATTGAATCTGTCTCTCAAGAAGCACCCCATTTCGCCCAGTGATATCCAACACGGACCCGTCTTGTTGCCTGTTTAGTTTTGCCTTTTGCCATCTTCCTCCGATTTCACTCACTCCGTCCCCCAAATTGTGTTGGAAGATTTGAAACTTGATAAACATCGAAGTGGTGTCAAACAAAAATAAATTCCAACCCCGCAGAACAAAACTGCAGACGTTCGCGTCTTCACATCTGTGAAACGGCGCTCATGACGAACTGGTGTCGAAATTTGAAGAAAAAAAAACAGAGTTCTTTTGTCTGGACCCACAGAGACAAGTTCTTATTTCCGGAGCCTTGAAGCCAAATTGTTCATAACTTTCAAAAACATAAATCAGATACAGAAGGAATTGCTTTTCCGACCTGTGCTCGAATTGCAAGTGTTTGCATGCACTGCGGCCCTAAACTAAATTGTAATTTCACATTTTTGGTGCCACCTGTTCTTTGATTGACTCTTCTTTTGGTCCCCACCCAGTGTTTTGCTCAAGGTTCCTCCGAAGCAACGTGCTACACAGGAAGACCCAATGGGTTGAAGCGGACACAACAGATCCAGAAACACTTTGCATATGTGCGGAACATATCGCACACGTGTCTTCAGCAACACAGTCCATCACAATTCTCACCATTGTTTTGAGGCACGAGTACTTGCACGAGGCACGAGTACGTGCGCCAAAAGTGCCAACATCCGGTCAAAACTTTTTTCGTTCATTACAGCAAGTATGACCTGAAACAATTCGTGTTCCGAGTCGTTTGGGGTCGAACAAGGTCTTGAAAGGTTGGGCAGCTTGCGTGGCCTCCGGTGAACATAAATGTGAAAAACATAAAAAGACACAAGGTCTGTCATGTGTAATTTGCCAAACACCAGCAAAAGGCAGAAATAGAGGTCAAAGTTTGGGATTGCTTCTGTAAAGACTGTGTCGCGGTGTTGGTGTCGAGGCCTCGGGGCAAAGCCACGGACTCCACACCAATAAAGGCGACTGACAACCAGCCAAAATTTATACGAGATCATTCTTTTCACATTTCTCAGGTAGATAAAAGGTTTCTGCACGAAAGACTGTGGGCACCAAATTCCGTAAAGTCAGACACTGAGGCAGTTAAAAGTTTCATGTTTAGCTGCAATTTTCCGCATTTACAAAACTGACTTGAACATGGACTAAGATCCTAAAATTCTGAAGAGCAACAAAAAAAAAAGCTGAAGACTGGAACTGATGCGAGACGACGAAGGAAAAGATAGTGTTGGATAACTTTTGGGAAATTCATTTTTCAGTGCCTCATGAATTTCAAATTCGTGTTTTGCAGTTCAACAGAATCCGAGTCCTCCAACAAAGATCCAGAGATTTGCTCTGCCGAGCACCCGCGCGAAATGAACAAATGTGCGATTTTCTATTTGGAAAATGAAAATTTTGCAGAAAACTGTGTCGTTAAATTCAATATCGCATGTGCAGAAAACCTCGATCTTGGTGGGGTTCCTCTCCTAATTTGGCTGGCAACTGGTGTCATATTTTGACAAATTATACCTTGCAGACATACCTATCCATTACAGCATGTAAATTTTGGTCTTCTGTGGTGCAATTTCACAGCAGAATATTCAAATTGAGAAAACAGCGATGAGGTGTTTTTTCAATTGTTGTGTTTGTTGTACATTGTACAATTTGAACACTGGGGACTGTTGTGTAACATGGCAATAAGTTCAAAATTCAAGCGTGATACCAGTGGTTTGGGGGTTCTCCGCCTCGGGGGATATTCGCACTTCAACAGAAAAAAGTTGAGCATCGTGAAGTGAGGTTATCATAAATTTTCCTTGGGAACCTTGTGTACACACCTGCTTCCTGAATTGGTGAACTTCAGAGCAGAATTTAAATGCAAAAAACAACTCTTTGACAACGACATTCTTCACAACATCATAAATTTGTTTCCTCAAAATGTGAGTTCCAAACTGCGTTAGACGAACTGGTCCGTAAGAAAAAAGCGGCTTCCTCAAGTTTCTGTCGGCAATTCACTGTCCAGAAGCAACAGGGTGATCAACACACTGTACTTGGGATCGTATTGTTCAGTGATCTACCAAATGGTCAGTGCGATCGTGACCTGCGGGTCAGTTGGTCGTCGCCTAATTAGACATTGATCTGCAGAAAATGAGCACCTGAGCTGCTGTTGGGATCTTGAGCCGATTTTGTCGGACAGTAAAGCGATCAACAGGGCGCGAGCTCCCACCAGTCGCTTGGACTGCCTCCTTTTTGGACAAAGTTCATAGTTCTCAACATTCGTTTGGAAGGCGCGTGTTCATGTGACTTAGAAACCACGACAGAAATGTCTGACAAGTTTCTGCAAACCAGGTGCCTTCACAAAGTGATGTGTTCACAGCAGGTGGCACCGTGAAAGTACAAACAGAAAGTACTTCGCAGAGAGGTGCGAAAATTTGACTGAACATGTGAGCTGCAGGTAACACACCAATAGTGGCAGACCACAAAGCTGTCTGAGAGGCGGTGAAAGTAAGCTCTATGCCCGCCAGACACTTTATCACATGGTCATTATCGCATCAACATCACAATTCGTCGACGATGCCTCACGGTCTGCAACTCGTGCTGTGAAACAATCATATCCGTCAAGTCCAGGTCGTCTCGCCACTCTCCAAGCAGCACTATCCATCAGCTCCGAGTTGCTGATTGCGCAGTGTACTTTTGCCTGTGCAGTTGTGTCGTGGACAGCACAACAAGGAACAAGTTTGTTTCCAAGTGCCAGGCCACTTGACCGCGCAAGGTCTCGGCCAGGAGGTCTGCGGTCTCGGAACAATCAGCTCAACCGCGTGGCGCCGCGTTCAGCGTCGCGACAACATCCAATTTAGAGTAGCCGCGGGACCACATCGTGTTCAATTATCCTTCCAATACATGTAATGTAAACTCTATGAAAAACACTTGTTGATCTCCATTACTTCTGGCTTGCAGAACAGCTGAAAACTGTTTGCACTTTGGCCACAAAAACACAGCCAAGTGCAAGACAAAAATCAGAGTCCTTGAACTGCCAATTTCTACTCACAAGGAAAAAGACACGCAGCGAAACTCTCGACGCAAAGGCAAAAACACGCAAACAATTTTTCCTGTGTAACAAAATCTGCAATGGACGAAGCGACGCACTTTCTCCAGCTTCGTGTGATCTAAAACAAACCGAACCCACTCCAAATAGATCAGCACTATTGATTCTGCAGTCATTCTTCATTCACACAACCTAATTTCTCTGATTACCTCGCGCAGACATTCAAACGGCAATTTAGGAGCATCACAAAACACAGACTCAATACACAGTGATTTTCCACCTCTGACTGTCTATTCAGTGTGCACCGTTTCAATCAGATAGCGCGGGCATGTCAGTACCCGTAACCATTAACCCATTTCGTATTGTCTTACCTGTGGATAAAGCGTACTTCAACACAGCTTCAGTGCGTCGTGCCGTCCACGACTTTGGTTCCGTGTTTCATTCCAAATTCCTTTTGGCACCACTGTTTGCAGTGGGTCTGCTGCTGGTGATAAAACAGCTTGGATCCAGAGAGCCAAGAAATGACAGTGTTCAGTGTTGGGTGCTGAAGCGAACACAAACTGGAATTGCTGAGAAAAAGGTTACATTTCGTCGAAATCAACATTCGTTGTCCACATTGGCTTCTGCAATGTTGAACTCAGGTGTGTTCGGTCGGACTGACAAACACTTTGGGAGGAACATCGGGGCTCGACGCAGGATGAAAACCTGGAGGTGCGTGAACTCACACATCAGCAGTAATGAGTCCCACTGAGTGCAACTGCAGTTAGTCATCCTCCCATTGATCTTGGGTCCTTCAATGACTTTACACACAATAAACTCATACACACTGTCAATCAGTTGGTGTTATCTTATTGTTATCAACATCATTGGTGGCGCTGATGATATTCAGTCATTCATTCGCCTCTGACATGTTATCAATACCCGAGTGAAAGGGTTATCACAGCACCCCCTATACAAGTGGCGCAAAGATCGCGAATGGATGTTTTCCCTCGTAATTTCGCTGCCTGATGATACCTGTGCAAGTGAACCGCTCTGAGGTGCAGAAACACTGAGGTGACCTGCTGCGTGCTGAGTGCCACGACGCACAGCTTCCAGTGACTTGAATCCGTCCGAAGTATCTGAATAACTGACTTTTTGAATCCCACATGCACAAACCTTCTCACCCTTTATCATCTTCGAATTGGTGCAGATCTGCGCGTCATCTCGGTGAGACGCAGGTCTCAGGGGAATTGAGACCTGCAAATTGTTTTCTCACACGATGATTGGAGCCTAGAATGAGTCCACAGCACAAAATACCAACCGGACAGGGAAGAGATCTTGGCCAACGACACTTGGACCTCATGTGGGCGGTGTGGGATCCAGTGTCGGCGATGGGATGAGGACCTGCTGAGCGGGCATCTCAGAGATCAATCACTTTGTGAGTGCCAGACACAAGTGGGTCCAGTGGTTTTCCACTCAGACCCACTGAAGGTTACTCATGGCAGGGAAATAATTTGCTGAGTTGTTGCAAACGGGCTTGATTCTGCGGAATGCAGCACTGCTGGAGACGCACATTTGCACGTGACACACGAGATCAACAAGTCATGTTTTTTGCACATCGCACGTGAAGCTGTTGAAGCTGTTTGGCGACAACCGGTTCAGGATGAAGTCACAACTACTCTGGGCTTCAGTTTGGTTTTCTCAGAGAACAATGAAAATGAAATGATCGCCGTTGGTGGTTCATCACAAATGATTTTCTGTTGGATCTCTACAAAAGTATCCAGAGCAGATCATGATCAACTCATGATCCACTTTACCTCAATCCTGACTCCCACCTTCTCGAGTGGAGTCACTTGAGTTGCGGAGTGATGTGCGGTACCTTTCATTTGCAGGCACACTTGCAATTTGTCAGGAGAAGAGGAGAGCACCTCATATCTGGGGGCAAACAACTTGGCCCGGTGCAGGTGCGCGGGATTTGCAGGTGCCTCCCCAAGACAGAATATTTCTACGCTCCATCTCGCATTCGCTACACTTCAGGTGCAGAAAAGGTCACTTCCAGCTCTCTGTTTCTGTTTGCAAAATGTTCAGAACGAAAGATGAATTTTTGACGCCAAACTTCGTTTCACACGTTCAGAAACTTTCTTTGTTCGTGTGTCTGAAGTAGATACGTTCGGAGAGAATGTCACGCATTGTGTGTGAAGTTGCACTGAGGCCTCAAAACTTGAGAAATCGTTCAGTATCCACCACGAAAGGGTTAGTAATGAAACGCATTCCTTGAGCAGTGACCGTTGCAGACCTTCAAAGCCACGGTCCATATTTCGACTCATATATTTCTCGTACAAGCAGCTTGTGCAAAATATTCCGAACAGCGTCGTCTCCAGCTGATTATTGAACAGTTCAGATCAAAGGGCAGGTTTGATTAACCACTGGGCGATGAAAGCAGCCACCCACCCACCTTCGCCATCCTTTGACAAGTCAGGTCTACTTGTAAGTACAGCCCACCTCAACCTCACTCATCTTGAAAATATTGCACGAAGATCATTTGCAAAAGATCCAGATCTCAGCATGTTGAGTGAATCTCAAGGGCGATGCACGAGTTTTTTTGTGCTCAAACCGCAAAAAATAAATTTGTAACTTTGTAAAATCATCAATCTCGAGGACGGTGCGGTTGGGGGGGGGGAGAAAGTCTCACATGTATTGCAAAGCATCCAATTGTAATGATCTACGACGGCAAGCTCGTACTTTGACAAAAAGTAACAGATCTCTTCGACAGCATCATATGATGAGAAAGTGTGAGAAAATCTGACTTGCGGTTCCGAGAGGTGACATCGAGCGTTCCCAAGACAAATCAAAATTTTTACTGAGGATTTCGTTGCGGCTTTTTGTTCTGCAACACCGTTTGTGTTCTTTTTATGCCTGTTGGGAGTTGCAGGTACTTTGCCCACTGAACTTGGGATCTGCGCAGCAGATCTGATGCCCCGGAAAGGTCACGGGGTTCCACTAATCAAGCTAATTGCTGTGAGGATTCCCACGACGATATCACCTCAATTTGTTTTTGTGTTTAGACGTCAATCAATCTGAAATTAGATGTGTAAACAGTGAAGGCCTCAAATGAATATCCGATGCTACGGATGTGGTCAGTTGTCAGTTTCTGTCGTGTGACGATTCAAGAGCTGCGAAAATTTTCCTTGCAGTCAGACCGCTCGTCCTTTGTTTGTGTGCACTCGGTTTGACGAAAACTTGTTCATTTTGGGCCAATTTTGGAGACAATGCGGGAATAGGTGTGGCACAGATCCACTTGGGAGAATGCACGTGTTGTTTGGGACCTAAGGCATCCGTGCTCACACAGAATGCAGGCGATATCCAGCCAGGAATTGTGATGTGGAATGAGTTTCCGTCGTCGGGATTCCGACCCTCGGAGCTGTTGATAACAAGGATAGCAGCCCTCAGGCTGCTCCGTCAATCAAACACTGCGCAGGAGCGGTCTGCGTGCCACGGACCTGCAGCCAAGTTTGGCAACAAAATTCCGTGGAGAAGCCCATGATGATTTTCGCGCAAAACTTTGTTTCACCGTCAGCCAGTCACCACAGTGTCAAAACCAAGCCAAATTTTCTTTTCTTTAGGACGCTTGTGCGCTGACCTGAACCAACTCGGTTCAGCTTGTGTCACGACAATTTCACAGATAAGATCGAGAAACTCCAGCACACACTTTTTGTTCCAAGAAAGAAATTCTCTGGAAAACTCCTGAACAACCTTGCGTCTAATTGATTTGTATTCCAATAAATTTACTGCTTTTGTCAGGCTTCTGGGACCAGAAACTTGACAAAAGAAGTCAGAAACTGTTGGAGCACAGTGACTGCCTCCTCTAACATTGATGTAGTAGCGTCCCTCAAAAATAGATTGATATCAGACAGATATATATCACGATTTTAATGGCAGACGGAGAGAAATTTACCACCATCAGAGAAACTGTGGAGACGTCGTTCAATCCTTTCCTCGTCACAAGCCTCGCTGTTGAGTGCTGACCAGGAAATGAACTTGTGAAGATCTTGGTGAAGTGACAGGAAAAGTGCAACTTACCAATCCAGAGGTGACTCCAAGTGATCGTAGTACTCCAGCAGAATGATACACGTGCATAATTGGGGTTGTTTTACAAACACGGTTTTGTGTGACCACTTTCTTTGTTTTCCTCGATAGTGCGTGAAAGTTGGTGTGCAAAGTGTTGTGGTGTCTTGTCAACTGGCAGGAAATCGGGGTTGTGGAGGGTGAACGTGGCGGCAGGCTCTCGGGGGCTCGCTCGCGGCGGCAGTGCGCCTCGGCCTCCCCGCTCAGAGCCCCTCCACACGCCGGGCGACCTGCTGGAGACTTGTGCCCAAGAAAATTAACAGGCACATGCCACAAAAGTGGATCCAGGGAGTCGAAGACACAGATCGACAAAAATTTGCATTGATCGACTTTGTCTGGATTGCCGTTTGTCTGAGAATTTTTCAACTGGCGTTTTTGACCAATACAGATCTTGGTTTCACATTCCAGGCCAGCATTTCCAGATTTAATATTTGGTGTGTTGACACCCCGACAGGTAACGATAAGCGGACGGGTACCTGTCATAAGGGAGAACCAATTCTGTCATCCTCACAATCACTCTTCACACTGCTCATCATTGCGATACCACGGTACAGAATCACACATGCAAGTCACACCTCCCAACTTTCAAATCTAATTTCATGGCCCACCATGTGGTGCAGTGCAGTCCACATGAACAGACATTTGTACCTGTGACCAAAAATTTGAGCCACACAAAGGATGAAGCCTGAAATATAAGATTAATGGGTATTTCAAACCAGTGTGTCAATCCCCACACATGGGTATTAACTTTCTGATTCAATTAACTGGCTCCTAATGGGGAAATAATCTACTCAACCTGGTTTTCCCCTTCTGTCAGGTCACTTTTGTGTGAGGTGGCTCAAATGCAGCAAAAAAAGGTCAAAACGCCTTTTTGTCCCGAGTTCATTTTTTACAAAAGACAATTCGCAGTTTTGTCACACACGGGCCTGTGCCGAATCGGTTCTGGTCAACATGCCAGTGCACTCCCGTACAAATTGACCGGACAGTTGGATGACGGTTGGGAGGGACGCGGGGTGACAGGTAACCGTGATAGAGCATGTACGATCGCCAGGTATGTAAAATCCCCCGCCCCGCGGACCCGCATAAATCACGTGCAATCAATATCAAACGGGCTTTGTTTCAACGAAACCGATTAAAGTTTCATCTGGATCGAATTAATGATAACGAGAAGTAAATAACGAGAAATGCGCTCCGGGCTGGATCCACCAGGCGCAAAAGTGACGCGCAAACAATCCGTGCTTGCTCGAAAAGCTTTGAAACCTTTGGAAAAGTTTCTCCCCTGAAATTTACCAGCCAAGTCTGATCTTCAGAAAGTATGTCGGGTGAAGCAAGAAGAGCTTCCCAAAAATGTAGGATCATGACAATCAGGTCAGCTGCTATCGTTCTGTTGGCTTCATAATTACACAGGGTTATCTGATCGCGGCTTATCTCAGTCTCGAAAAAGGCTCAGAACACACCACACCTCCACAACTTCAGTGGATGTTTGCAAGTCAACAAAGTGTGTCAGAAAGACGCTTGTGTTCGGGGGAAAATTGATAAAATCTGCTCTGCAGCTTGAAGCGACTTTCGACCGGAACTGTCGCGCTGAATTGTTCGCTCCTTCAGTCTATTTGTTGTCACCCAAAACATTTTTCACAAATTTGACAGTGGTCCGTCTCATCTTTGTTTCCGCGCAATTGCTTTCAAATTCATAACTGCTGATAAGCATTTTGGCATTAATGTATTCAGGGAACCAGATGTGTTGCATCGCAACGGTCTGTCCCGCAAGTTGGCTCGACTGATATTCATCAGAAAATAAATTTTGCATTTGCGTGTTTTGCAGACAACATCAGATACCTGCATCTGAACTTATCAAAACAAGTTGTTAAACGTCAGTTTCGTTCGTCTGTGTATTGCCATCAGAAAACGTGCCAGTTTCCACGGCAAGTGGAAACAAAAATTTCCTTGGGGTGGGTTCTGTAACAGATATTGAACGAATCCGACCACACTATTCTGGATAGAACGAATCCCCATTGAGGGGTGAGTTGCATCCAGAATAGTGTGTGAGGATGAGTTAAATATCTGTCATACAGCACAAGTGTGATAGTTGAGTAGTTTTCAAGTAATCAA